>Ga0209382_10000381_pt1 | contig 72825 bp, 67 predicted proteins | sample SoiMetdeltSBSDD5_FD_187599 | JGI IMG/M metagenome (GOLD analysis project Ga0209382, IMG submission 187599) | Bulk soil microbial communities from a Populus tree surrounding site in Tennessee, USA - Soil MetaG P. deltoides SBSDD5 (SPAdes) (version 2) | ecosystem: Environmental > Terrestrial >... | reverse complement strand
GTGGATCGCGGCCGGGGCTGGTCCCAAGGACGTCGCGGCTCGGGCGGGACACACCTCGGTGAGCTTCACCCTGGACCGCTATGGGCATCTGTACCCGGAGGCGGACCGGGCGTTGCGGGACCGTCTCGACCGCTTTCATGAGGCGGCTGGCGATGGCGAGTAGGGCGCGATGTGGACCAGATGTGGACCACGGACAGCGGGAGCGCCGACGGCTTGGCGGCCGCGACGCTCTGACCTGCTGGGTTGGTTGGTGGGCCTGCCAGGACTTGAACCTGGGACCTCATCCTTATCAGGGATGCGCTCTAACCGCCTGAGCTACAGGCCCGGGTGCGTTGCACCTGCTTGGAGGCTGGTGGTGCCTCTGCCGCCGGGGGGCAATGTAGCACAGGGGTATGGAGGCATCACTGTCGGAGTGTCCGGCTGTGGCCTCGGAACTCGGCGATGACGGTGGTGTCGGGGAGGAGGACGGTGACGTCGTAGATGCCGCTGCGGCCGTGGCGGTGGCGTTCGGCGGCTTCGGCGATCAGTTCGTCGCCGAGGTGGGCTGGGGCCAGGAAGACGACGTCGCAGGCGGCGGCGACGGTGACGGGGCCGTAGGTGTTGCAGGCGAAGGCGAAGGCGGTGTCGGCGAGAAGGAAGACGTAGCCGCCGTGGCAGATGTCGTGGCCGTTGAGCATGGTCTCGCGGACCTGCATGCGGGCGGTGGCGTGGCCTGGGGTGACGTGCTCGATCTGGATGCCGAGGTGGCGGGAGGCCAGGTCGGCCTCGTACATGGCCGCGGCGGAGCGCTGGGCGACGGCCTGGGGGTCCTCCGTCACGTGACCTCCTTGGGGCTCGAGCGGTGCCTGTGCAGGATCGCGACTGCCGGGACGTCGGGCAACCAACCGCCGTGCTCCTGTTTCGGTCGGTGGGGCGGGCGGGCTAGGCTTGCGTGGGTCGGCGGGCGCGCCCAGCGGCGGGGCGGTCATTGGGCGAGGGGTGCGGGATGGGGCTACGGGATATCGAGTCCGTGCTGCTGGACGAGGAGCGGGTCCGGGCGGGAGTTCAGGAGCTGGCGGCGCGGATCTCGGAGGACTACCAGGGGCGCGACCTGCTGCTGGTCGGGGTGCTCAAGGGGGCCGTGGTGCTCATGGCCGACCTGTCGCGGGCCCTGAGCATCCCGCACGAGGTCGACTTCATCGCGACCTCGTCGTACGGGTCGGCGACCGAGACCTCGGGGGTGGTCCGGTTGCTCAAGGACCTCGACCACGAGATCGAGGGGCGGCACGTGGTGCTGGTCGAGGACATCGTGGACTCCGGGTTGACCCTCGAGTACCTGCTGGCGACCCTGCGACCCAGGCGGCCGGCCTCGCTCGAGGTGTGTGTGCTGCTGTGCAAGCCGGACGAGCTGCGGGTCGAGGTGCCGGTGAGATACAAGGCGTTCGACATCCCGAGCGTGTTCGTGGTCGGGTACGGGCTGGACTACGCCGAGCGCTACCGCAACCTGCCGTTCGTGGGCACCCTGCGGCGCGAGGTATACGAGCGCAGCGGCGCTGGTTAGGGTTGGCGGAACCCCCACTCCGACGAAGGAGGGACGGTGGACGTCGTCACCGCGCTCGACCGGCTGCCAAAGGTCGAGCTGCACTGCCATGTCGAGGGGACGATGCGACCGGACACGGTCGTGGACCTCGCCCGCAAGAACGGGATCGAGCTGCCGACCTCGGACCCGACCGAGCTGTACCGGTACTCCAACCTCGACACCTTCCTGGAGATCTTCTGGCTGGTGCAGTCGACCCTCGGGAGCCGCGAGGACTGGGCCCGGTTGGCCTACGAGAGCGTCGTCGACGGTGCCGCGCACGGGCTGGTCTACCGGGAGACGTTCTTCACCCCTGCCCGGCACCTGGACGCCGGCCAGGACCTGGCCGACATCGTGGCCGGGCTGGCCGAGGGCCTGGAGGAGGCCGAGGGCGAGACCGGAGCCCGGGCCGTGCTGATCGCCGACATCGACCGGGCCTACGGCGGGGCGGCGGGCCTGGCCATGGTCCGGCGGCTGGTCGAGCTGCGCGAGGCCGCCAGCCCCGGGGTCGAGCGGGTCATCGGGGTGGGGCTGGACTCGACCGAACTGGGGGTCGACCCGACCGACTTCGCCGACGCCTTCGAACTGGCCGGCAAGGCCGGGCTGCGGCGCACCTCGCACCAGGGGGAGGAGACGCCGCCGAGCCACATCTGGGCCGGGCTGGACGTGCTCGGGTCCGAGCGCATCGACCACGGGCTGTCGAGCCTCGAGGACCCGGAGCTGACCCGGCGCCTGGCGGTGGAGCGGATCCCGCTCACCGTCTGCCCCAACTCGAACGTCGTGATCGCCAACGCCGTGCCGCGCCTGGAGCTGCACCCGTACCGGCGGATGCGGGAGGCGGGGCTGCTGGCCACGCTCAACACCGACGACCCGGCCCTCACCGACCTCGACCTCGGCCGCGAGTACCAGTCGTGCATGGAGGCGTTCGACTACCGCTGGGAGGACATGGTGGCGATCGCGCTGGACGGGGTCGAGGCGACCTGGCTCGACGAGACCGACAAGCGCGAGCTGCGGGCGCGGGTCGAGCGGGAGGCGGCCGAGCTGGCCGACGGGCTCGACGGGGGCTGACGCGGCCGGGCCGGGCGACCGGGCCGCGATGTTTCACGTGGAACGCGCTTCCGACGCGCTGCCCGCTACACGCCCAGCAGCCGCTCCACCGGCTCGATGGCGAAGTAGATCACGAACAGGAAGGCGACGATCCACAGCAGCAGGCCCGGCTCGCGCCAGCGGCCCAGGAACAGCTTGATGGCCACGAAGGCGATGAAGCCGGCCCCGATGCCGTTGGTGATGGAGAAGGTGAACGGCATCAGGACGATGGTGAGGAACGCCGGGATGGCGATGGCCGGGTCGGCCCAGTCGATGTCGGCGACCTGGCGCATGAGCAGGAACCCGACCACGACCAGGGCCGGTGCCGCCGCCTCCTGGGGGACCACCTCGACCAGGGGCGTGAGGAACAACGCGACCAGGAACAGCAGGGCGGTGACCACGCTGGCCAACCCGGTGCGGGCGCCCTCGCCGACCCCGGCGGCCGACTCCACGTAGGTGGTGTTGGACGAGGTGGAGGCGACCCCTCCGGCGGCCGCGGCGATGCTGTCGACGAACAGCACTCTGCTGATCCCGGGCAGCCGGCCCTCGCGGTCGAGCAGGCCGCCCTCGTTGGCGACGCCGATGACCGTCCCCATGGTGTCGAAGAAGTCGCTCAGCATGAGGGTGAAGATGAACAGCACGGCCACGATGATCCCGACCTGGGCGAAGCTGCCGCCGATGCTGAAGGCGCCAAGCAGGCCGAAGTCGGGCGAGCCGACGATGCCCTCGGGGACCTTGGGGACGGTCAGGGCCCAGCCGGCGGGGTTGACATTGCCGGCGGCGTCGACCCGCGGGCCGACGTCCACGATCGCGTTGAGGATGATGGCGAAGATGGCCGTGATCACGATGCCGAGCAGGATGGCGCCCCGCACCCGCCGCACGACCAGGAAGATGGTCAGCAGCAGGCCGAAGCTGAACACCACCGTCGGCCAGCCGACCAGGCGGTTGCCGACCCCGAGCTGCACCGGCACGGTGGTGTTGGCGGCATCGGGGATGCGGCGCACGAAGCCGGCGTCCACGAAGCCGATGAAGGCGATGAACAGGCCGATGCCCACGCTGATGGACTGCTTGAGGGCGAGCGGGATGGCGTCCATGACCCACTCCCGCAGGCCGGTCACGACCAGCAGGGTGATGACCACCCCCTCCAGCACGACGATGCCCATGGCCGCCGGCCACGACATCACCGCGGCCAGCTGGAAGGCGACCACGGCGTTGAGCCCGAGCCCGGCCGCGAGCGCGAACGGGTAGCGGCCGTACACGCCCATGAACAGGGTCATGGCCGCCGCCACCAGGGCGGTGGCGGTGGTCAGCTGGACCAGGTCGAGGCGCTGGCCGTTGACGTCCGCGGCGCCGCCGAGGATCAGCGGGTTGAGGACGACGATGTAGGCCATGGTGAAGAAGGTGGCGAGACCGCCGCGGATCTCCCGCTCGACCGTGGAGCCGCGTTCGGAGATCTTGAAGTAGGCGTCCAGGCCGGAACGGGGCGGCGTGCCTCGAGGGTCGGACCGAACGTTCGACTCGGTGGTCATCGCTGATCCTTTGCCCGAGAGCGGATGCAGGCGAGGCAAAGTTGAGCGCAGCGTCTCCCCGGGTGTCAACGTGCCCGACTCTGGCATTTGGCCCAGCGATCCCCCAGGATTGGACGAGCGCACCTGTTCCGGTCAGGCGGTGAGGACTTGGACGCCAGCACGGCCGCCCTGCTGCTGGGCAGGGTCGAGCCCTTCCGGGGGCTGGACGAACGGGCACGCCTGACCGTGGTCGAGCACGCCGGCCGCCGGGTGGTCGACAAGGGCCAGACGGTGTTCTGGCAGGACGACCCCGGCGAGGCCATGTTCGTGCTCCTGGAGGGCTCGGTGAAGCTGGTGGTGTGCTCGCGCGACGGGGAGCTGATCGAGCTCCACCGCCACGACGCCCCGGCGATCTTCGGCGAGCTGGCCGTGCTGGACGCGGGGCCGCGGTCGGCCTCGGCCGAGGCCGTGGAGCGCTCGACCCTGCTGGTGGTGACCCGCCCGGAGCTGCTGCGGCTGCTGCGCAGCGACGAGCAGGTGGCCGAGGCCCTGCTGCGCATCCTGGGGGCGATGGTCCGGCGCACCACCCGCCAGATCAGCGACCTGGCCTTCCTGAGCCTCCAGGGCCGGGTGGCGGCCAAGCTGCTCGACCTGACCGAGCCGGATGGCTCCCGGACCCGCCGCATCACCCAGGTCGAGCTGGCCACCATGGTCGGCGGGGCCAGGCAGACCGTGAACCAGGCGCTGCGGTCGCTCGAGTCCCGCGGCTACATCCGGGCCAACGGGCGCAGCTTCGAGATCCTCGACCGCGAGCGGCTGCGCCGCCTGGCCGGCGGGTAGGGGCGGCGCACGAGAACGAACGTCCGCCGGGGGCGGGATGTGACCCCCGGCGGACGCCTCCCCCGTCTCCTAGAGCCAGTCTGACCGGTGGTAGGACCGGTGGTAGACGTGGACCCGGTGGATCGGCGGAAGGGCGGCCATGAGCACGATCCCGGCGAACACCAGCACGACGGCCGGGGTCGGCGAGGTGTCGGGGGCCTCCTCGGCCGGGGCCTCGACGGCCCGCTCCACCGCGGCGACCTGGTCGCGCTGCAGGAGCTGGGCCGCGTCGGCCGGGGTGGTCGAGGCCAGCAGGGACAGCCCCCCGACCATCAGGGTGGTGGCCGCGGCGAGGACGACCAGGAGCAGGATCAGACGGGACACGATGCGGATGCTCATATCGCTCACTCCCTCCTCTGTCGCGGCTTCGGCGCTTGCAAGCAGTCTCGGACGTGTCGGCATGGCCGGCTGTCCACGCCCCGACAGCCAGGCTGTCGGGTTGCTGACGTTTCCAGGACCTCCCGGCGGGTCGGACGACCGGGCCCACCGGCCGGTGCAGGACCTGGCCGCGCTGCCGGCTGGACCGTCGTAAGATCTCCGGCCGACGTGGACCTCCAGCACAGGGCCGCCGTCCTGGCCCGGACCGAGCTGTTCGGCGGGATCGACGAGGTGACGCAGCGGCGCATCGCCGAGCGCGTCGCCGAACGGGTCGTCGAGCCCGCCCAGTGCGTGTTCCTCCAGGACGAGCCGGGCGACCGCATGTACGTCCTGGCCGAGGGCGTGGTGAAGCTGTTCGTCGCCTCCCGCAACGGCGGCATCGTCGAGCTGGTCCGGCACCGTCCGCCGGCCACCTTCGGCGAGGTCGCCCTCCTGGACGACGGGCCGCGGTCGGCCTCGGCCGAGGCTGTCGAGCGCTCGACCCTGCTGGTCGTGACCCGCGCTGAGCTGCTGCGCCTGCTGAAGGCGGAGGACCAGGTGGCCGAGGCCCTGCTCCGCACCCTCGGCAAGATCGTCCGCCGCACCACCCGCCAGGTCACCGACCTGGCCTTCCTCGACCTCCAGGGCCGGGTGGCGCGGCAGCTGCTGGTCCTGGCCGGCGACGGGGACGGGACCGCCCGCTCGTCGGTGACCCAGGCCGAGCTGGCCAGCATGGTCAGCGGGGCCAGGCAGACGGTCAACCAGGCGCTGCGGTCGCTCGAGTCCCGCGGCTACATCCGGGCCAACGGCCGCGGCTTCGAGATCCTCGACCGGGAGCGGTTGGAGCACCTCGCCGAGCGGTAGAAGTTCCTGTGGCTGTCAGCTAGCTGACAGCGCCGCCGCCGGGAAGGCTCTTTGATGGCGGCACGCACCGTCCAGGTGGGGAGGTCAGTCGCGCGTGCAGACGAACGGTCACGTCGATCCGGTCCAGGCGAACGCCGGGCCCCCGGTGCTGGCGCTGCTCGACGACCTGCGGGACCGGCCGGCCGTCGTCACCGGCGCCGCCCGCGGGATCGGCGAGGCGATCGCCAAGTGGCTGATCATGGCCGGGGCCGACGTCACCGTGATCGACAAGGACGCGGAGCTCCTCAAGGACGCCTTCCGCACCGAGGACTGCCAGGTCATCGAGGCCGACCTCCACAAGGAGGACGCGGTCGCCCTGGCCGACGAGCTGACCAGGAACGGACCGGTCGAGCTGCTGGTCAACAACGTCGGCATCACCACGCCCCACCAGCTCCTCGAGCTCGGGGCCCCGGACCTCGACCTGGTGCTGGGGACCAACCTCAGGGGGCCGTGGCTGTTCACCGACCGGCTGGTCAAGGCGCTGATCGACGACCAGGCGGCCACGCCGGACCGGTCGCGGAGAACGCACGGGTCGATCCTGTTCATCTCCTCCCTGCACGACCGCCACGTCGCCCGGGAGGCCCACTACAGCGTCAGCAAGGCCGGCGTGGCCATGCTGGTACAGGCGATGGCCAAGGAGCTCGGACGGCACCGGATCAGGGTGAACGCGATCTCACCCGGCTGGATCAGGACGGCGGAGGACGTCACCACCCCGGAGCAGGTGGCCAAGGAAGCCCGGCTCCGGCCGCGGATCCCGGCCGGACTGGCCGGCGTCCCCGCCGACGTCGCCCGGGTCGCCCTGTTCCTGCTCAGCGACGCCTGGTCGGGCTATGTCACCGGCCAGAACATCGCCGTGGACGGCGGGCTGTCGCTGCACAACTTCCTGGACGAGTAGCGGCCCCCGAGGCGACAGCGCCAGCAGCCCGAGGGCCACGCCGGCGTAGACCAGCAGCCAGCGGTTGGCGGGCGCGGCCGCGGCCAGGGTCGCCATGGCCAGCCCCAGCACCACGCGGTGGCGCGGACGCATCGGCACCTCCCGGTCGCGACGGCCGCCCCTGCAGGGGCCCTCCGGCAAGCATGCCCACCTCCGACCCGGCGGAACCGTCGACTGCCTGACCGGCCAGATGTCAGCTTCCTGACATTCAGGCGGCCTTGAAGCCGCGGCCCGGACCGGCGACTATCTTCCTGGATGGTGCATCACGCTAGAGCAGGGCAATCGGCCCCATGGCCGGCCGGCGGGGGCAGCGGGTGATGGCGGACCAGCTGGTCGTCGCAGCCCTGCGCGTCGTGTTCCTGCTCTACATCACCCTGGTGCTGCTGCATTCCAGCCTGGAGCGGGTCTACGCCCTGCGCAGCCGCCGGCGCCGGGCCGGGCCGGCCGCCGCGGCCGAGCCGGTGGAGTGGCCGACCGTCGACGTGGTCATCCCCTGCTTCAACGAGGACCCGGCGCTGCTGGAGGCGTGCTGCCGCTCGGTGGCCGGCCAGGACTACCCGGGGCCGCTGCGCGCCTGGCTGGTCGACGACGGGTCCGACAACCGGAGCTGGCTGCTGGGCGTCTACGAACGGTGGGCCGACCGGGGCTGGAGCGTGTGGCTGCTGGACCACAACGCCGGCAAGCGCGTCGCCCAGGACGAGGCCGTCCGGCGCGGGAGGGGTGAGCTGGTCGTGCTCATGGACTCCGACACGGTTCTCGCCCCCGATGCCGTCCGCCAGGCCGCGGCCTGCTTCAGCGACGACCGGGTGGGGGCGGTGTCGGGCAGCGTCGGGGTGTTGAACGCGCCCACCAACCTCCTCACCCGCCTGATCCACCACCGCTACCGCCTCCGCTTCCAGGTGGAGCGGCCCGCCCAGGGCTTCTTCACCTCGCTGCTGTGCTGCTCGGGGCCGTTCGCGGTCTACCGGCGCAACCTCCTGGCCGGGCTGTGGCCGCGCTACCTGACCCAGACGTTCGCCGGCGTCCGCTGCACCAACGGCGACGACCTGCACCTGACCAACCTGGTCCTGGCCACCGGCCGCCAGGTGCTGTTCGAGCCCCGGGCGATCGCCAGCACCTGGGTGCCCCGGTCGCTGCGGCTGTACCTGCGCCAGCAGCTTCGCTGGAACCGCAGCTTCTACCGGGAGCTGCGCTGGACCTTCGCCGGCATCCGGTCCCGGCATCCCTACCTTGTCCTCGACGTGCTGGCCAGGGCCCTGCTGCCCCTGCTGCTGGCCGCCGCCCTGGTGCTGCTGGCGAGCGAGGGGCTGCTGGTCGGTTGGGAGCTGGTGGCCGCCGACCTCACCCTGGCCCTGGCCATGCTGCTGGTGACGGCCGCCTTCCTGCTGGCGCACGGGGCCAGCGTGCCGTTCCTGCTGCTGTACGGGCCGCTGCACATGGCCCTGCTGGTCCCGGTCCGGGTCTGGGCCCTGCTCACCCTGGCCGACCCCTGCTGGGAGACCCGCTAGGCTCAGCCACGCGTGCGGGCCAGCAGCCGCCGGGCGTTGCGTTCGCCGACCTCGTTGCCCTTCTCCTGGTACAGCGAGATGGCCCGTTCCAGCTCGTGCTCGGCCTCGCGGCCGCGGCCGCCCAGCAGCAGCACCTCGGCCAGGTCGAGGTGGGCCTCGGCCCGGGAGTCGAGCTGGTCGGTCTTGCCGGCCAGGTACACGGCCTCCCTGGCCAGACGCTCGGCCTCGCCCGGGTCGCCCCCGCGGCGGGCGACCGCGATGGCCCGGATGGACCGCCACTTGACCTGGGCGTCGGCCTGGTCGGGGGCGGCCAGCCGCTCGCAGACGCGGGTGATCTCCTCGGCGTCGTCGTTGCGGCCCCGCAGCAGCCGGACCCTGGCCAGCAGGGTGGCCACGTTCACCCGCGGGCCGGTGCCGCCCATCTCCTCGAGCTGCCGGTGGCCGGTGCGCAGAACCTCCTCGGCCGCGGCCAGGTCCCCGGCCAGCATGTCCACCATGGCCCGTGAGATGCAGTCGACCGCCCTGGGCAGCAGCGACCCCTCCTCCCTGGTGATGGCGGTGGCGGCGTCCACCAACCGCCTGGCCTCCTCCAGGTCGCCCCGGTGCGCGGCCACCCTGGCCAGCACCCGGTAGGCGGTCGCGGTCAGGCTGGAGACGCCGCTGCGCTCGGCCTCGGCCAGCGCCTCGCGGCTGCGCCGCTCCACCGTCTCCAGCGGCAACGGCCCCCAGTAGAGGGTCAGGCAGTGCATGCCGATGGCGTTGGCCTCCCAGCCCGCGTCTCCCGCCTCCCTCGCCAGGGCCCTGGCCCGCTCGGCCGCGGCCTCGGCCTGGGTCAGCCGCCCCCTGGTCCAGTCCAGGTAGGCGAGCAGGTGCCAGGCCTTGGCCAGGCCGAGGCGGTCGCCGAGGCGGTCGAAGGCGGCGATGGCCAGCTCGACCTCGTCGCGGCCCTCGCGCAGAAACTGCCTGGGGTCGTGGACAGCGGTGATCCCGAGCCGGCCGATGGTGGCGTGCAGGGCCAGGCCCTCGTTGCCGACGGCGGTGGCCGACCGGGCCAGCTCCTGGTAGGCCATGGTGGCCTCGGTGAGCTTGCCTGCCGCCTGCTGGGCCTCGGCCAGCGGCGGCAGGGCGGCCAGCCGCAGCGGGTGGTCGGCCGGCAGCAGCCGGGCCGCCCGGCCCAGCCAGGCCTGGACCAGCCGGGCGTCGCCGCGGACGGCGGCCCGCTGCCCGGCGGCGGCGTAGCGCTCGCCGGCCCGCCGGGCCAGTTCCTCGGCCTGGGCGCCGCCCGGGTCGAGCCGGCTCGTGTACCGGTAGGCCTCGTAGAAGTGGTGGGCGACGATCTCGTCGAACTGGCTGCGCCGCTCCTCGGTCTCCCGTTCCAGCCAGTCGGCGTAGCGCTCGTGCAGCTCGGCCCGTCGGTCATCGGGCAGCCGCTCGTAGGCGACGGTCTTGATGGTGGCGTGCCGGAACCGGTAGCCGGGGCCGCTGTTGGGCGGCAGCGGGGCCGACGTCGGGCCGTGGTCGGCACGGACCAGGTCGAGGCGGACCAGCTCCTGGAGGCCGGCGGCCAGGTCGGCCGGCACCGCCTCGGGGTGGAGGGCCTCGACGTCTCCCACGTGGAACTGCTGGCCGACCACGGCCGCGGGCTCGATCACCGACCGGCCACGGGGCCCGAGCCGGTCGAGGCGGGCCAGCAGCAGGGCGTGGATGGAGGTCGGCACGGTGCTGGCCCGCCGCCCCGCCTCCTCCTCGGGCTCCACCGCGAGCGTCCAGCGGCCGTCGGCCGCCCGCAGCCGCCCCTCCTCCCGGAGGTTGCTGACCAGTTCCTCGACCAGCAGGGGGAAGCCCTGGGCCCACTCGTTGACGTGCGCCTGGACGGCCTGGTCGACCCGGCCGCCGAGCAGGTGGACGACCAGCTGCTCGCCCTCGCGCTCGGGCAGGGGGGACAGCTGGAACGACAGCGCGTTCGCCTTGCCGCCCGGCCACTGTCCGCGCCGGGCGAACAGCTCGTCCGGCCGGGCCATGCAGAGCAGGACCAGCGGCGCCTCGGCGTACTCGGCGACGTGCTCGACGGCGTCGAGCAGGATGGGGTCGGCCCACTGGAGGTCGTCGATGACCAGCACCAGCGGCTGGCGGCGGGCCAGGATCTCCAGCAGCCGCTGGAGCGCCCAGAAGGTGTCCTCGGGCAGGCCGGTGTCCTGGCCGAAGCCGAGGAGCTGGGCGATCCGCTCGGTGACCAGGGTGCCCCGCTCCTCGCCCCCGAGCAGCTCGGCCAGCCGGCTCTTCGCCTGCTCGGGGGAGTCGTCCGGGGCGATCCCGGCCGCCTGGCGGACGACCTCGACCATCGGCCACATGGTCACGCTGTCGCCGAAGGCCGGGCAGTGGCCGCGCAGGACGGCGGCCTGGCCGCCGAGGCCGCTCACGAACTCGTCGACCAGGCGCGACTTCCCGACCCCGGCCGTGCCGAGCACGCTCACCAGGTGGCAGGTCCGCTCGGCCGCCGCCCGCTCGAACAGCCGCAGCAGCAGCTCCTGCTCGCGGCCCCGCCCGACCATGGGCGCGACCGGCCGCCGGGCCCGGCCGGGGCGGTCGGGCAGGACTTCGAGCAGGCGCCACACGTTCTGCGGCTCGGCCGCGCCCTTGACCGTCATGGGCCCGGCCGGCTCGGCCTTGACCGCGTCGGCCACCAGCCGGTAGGTCTCCTCGCCGATCAGGACCTCGCCCGCCCCGGCCGCCTCCTCGAACCGCTTGGCCAGGTTGACGGGGGTGCCGGTGAGCTCCTCCTCCAGGGTGCCGGCGTCGCGGACGAGCACGTTGCCGGTGTTGATGCCCAGGCGGACGTGGAACTCCAGGCCGCGCTGCTGGCGCACCTCCTCGGCCAGCTCGTCGAGGGCGACCTGGAGCTCGCCGGCCGCCCTGACCGCCCGAAGGGCGTCGTCCTCGTGCAACTCGGGGACGCCGAAGGCGGCCATGAAGCCGTCGCCGTGCCGTTTGCCGACGCTGGCGCCGCGGTCGGCCAGGCACCGGCGGACGGCCTGGCCGTAGCGGTCCAGGAGCCGCTGCATGGGCATCGGGTCGAGGGCGCGTTCCAGGTCGGTCGACTTGACCACGTCGCAGAAGACGACCGTGACGATCCGGAACTCCTGGGTCGAGGGCCGGCCGCCGACCGCCCTGCCGCACTCGGGGCAGAACCTGGCCCGCTCGACCAGGCCGTTGCCGCAGTTCGGGCAGGTTGCCATGCCCAGGAGTATATGGACGATCTGGTAGGGAAACCGTCCTGATGGCGACAGTTCCAGCAAGGCGGGAGGTTCGCGGGAACGCCGGTCGGTATGCCCGACGCGCATGCGGAGGGCCTGCCGAAGCTGCGTCCGTCACACGCGAATGCGACGTCGATACCCGACCGGCGTTCCCGGAAACCGGGTACTCCAACGGCCGCCGGGTGGCTACGCTGTCGCGTGTCGGAGACCGAGCGGGGAGTGGAGCGGTGGCGCCGGAGCGCAAGCGGACTGCGCGGGACTACGAGCAGGCGTTGCGGCGCCAGGAGCTGGCTGCCGGGCGGGCGCTGGTCCAGGCCCTGCCCGCCGAGGGGAAGCCGGGGGGACGCGAGCTGGCGGCGGCCAGGCGGGTGCTCACCCAGGCCCTGTTCGAGCTGCGCCGCCTCGGCCGCGACCTCGACCAGGAGATCGAGGGGCTCCGCAAGCGGCAGGGGTCGACCCGGACCGCCCAGGCCCGCGGCGCCGGGTCGGGCGAGCTGGACCGGTTCGAGGCCGTCCGCGACGCCGTCGAGGAGGTGGCCGAGCGCTGGGAGGGCCGCCGCGACCAGCTCAGCGCCGAGCTGGACCGCCGCCAGCCCGACAGGGGGCAGCAGGACCGGCGCCCTTCCGGACGGTCGCGCGGGGCGGTCAGCGGGCGGAGGGGCGCTGCTCCCGCTCGGCCAGAACGACCTCGATCCCCCCGGTCACGTCGTTCACCAGGTTGAACAGCAGGGTCAGGAGCACGGTGACGATGCTCCAGACGACCACGCCGAGCAGGCCGATGAAGGTGTACCAGCGGAACACGGTGCCCGCGGGGAAGGTCACCTCGAAGTTGAAGATGCCGGCGAAGTCGGTCAGCGACGTGAACACGCCCATGTTGACCAGCACGAACCAGATGACCGCGAACACCAGCAGGCTGATCAGCATCAGGCAGAAGTAGAAGACCACCGAGAACTTCAGCACCGACCAGGGATCGAGCCGGCGCAGCACCAGCCGGGCCCGGCGGTCGACCGCAGGCGCCATGGCGGCGGACGCCGGGCGGGGCAGCGGCCGCGTCGTCACCTGCGGGTACTGGCTGGACATTGGCTACTCCTCGTCCTTGACGACCGGCGCCACGGCGGCGACCCGGCCGCTCGTCCTCGCGAGTCGCATGATGCGCACACCCTGGGTCGCCCTGCCAGCCCGGCGGACCTCGTTGACGCGCGTCCGGATGATCTGGCCGGTGTCGGTGATGAGGAAGATGTCGTCCTCGTCCTGCACGACCAGGGCCCCGGCGAGGAAGCCGCGGGCCTCGGTCAGCTCGGCGGTCCTGACGCCCTGGATGCCCCTGCCCTTGCGGGTGTACTGCTCGAGGGGGGTGCGCTTGCCGAAGCCGGCGTCGGTGACCACCAGCAGGTCGGCGTTCGAGCGGACCACCTCCATGGCCAGCACCTGGTCGTCGCGTCGCAGCCGCATGGCGGTCACGCCGCTCGTCTGCCTGCCCATCGGGCGCACATGGGACTCGCTGAAGCGCACGGCCATGGCCTTTCGCGAGACGAACAGGAGGTCGTCGTCGCCCGAGGTGAGCTTGACCCCGATGAGCTCATCGTCGCCTCGCAGGTTGATCGCGATCAGCCCCACCCTCGGCGAGTCGTACTCATTGAGGGCGGTCTTCTTGACCATGCCGTCCTTGGTACCCAAGACGAGGAACTTACCATCGTCGTAGTCGTCCAGGTCGAGGACTGCTGCGATCTTCTCGTCCGGCTGGAAGGTCGCCCCGGGCACATTGGCCACGTAGGTGCCGCGGGCGTTCTTGGCCGCCTCGGGCAGCTCGTGCACCTTCACCCGGTAGACCCGGCCCTTGTTGGTGAAGAACAGCACCCAGTGGTGGGTGTTGGTGATGGCCAGGAACTGGACGATGTCGTCCTCTTTGAGGTTGGCCCCGCGGACCCCGCGGCCGCCCCGGTTCTGGGCCCGGTAGTCGCCGAGGGCGACCCGCTTCACGTAGCCGGTCCTGGTCACGGTGACGACCACCGGCTCGGCCGCGATCAGGTCCTCGATCGACAGCTCGCCCTCGTCGGGGCGGATCTCGGTGCGGCGGGGGTCGGCGAAGCGGCGCTTGATCTCGAGCAGCTCCTCCTTGACGATCCCCCGCACCTTGGAGGGGTCGTCGAGGATGGCCTGGAGCTCGGCGATCCTGGTCTGGAGCTCGGCGTACTCCTCCTGGAGCTTGCGGCGCTCCAGGGCGGCCAGCCGGCGCAGCTGCATGTCGAGGATGGCCGTGGCCTGGATCTCGGTCAGCGAGTACCGCTCCATCAGCTGGGTGCGGGCCACGTCGGCCGACTCGGCGTTGCGGATGAGGTTGATGACCTCGTCCAGGTGGTCGATCGCGATCAGCAGGCCCTCGAGGACGTGGGCCCGCTCCCTGGCCTTGCGCAGCTCGTAGCGGGTCCGGCGGACGACCACGGTGATCTGGTGGGCGATGTAGTGCGACAGCATGTCGGCCAGGTTGAGCACCCGGGGCACGCCGTCGACCAGGGCCAGCATGATCACGCCGAAGCTGTCCTGGAGCTGGGTGTGCTTGTAGAGCTGGTTGAGCACGACCTGGGGGACGGCGTCGCGGCGGCACTCGATGACCAGGCGGGTGCCTTCCTTGTTGGACTCGTTGGCGATGTCGACGATGCCGTTCAGCCGGCCCTCGCGGACCAGGTCGCGGATGCGGATCAGCAGGCGGTCGCCGGAGACCTGGTAGGGCAGCTCGGTGACGACCAGGCGCTGGCCGCCGCGGTTGTTCTCCTCGATGCGGACCTTGGAGCGGACCCGGATCGAGCCGCGGCCGGTCAGGAAGGCGTCGCGGATCCCGGCGGTGCCCATGATCTGCGCCCCGGTGGGGAAGTCGGGGCCCTTGACCCAGCGCAGCAGGTCCTCGCTGGTCAGCTCCGGGTTGTCGAGCAGGGCGATGGTGGCGTCGATGACCTCGCCCAGGTTGTGGGGCGGGATCTTGGTCGCCATGCCCACGGCGATGCCCTCGGACCCGTTGGCCAGCAGGTTGGGGAAGCGGGCCGGGAGCACGACCGGCTCCTGGCTCTCGTTGTCGTAGTTCGGCGTGAAGTCGACGGTCTCCTTGTCGATGTCGCGCAGCAGCTCCATGGCCAGCGGGTTCAGGCGGGCCTCGGTGTAGCGCATGGCCGCCGGCTCGTCCCCGTCGGCGGTGCCGAAGTTGCCCTGGCCGTCGATCAGCGGGTAGCGGGAGGCGAAGTCCTGGCCGAGGCGGACCATGGCGTCGTAGACGGCGGTGTCGCTGTGCGGGTGGTACTTGCCCAGCACCGAGCCGACGATGTAGGCGGACTTGCGGCGGCCGTTGGGGGGCCGCACGCCCTCCTCGTTGGCGCCCCAGAGGATCCGCCGGTGCACCGGCTTGAGCCCGTCGCGCACGTCCGGCAGCGCCCGGGCCACGATCACGCTCATCGCGTAGTCGAGGAAGGAGCGCTGCATCTCCTCTTCGATCTCTATTGGCTCGATTCGTCGAGCGTCAGGCATGTGGTTCCTTCCGGGCCTTCCGGTCTGCTTGAACGTGATCGACCACTTGCGCGCCCGATCCATGTGGGGGGAGCTCGCTCCCCCCACGGCCCCCCAGGAGCGCCTGTGCCGTGGTCGGGGTGGTCACCTAGATGTCCAGGAAGCGGACGTCTTTGGCGTTGCGCTGGATGAAGTTGCGGCGGTACTCGACGTTCTCACCCATCAGGATGGTGAAGATCTCGTCGGCGATGGCGGCGTCCTCGAGCCCGACCTGGAGCAGGGTGCGCCGCTCCGGGTCCATGGTGGTCTCCCACAGCTCGTCGGCGTTCATCTCGCCGAGACCCTTGTACCGCTGGGGCTTCACGTTCCTGCTGCGGGCCGGGTTGCGCTTGAACCACTGCTCGCGCTCGGCCTCGCTGTAGGCGTAGAAGACGTCGTTGTCCCCGCGGCCGTACTTGATCTTGTACAGCGGCGGCTGGGCGATGTAGACGAACCCGGACTCGACCAGCCCCCGCAGGAACCGGAACAGGAAGGTCAGCAGCAGGGTCCGGATGTGGGAGCCGTCCACGTCGGCGTCGGCCATGAGCACGATCTTGTTGTACCTGGCCTTGGTGAGGTCGAAGTCCTCGCCGATGCCGGTGCCCATGGCCGTGATGATGGACTGGATCTCGACGTTCTTGAGCGCCTGGTCGAGGCGGGCCTTCTCGACGTTCAGGATCTTGCCCCGGATGGGGAGGATGGCCTGGAACGTGCGGTTGCGGGCCTCCTTGGCCGAGCCGCCGGCCGAGTTCCCCTCGACGATGAACAGCTCGGCCTGGCGCGGGTCGCGCGAGGAGCAGTCGGCCAGCTTGCCGGGGAGCGAGGAGGACTCCAGCAGCGACTTGCGCCTGGTCAGCTCGCGGGCGTTGCGGGCCGCCATGCGGGCCCGGGCGGCCTGGATGCACTTGACCACGATCGCCTTGGCCTGGGGGGCGTGCTCCTCGAACCACTCGTCCAGGGCCCGGTTGGTGGTCTGCTGGACGAACCCCTTGATGTCGGTGTTGCCGAGCTTGGTCTTGGTCTGGCCCTCGAACTGAGGCTCGCGCAGCTTGACCGAGACGATCGCGGTCAGGCCCTCGCGGACGTCGTCCCCGCTCAGGTTGGGATCCTTCTCCTTGAGCAGGGCGCTGGCCCTCGCGTAGCGGTTGATCGTCGAGGTCAGGGCGGCCCGGAAGCCCTCCTCGTGGGTCCCACCCTCGTGGGTGTTGATGGTGTTGGCGAAGGTCGAGACGGCGTCGTTGTAGCTCGAGTTCCACTGCATGGCGACCTCCACGTAGTGGGAGTTCGCCTGGCCCTCGAAGTAGATGATCTGCGGGTGGACCGGCTCCTTGGTGGCGTTGATGTGGGCCACGAAGTCGCGGATGCCGCCGGCGTACTCGTAGACCTCGGACTTGCTCTCGCCCCGCTCGTCGGTGAGGGTGATGCGCAGGCCGGCGTTGAGGAAGGCCATCTCCCGCATCCGGTTGGAGAGCGTCTCGAAGCGGAACTCGGTCTCCTCGAAGATGTCGGGGTCGGGCCAGAAGGCCACCGTCGAGCCGTGGCCCCTGGCCTTGCCGACCCGCTCCAGCGGGGCCGTTGGCAGGCCGCGCTCGTACGACTGGCGGTGGCGCCAGCCGTCGCGCACCACCTCGACCTCGAGCCGCTTGGAGAGGGCGTTGACCACCGACACGCCGACGCCGTGCAGGCCGCCCGAGACGGCGTAGGAGTCGCCGCCGAACTTGCCCCCGGCGTGCAGCTGGGTCATGACCACCTCGAGCGCCGACCGGTGCTCGACCGGGTGCTCGTCGACCGGGATGCCGCGGCCGTCGTCGACCACCCTGACCCCGCCGTCGGCGGTCAGGGTGATGTCGATCCTGGTGCAGTAGCCGGCCAGGGCCTCGTCGACGGAGTTGTCGACGACCTCGTAGACGAGGTGGTGCAGGCCCCGCGGCCCGGTCGACCCGATGTACATCCCGGGTCGCTTGCGGACGGCCTCGAGGCCCTCCAGGACGGTGATCGATTCGGCGGTGTAGCTCGTGACCATTGAACTCCTCAGTCAGCCCCGAAACAGGCACGGCGGGGAAAGGCACGCCGCCCGTACGGAACCAGACGGTGCGCAGTCGCAGTGCGCGGAGAGGGGGAAGATCCCCGACGAGTATACCACAAATTCCCCCCTCCCATCCCTCGTTCGCGCAGGTCAGAGGCTACATCAGCCCCGCGACAGGCGGTCGGCCCCGGGCAGTTCGTGCCAACGGGGGCGGGCGGGGTCGCGGTTGGGTCGAGGGGGTGCAGGAGCGGGGGAACCCGCCACAGCTTCCCGCACGGAAGCGAGGCTTGTCCCGCCGCAGGGGCCGTGGAGCCGTCAGCCCCGACCCGGCACCGTGGCCGTGGAACCCGCCGACGCCCTCCCGACCCGCGCAGGGGTCGTGCGGCTGTGCGGGGTTGTACGGGGCTGTGGAAACCCGCCGACGCCCTCCGCGCTCCTCGGCTACCCTCCCGACCGGGGCTCCCATCACCGGCGGGGGTCTGAGCGGTGTGGCCGGGCCGCCCTCCGACCGGGACTCCGGCCATCGGAGGAGCTCAGCGGCGCGGCCTGGGTCGACGGCGCGGGCGGGTCAGCGGCGGGGGCGTCCTTCGCCGGTGCGGACCTGGATCCGGCGGACAAGGCCGGGGCCGCACTCGGCGCTGAGGCGGTCGAGGAGCTTGCCCTGGAGGTAGGTGAGCTGGGTCGCCCAGGCGGCCGAGTCGGCGATGACCTCGAGGGTGCCGTCCTCCTCCAGGCGGCTCGGCTGGCAGTGGGCGGCGACTGCGTCCCCGACCGCCTCGGGCCAGCGGGCGACCACCCGGGCCGCGGCCAGCCTTCCGTCCCACCCGCGGGCCCGCAGGACGTCGGCCAACTCCGCCCCGACAGGCCGAGGTTCCCGGCTCCGGCGCGTCATGCCCTCACGCCCCACACCATGCCCACGCCCCATGCCCCCGTGCCGCCGCCCGACCCGGCGCCCGTGGTTTGCCAGCGCTCGGGAGGGCGGCCCGACCCACCGCCCGTGGTTTGCGCCCGGTCTGTGGTGGTTTGGGTCATGGACCCTCGCTGAGCCGAATGGATCCTGGTTCCACGTGAAACACGGTGGCGTCGAGCACGGTCGACAGCTCCTCGGCGACCGCCGCGGTGACGATCGTCTGCTCCGCCGCCAGGGCCGCCTCCGCGACCCGGTCCCGTCGCTGCCGGTCGAGCTCGGCGAACACGTCGTCCATGAGCAGCACCGGCTCCTCCCCCTCCTCGGCGAGCAGCCGGTGCGACCCCAGCCGGAGGGCCAGGGCCAGCGACCAGGCCTCGCCGTGGGAGGCATGGGTGCGGGCGGGCAGCCCGCGCACGGCGAGCGACAGGTCGTCCCGGTGGGGGCCGGAAAGGGTGAGCCCCCGCTCGACCTCGCGAGCCCGGTCGGCGACCAGCCGCTCGCGCAGCGCCTGGGCGAGCTTGGCCGGGTCGGGGTCGGCCGCGCCGGGTCCCGCGACCGACGACACGTAGGCGATGTCGACCGTGTCGTCACGCCCGGCCAGGCGGTGGTAGGCGAGCTCGACCCGGGGCGTGAGCGCCGCCACCAGCCGGAGCCGCTCGGACCAGATCTCGGCCCCGGCCGAGGCCAGCTTCTCGTCCCATACCTCGAGGGTGGCCAGGGCGGCCGCGGGCAGGCGCCCGCCCGCGCTGCGCAGGAGGGTGTTGCGCTGCCGGAGCACCCGGTCGTAGTCGTGTCGGCTGCCGTGGTAGCGGGGCAGGCGCTGGGTGGCCAGGGTGTCGAGGAAGCGGCGCCGCTCCTCCGGGTCACCACGGACCAGGCCCAGGTCCTCGGGCGCGAACATCGTCGCCCGGACCACGCCGAGCAGGTCCCGGGCCCGCGGCACCGGCGACCCGTTCACCCGACCGCGCACCCCGCTGCCCGGCCGCAGCTCCATGTCGACCAGCAGCCGCCGCCCGGCCCGCCGGACGGCCGCCCGGATCACCGCCGACGCCGCGCCGACACGGATGAGGCTGGCATCCTGCCCGACCCGGTGGGAGCCGAGCGTGGCCAGGTAGCCGACCGCTTCCAGCAGGTTCGTCTTGCCCGCCCCGTTGGGCCCGACCAGCGCCGACACCCCCGCCGGCAGCTCGACCGCCGCCGCGTCGTGGTTCCGGAAGTCGATGACCTCCAGCCGCTCCAACCGCATGCCGGGACCCTCAGGCCCCCGGACGAGACGAGCCGGGGCGCGTCATCCCGGAAGCCGGACCGGCATCAGCAGGTACATGAACGCCAGGGCGTCGTTGCCGTGGATGAGCGCCGGCTTGAGGCCGTCGCGGACCTCGATGACCGCCTCGTTGTCGTCCACGGCCGCGACCCCGTCGCTCAGGTAGACGGGGTTGAAGGCGATGGTGAGGCCCTCGCCCTCGTACTTGGCCTCCACGGCGGCGGCGCCCCGGCCGACGTCCTGGAGGCTGCCGTCGACCTGGAGGCGCTCCCGGTCGAAGGTCAGCCGCACCGGGTTGTTGTTCTGGCCGTACGGCGTGACCTGCTTGAGCGCGTCCAGCAGGAGCTGGCGGTCGATGGTGGCGACGCTCTCGTAGCCGGAGGGGATCAGGCTGCGGAACTTGGGGAACTCGCCCTCGACCAGGCGCGAGGTCAGCCGGCGCCCCCCGCCGGCGAAGGTTACCTGGTGCGGCTCGATGCCGATCTCGACCGTGCTCTCACCGGCCAGGGCCCTGGCCGCCTCGGTGAGGGCCCGCGCTGGGACCAGGGCGGTCATCGGCTCGTGCTGCCAGCTCCAGTCCAGCGTGCGGACGGCCAGCCGGTAGGAGTCGGTCGCGGCCAGGGTCAGGCGCTCGGCCTCGGCCTCGAACAGCACCGCGGTGAGCACGGGCCGGGCTTCGTCGTGCGAGGCGGCCCGGCCGACCTGGCCGGCGGCCTCGGCCAGGGCCTCGCCGGACAGGGTGCCGACATGCTCGAGCGACGGCTGGGTGAGGGTGGGGAAGTCCTCGGCGTCGAGCAGGCGCAGCTCGTGGGTGATCTGGCCGCGCCGGACCTCGACGCCCCCGTCGGCCGCCTCCACCTCGACCAGGCCGGTGGGCAGGTTGCGGGCCACGTCGCCGAAGATTCGGCCGGGGATGACGACGCGCCCGTCCCGCTCCCCGCGGACCTCGATGACGGCCTCACCGGTGTGCTCGAGGTCGGTCGAGGCCAGCCGCAGCCGGTTGCCCTCGAGCTCGACCAGGGTGCCGCCCAGCACGGGCAGGGTGGGCCTGGTCGAGACCGTCCGGCTGACCCAGGCCACCGCGTCGGCGAAGTTGTCACGCTCAGTCGTGAACTTCAAGGCTGTCGACCTCCCGACCTTTTCCCCAGGGCCTTGGTGTTGTCTGATTGAAGAGCTAGAGAACCTTGGAACAGCAGTAGGGGCTGTGGGGATGTGGACGGACCGTCGATCCTCCAGCATGCGCCGGCTGCCGCGGTCCCAGGTGGGGTGGGGACACCACCGCCTCCCTGTCCCCAGGCGGCCGGCCGTTCCCAGGACGCCGCCGGCCGTCCCCCGTCTGTCGACAGGTCGTCCCCAGCTCGTCCCCAGGCCATCGCCGCTCACGAGTCCTGCTGCTGGGCGCGGACCCTGACCCGGTTGGTGAGCTCCTGGACCTGGTTGTAGATGCTGCGCCGCTCGCGCATGAGCCCGCGGATCTTCTGGGTGGCGTGCATCACGGTGGTGTGGTCACGGCCGCCGAAGGCCTGCCCGATCTTGGGCAGCGACAGGTCGGTGAGCTCGCGGGTCAGGTACATGGCCATCTGCCTGGCCGTGACCAGCAGCCGGGAGCGGTTGGAGCCGGTCAGGTCCTCGATGGTCAGGCCGAAGTAGGTGGCCGTCTCGGCCATGATGATCGGCACCGAGACCTCGTGGCGGCCCTCGTCAGGGAACAGGTCCTTGAGGACGATCTCGGCCAGGGCCAGGTCGACCGGGCTGCCGTTGAGCGACGAGAAGGCCGTCACCCGGATCAGCGCACCCTCGAGCTCGCGGATGTTGGACTGGACCTTGGAGGCGATGAAGGACAGCACGTCGTCGGGCACGCTCAGGCCGTCGGCGACCGACTTCTTGCGCAGGATGGCGATGCGGGTCTCGAGGTCTGGCGGCTGGATGTCGGTGATCAGACCCCATTCGAACCGGCTGCGCAGGCGGTCCTCGAGCGTGGCGATCTTCTTGGGCGGCCGGTCCGAGGAGATCACGATCTGCCGGTCGGCGTTGTGGAGCGCGTTGAAGGTATGGAAGAACTCCTCCTGGGTGCGCTCCTTGCCCTCCAGGAACTGGATGTCGTCGATCAGCAGGATGTCGTTGTCCCGGTAGCGGCGCTGGAAGGATCCTGTCCGGTCGTCGCGGATGGCGTTGATGAACTCGTTGGTGAACTGCTCGCTCGAGACGTAGCGGATGCGGGCCTGCGGGTAGAGGTTGCCCGTGTAGTGCCCGATGGCGTGCAGCAGGTGGGTCTTGCCCAGCCCGGCGCCGCCGTAGATGAACAGCGGGTTGTAGGACTTGGCCGGGGCCTCGGCCACGGCCACGGCGGCCGCGTGGGCGAACCGGTTCGACGAGCCGATGACGAACCGCTCGAAGGTGTACTTGGGCGTCAGCAGGGGCCGGTCGGCGACCGGCAGGGGTACGATGACCGGCCTGACCTGCTCTTCGTCGCCCATGTCCTCCAGCGGCCCGACGGTGACGCGGATGTCCAGCTCCCTGCCCACGACCCTGGCCAGGGCGGCGGTCACCGTCGGTGCGTAGCGCTGCTCGATCCAATCCTTGACGAACTCGTCCGGCACGGCCAGGACCAGCGTGTCGCCGGCCACCGCGACCGGGCGGATCCGGGCCAGCCAGGCCTTGTGGGTCGACCCGGCGCCGTCGAGCGACTCGAGGCACGCATTCCAGATCGCCGCCGCGTCGTCATGGAGCCCTTCGACCACAGCCGCCTCATCCCTTCCGGCACTCGAGTCCCCGGATGTCGACAGTGTGCGCCGACCGTGCGACACACTCTGCGACCCGAGGGCCCGTCGCAACCTACATATCCACACCCCCATCCACAGGTGTGGAGAACCCCGACCCCTGCGGACGCGGTGGCCCAACAGGCCGGTAACCGGGAGGGACGGCAGACCCTCGACGCAGAGGGCAGATGGCCGTGACGGGGAAGCCGGGCCAGACGTGTGGGGCCGCCGACTGAAGGCGGGCCGGAGAATAGCATCGGTGGACGGGGGCTCTCAAGGGCTCGTCTCAGGACTCAGCAGGCATGACGAGTCGCGTTGACGTCGTTCACGGGAGGCCCGTACCATCATCTTTCGGCGCGTTCTCCGCGTCCTGTCTCTGCCTGCCTCCGCCTCGACCGGGTTAGGAGCCGTCGTCGTGAAGCGTACATTCCAGCCGAACAACCGTAAGCGCGCCAAGACCCATGGCTTCCGGGTCCGGATGCGTACCCGCGCGGGCCGCTCGATCATCGCCCGCCGCCGGGCCAAGGGCCGCATCCGGCTGGGAGCCTGAGATCGCCGTGACTGGCCTCGCCGCGGGTGCGCCATGGCGACGGTGAACCGGCTGAGCTCGCCGTCGGCCTTCCGGTCGGTCTTCTCGACCGGACGTTCCTATGCGCAGGGCTCGGTCGTGCTGTACGTGGCCAAGCGGTCGACGGGGAGCGGTCCGGCGAGGGCCGGTCTGGTGGTGAGCCGCAAGGTCGGCGGCGCGGTCGCCCGCAACCGGGCCAAGCGGCTGCTCCGGGAGGCGCTGCGGCTCGAGGGCAGGCAGCTGCCGGAGGGCCTCGACCTGGTCGTCGTGGCCCGCCCGAGCGTCGCCGGTGCCTCCTACCGGGAGATCGCCGGCGACATCCGAGATCTCCTGAACGCGGCCGGCCTGCATGGAGGGGACGCCGCTTGAGCGATCCGCAGGCCAGGACGGTGCCGAGCGGGCCGGCCATCGCGCTGATGGCGCTCATCGGGGCCTACCAGCGCTGGATCAGTCCCTTTCTCGGGAACCGCTGTCGTTTCCATCCCTCGTGCTCGGTCTATGCGAAGACGGCGATCGAGACCCATGGGGCCCTGCGGGGCACCTGGCTCGCGCTGCGGCGTCTCGTGAAGTGCCAGCCGTTCCATCCGGGGGGCTTCGACTACGTGCCGCCCGCGACCGGCCGCGTCAAGCGGGGTCGCAAGGGGTACGGTGAGATGGTGAGCGCCGGCCAGGTCGGCCGGCCCAAGAGAGGCTCCTCGTAATGCAGATCTTCAACGCCTTCCGCGACGCGCTGTACCACGTCCTGACGTTCTATCAGGGCCTCGTCGAGCCGATCCTGGGCAGCCAGAGCTACTGGTTCTCGATCGTCCTGCTGACGGTCTCGGTCCGCATCCTGCTCATCCCGCTCACGGTCAAGCAGGTCAGGTCGACGCGGGTCATGCAGGAGCTCGCCCCCGAGATCAAGAAGCTCCAGGCCAAGTACAAGAACGACAAGACCAAGCTCAACGAAGAGATGATGGCGCTCTACAAGGAGCGCGGCTTCAACCCGATGGCCGGTTGCTGGCCGCTCCTTGCCCAGGCGCCGTTCTTCTTCGCCCTGTACCAGGTCATCTACCGTCCCCAGATCGATGGCGAGCCCAATATCCTGTGGGGCAAGACCTTCTTCGGCATTCCTCTGCAGCAGCACTGGCTGGCCCTGCCCGGCTGGGACAAGATCTTCTCGGCCGCGGGCCTCACCATCCTGATCCTGACCACCGTCATGTCGCTGACGACCTACATCTCCCAGCGGCAGCTGATGAGCAAGCAGACCGCGCAGGTGAACCCGCAGCAGCAGACGATCATGAAGATCATGCCGCTGATGTTCTTCGTGTTCGCGGTCAACGTCCCTCTGGCGGTCATCATCTACTGGGTGACCACCAACTTCTGGAGCGTCGGCCAGCAGTACATGCTCCTCAAGACCCACCCGCTGCCTGCCACTGTGACTGGGCAGGCTGCACCCGCCGGGGCCGCCGCGGCGGTCGACAACGGCGAGGGCCGCAAGGGCCTCGGCCCCCTGAGCATGTTCCGTGGGATGGGGCAGTCGCGGGCACCCGAGGAGCGTCCCCCGGCCACGAACAAGAACGGCGACCGCAATACCAAGGCCCGGGACGGCAAGCCACCGCCCAAGCAGGGTGGGTCGACGGCCAAGGGAACCGCCGCCCAGGCGAGACCCGCCCAGCGAAATCGGCAGGGCACCAGCGGCAACCGGAGGTCAGGCAGCCGCTCGTCCGGAAAGGGCAAGTCGAGTGGCCCACGCCGAGGCAAGCGCTAGGACGGTCGAAGCGGCGGTCACCGCCGCGGCCGCCCAGTTTGGTCTTCGTTCCGACCAGGTCGACGTCGAGGTCCTCGAGGACCCCGTCCCATCGACCTTCGGCTACGTCGGCACCCCCGCCCGCGTCCGCGTCACCCCCCGCCAGCCCGCCTCCCCACCCGGCGAGGCGCGAGACGCTGCACACGGGTCGCTCCCTGACGCGCCTGTGGCCGCCACCGCGCCCCAGCCTTCGGAGGCAACCCAGGCCGCCGCTTGCGGGCAGCCCTCGGATGTGGCCGGGCCCGCGTGGCCCGGCCAACCGTCGGAAGCACCCGGGGTCGCGGGCCCAGGCCAAGCGTCGGACGTGCCCAGGGCCGCCGCTGCTGGCCAGCCCTCCGACGCAATCGGGGGCGCCGCAGCGGGGCGACCTCCCGACGCGACACAGGTCGTCGCGGACCCGGCACCACATTCCGGCCCGGCGGATGCTGTCCCAGCCCAGGCCTCCAGCTCAGCGCGGAGCTCCAGCCCCGCGCAGTCCCCCGGCTCCGAGCAGGCCCCCGGACCGACCCAGGCCTCTCCCCCATCCTCGGCCGCCGGCTCGCCTCTCATCCAACCATCGGCGCAAGGGACTAACGACGCGAATCGAACCGAAGAAGCGAATCCCCCGAGCCCCTCCGAAGCCGCTATCCACTCGCCGTCGAGTTCAGTGCAGGTGCCGGATCGCCCTTCGTCCGACCCGGCACGTACTCGCTCGGCTTTGGTGGAAGCCCGTGACCCGTCGAGGCCAGCCGCCACCCAAACTCCGCCCTCCGCGGCGCCGCCTGCTCCGGCGGCAGGTCGGGACGCGCCTGATCACAACACGGGTGGCGCGGTCAGTGAGGCCTCGGACGCCGCCGCTGCAACGACCGCGCCGGACACGCAGCCGTCCTCATCGCTGGCCGCCAGCGGCGGGAACCACGGTTCAGGTCCTGAAGGTGTCCCGGCGGTCTCGACCGCTGCGGCGGCCTCCCGCATGGAGAAGCCGCCGCCCGTGTCATCTGCATCGGAACGGCCGGACACGCCCAGACCCCGACGTAGCTACCGCGATGAACCAATCGAGCCGGAGATGGTCGAAGCCGACACCGAACGGGCCGGCGACTTCCTCGAGGGCCTCTTGGACGCACTGGACGTCGACGGCGATATCACGACGTGGATCGACGAGGCCGGTGGCCACATCGACCTCGAAGGCTCGGACCTGGACGTACTCGTCGGTTCCAATGGCGAGACGCTCGATGCCCTTCAGGAGTTGACCCGTATCGCCGTTCTCCGGCAGTCGAAGCGGCGGGTCCGGCTGCTGCTCGATATCAACGGCTTTAGGTCCCGGCAACGGGACCGGCTGGTCACGGTCGTGAAGGCGACAGCGGAGCGGGTCATCAGAAGTCGTGAGGAGCATGAGTTCGAGCCGATGACCCCTGCTGAGCGGAAGGTCGTCCACGACGCGGTCGCCGCAATCGACGGCGTTCGAACCGAGAGTCTCGGCGAGGATCCCTACCGGCGCGTGGTCATCCGACCGACGTAGTGTTTCACGTGAAACATTCGGCGGGCGGCGACTCGTCGCAGCCGCGTCCGGTCTTGACCGCGAGGGATAGGGAAGTCCTGGAGCGGGCATACGCCGATGCGGTCCGGCTCGGGTTCCTTGGCCCGAGGGAACAGGAGCGGCTCTGGGAGCGGCACCTGGATGACGCCCTCGGCCTGGCGGCCATTCGACGACCGGAGCCAGCGGAGCACTGGGCCGACCTTGGATCGGGCGCGGGGCTGCCCGGCCTTCCCCTGGCCGTCGCCTATCGAGCAACGACCTTCGTCTTGATCGATGCGCAGCGCCGCCGGCTGGACTGGGTTGCGGCAACCACTGCCGAGCTCCACCTCACCAACGTCGAGGTGATGCATTCACGCCTCGAGGACTACGGCCGCGGCCCGGCCCGGCAGTCCTTCGATGTGGCGACCGCGAGGGCCCTTGGGCCTCTCCCGGTTGTTGCCGAGCTGGGGCTTCCACTCCTGAGGATCGGTGGGCAGCTCCTCATTCCCAGAGGGCGACCAGATGACAAGGAACTCGACCAGGCTGTCGCTGCCTGCGAACAGCTCGGGGGTCGGATCGAGGGCGTTGTCCCCAATCCCACCTCGCCGATTGACCGGGTCGGGTACGTCGTTATCATGGCAAAGATCGCTGCGACCTCTCCCCGCTTCCCCCGGCGATCGGGTGTACCGGTACGAACTCCACTCGGCCAACGGCGCTCGACCAAGCGCTAGCGCAACGAGAGTCGATCGGGGTGCCGTCAGGACGGTGTTGTAGGTTGCTGCGGGATCGAGGAAATGCGCGGGGGCGGCGCCTGGTCGTCGACCAGTGCCCTCTCGGCTTTCGGCATGCTGTGGTCGGAGCGGCGGTAGGGCGACACGGCGAGGAGTTGGCGTCATCAGATGCCAGTCGCGGCACCGGGCGTGCTCGCCCAGCGCTCTCGGGCTCCACGCGCCGCCTCGTCGTTGTTGCGAAGGGAGGCGGGAGCCATTAGTCGGCGACCCGATGAAGTACCGCAGGTCGACAAAGAGCGCAATGGCGGGTTCCTCAGCAAGCTTCTGGTGGCACTCGGCCTGAGGCGACCAAAGAAGATCATGGATCAGGCAGGCGAAGGAGATCGAGAGCAGGGTACGTCGGTGAGGCCGGCGTCGCCGCCGGCCACCACGGAAACGGCCAGTACCACGGAAGGGTCAGCCGCGGGCGAGACAAGCGGGCACCATGGCGTCGCGGGACCAGCGCAGGACGATGAAACGCCGACGGCGGATCAGTCTCGGGAGCCGCCGTACGGCGATACCGAACCCAGGCAGGACCCGGCCGAATCTCGACCCGACCCAATCTGGGGATCCGACCTACCGGACGCCCTCCGGGGGCACATGGGCATGACCGCCTACGAGGAGGCCGCGACCGCCCACGCGCAAGGCGTAGAGGCGCAGCCACGCGAGAACGGCTCGACGGAGCCAGCCGAAGCCGACAGCGGCGGGTCCTCGTCGGCAGGCGGGTGGACCGAGCGGGCCGCCCGACCGACAGAACCGCACACGGAGCGTACGAAGTCGAGCGCAGCGACGTCCCGACCTCCGGACCATGCCATGTCCGAGGCTGGGTGGTTCTCGACAGAATCTAGCGCGGGAGAACCTGGAGCCGCTCTTGACAATGGGGCGCCGTCCAAGCAGCCGAGCACCGAACGACCAAGCGAAGGACCGCCGCAGGATCCCGTCGCTGAGATGCCAGGGTCGGCACGAGCCCTCGACGACCTCGGTACGGATGCGCACGGCACACCAAGCCCGTCTGGAGTTGAGAGCTCCACAGAACCCGGATCGTCGGGCGTCGACGAGTCGTCAGCTGCTGTGAGACCGATGACTCGTGAGGGATTCGCTGATGGTGGAAGCACAGCTGGTCCCGGAGAGCCGATGAATGGCATCGGATTCTCGTCGAGCACAATCGGGCCCGACGCAACCGAGTGGCCGCTTGGGCCTGGAGGTTCGACGACCACCGGGGACGCTGGAGAGCCCGTGGGCACGGGGGGAGCCGCAAATGAGCTTGGCGCCGGGGCCCGCAGCCTAGCCGATGTCGGGGGCACCCCCGAGGTCCGGGGCGCTGGCGAGTCGCGGGGCGCCACTGCGCCTAGTGCCCCTGGTGAGTCCGGGCACGCCGCTGGCCCTGGCGATGCGGAGGCTGGGAGCGTCGAGGCTGAGGATACTGCTGGGGACGAGGATACTGCGGAGGCAGGCGGAGCGACTGGGCCTGAAGATGCAGCCGAGGCTTCGTTCGACCCGGCCATTGGTCCCGCGCTTTTGGCGGAACCATCGCTCCCGATGTCTTGGCCGCCAGGGATGACGCCGCCGGTTCGTGTCGAGACGAGGGAAACGCTTGACGACGATGCAGTCGACTCCGAGTTGGCACCCAAACCAGATCCGACCTGGCCGCGCCTCTTCGCTCAAGGACATGAGGCCCAGGACAGCGGCGGAACAGGCGTCCTTTCGAATCGCCACCAAGAGATGGGGTTGCCAGAGGAGAGCAACGACGTGCAGAGCAGTGAGGATGCGGCCGAGCCCACCTATTCCCAAGGGGAGGAACCAGCCTCTGAGTCCGGCGACGAAAGCGAGGCTCGGTCAACGACAGGGGGGCCGGAAGGACGAGCGCACATCCGAGATGACCAAGGAACCCCTGAGGCTGCATCCGCTCTCGATGATCCCGCCGGGCAGTCCACTGACCAGGGCCTCGCGACGCCACATGCGGCCAACGCCCTCGAGCCGTCTGATGTCGTGCCAGGAAGTTCTGGGGAGGGGCCCAGCCCTTCGGAGGCTTCGGGAGACGCCGACGGCCCACCGAACGGTAGTTCATCGATTGTGGATGTCACGACCGGGGAATCCGCGAGCGCGACCGGGCCTGGGGCACAGCCGGGACCTGACCGCGCAGCCACGGAGGCGAGAGTCCTTGATGCGGGAGCGCCCACAGCCTCCAGCGCCGATGGCGACGTCGTTGCGGCGGGGAACGCGAGCATGGCGACCGGTGCCCCATCGGCCGAGGCAGCGGAGGGGGCTTCGCTGGCGCCTCCCGCGAGTCCCCGTGATGTCGATGTTTCACGTGAAACATCTGCAGATGGTGGTGAAGCGATGGATCCAGGGCGCGAGGACGAGGCTCTCGAGGATGAGGCGGCCATCGCGGTTCGGGATGCTGCGTCGCGGGCGGCGGCAGAGGCCCGGGCCGATGTTTCACGTGAAACAGATGCACTATCGGCGGACGTTTCCATCGATGTGTCGAGTCCCGAGGACGTCCTCGACGGTGAGTCTGCCGCAAGGAATGCCAGGGTCAGTTTCCGTGTCCATCACGACACACAGAACGGGGTGCGCCGGGTCCTGGCCATCGCCAACCAGAAGGGGGGAGTGGGAAAGTCCACGACGGCGGTGAACATCGGCGCCTATCTCGCCTTGGCGGGAGCACGTGTCCTGGTGATCGACCTCGACCCACAGGGCAACGCGTCAACCGGGCTGGGCTTGGACCATCGCGAGATCGAACCTTCGATCTACGACGTCCTCACCGGTGAGGCATCCCCGGTCGCGGCGATTCGAGCGACAGGGGTTCCCAACCTTCATGTCCTGCCCAGCACCATCGACCTGGCAGGCGCGGAGGTCGAGCTGGTGAGCGCGATGTCAAGGGAGACCCGGCTGCGCCGGGCCCTGGAATCGATCGACCACCAGTACGAAACGATCCTCATCGACTGCCCGCCCTCACTGGGGCTGCTTACGGTGAACGCCCTCGCCGCCGCCGATGAGCTCCTCATCCCGATCCAATGCGAGTACTACGCGCTCGAAGGGCTCGGGCAGCTACTCCGCAACGTCGAGCTGGTGCGGGCCAACCTGAATCCGGAGCTTCGTATCGGTGGAATCGTCCTCACCATGTACGACGGCCGGACGCGGTTGGCGCTGCAGGTGGTCGACGAGGTTCGCAAGCACTTCACGGACATCGTCTATCAGACGGTGGTGCCTCGGAGCGTCCGGCTCTCCGAAGCTCCTGGATACGGCCTCCCGATTGCCCTCTACGATCCCCTATCACGCGGGGGCATCGCCTACCGTGATCTGACCTTTGAATTCGCGGAGCGAAGCGGTCTGCTCGCGCCCACCGGAGAAGGAGCCAGCTGATGCGACGCCGTGGTGGTCTCGGCCGTGGACTGGAAGCGCTGATCCCAAGCAGCCCGCAAGACGATCACGAGCCGGCGCCTCAGGGAGCCGGCCAGGAGCCGGCCGCGCAGGCTTTTGAGGAGCGGTCGGGCCCCTCGTTCGAGCAGCTTCCGCTCAGCCGCATCGACCGCAATCCGCGCCAACCCCGTGAGGCGTTCGACGAGGGGTCGTTGCAGGATCTGACCACCAGCATCGAGGCGGTAGGTGTGCTGCAACCGATCGTGGTTCGTCCAAGTGGCGACCGCTACCAGATCGTGATGGGTGAGCGGCGGGTCAGGGCGGCCAGGGCGGCGGGGCTGGAGCGCATTCCAGCCATCGTTCGCACCACTGAGGACGACCAGCTTCTGCGGGACGCACTGCTGGAGAACGTTCACCGAGAGGACCTGAACCCGCTCGAGGAAGCGGCGGCCTACAAGCAACTCTTGGCCGACTTCGGGATCACGCAGCAGGAGCTGGCCTCGCGCCTCGGCCGCAGCCGGCCGGTGATTGCCAACGCGATCCGCCTGCTCAATCTGCCCGGAAGCGTCCAGCGGCGGATCGCGGCCAGGACGTTGTCGCCCGGGCATGCCAACGCGGTCGCGTCGCTGGACGATCCTGTGCAGCAGGAACGACTCGCCGACCGGATCGTGGCCGAGGGGCTCACCGTCCGTATGGCGGAGGAGCTCGCTCAGCGGATCAGGAACGGGGAGCCGCTCCTTGGACCGGCTGAGCGTGCTGGGCTCCGGGTGCGAGCAGTCCCGCAGGCTCCGGGGATGGCGGAGCTGGCCGAGCGGCTCTCCGATCGTCTGGAGACTCGGGTGCGAGTCCAGCTCGGTAAGCGCAAGGGCAAGGTGCTGATCGAGTTCGCCACCCTGGATGACCTGCGGCGGATCTGCGACGCCATCGGGCTGGAGCAGGAGACCGCGCAACTGCCCGAGGCGTCGGCAGCGACCGGAGACGGGCCGCAGGTCGTACATGAGGGGCAAACGGCAACGTCCGCGTCCGTGTGACCTCTTCGGAGGGCCACCTCGAGACGGAACAGAGGCGGCTGGGCGAACTCGGCCCCGGCACGTCGTGAGGTGGTGCCGCTTGGGGTCGGCAGGGGAAGCGGGCGGGAGGTCGGGAGGTGCCTCGTGAGGTAGGGCCGCCTGGGGGTTAACGGGGGCGGCGGGCGGTGGCGCGGTCGGTGAGGTGGGCGGCGAGGTCGGCGAAGGTGAGACCGGCGGCGTCGGCGGCCATGGGGACGAGGCTGGTGGAGGTCAGGCCGGGGCCGGTATTGACCTCGAGGATGCGGCAGACGCCCTCGGGATCGAGGATGGCGTCGACCCGGGAGATGTCGCGGCAGCCGAGGGCGAGGTGGGCGGCGTGAGCTGCCTTGAGGCAGTGGTCGGCGGCGGCTGGGTCGAGGTTGGCGGGGACCCGGAACTCGGCGGCGCCGTGGGTGTACCGGGCCGAGAAGTCGTACCAGCCCTCCTTGGGGCGGATCTCGACCGCGGGCAGCGGGGCGAGGCCGTCGACCACCGCGAGCGCGAGCTCGGTGCCGACCACCCGTTGCTCGAGCAGAACGGTGTCGTCGTAACCGAAGGCGGCCATGAGGGCAGCCGGAAGCTGGTCGGGCCGCTCGACCAGGCGGATGCCCAGGGCGGAGCCTCCGCGGTTGGGCTTGACCACCAGGGGTAGGCCGAGCTCGTCCATGGCGCGGTCGAGCAGGGCTCCGACCCCGAGCTCGCGAAGGGCGCCCTCGGTCAGGGGGATGGCGAACGGGACCGCGAGGCCGGCGCGGCGGAGCACCGACTTGGCGGCCAGCTTGTCGAAGGCCAGGCGGCTGGCGTCGAAGCTCGACCCGGTGTAGGGAATCCCGAGAAGCTCCAGAATCGACGCGACCGTCCCGTCTTCCCCGAAGCGGCCATGGAGCGCGAGGAACGCGACGTCGAACTCGCCGCTGTCGAGCGTCTCGACCAGCCGGTGGTCGGCGTCCAGCTCACCGACCCGGTAGCCGCGCTCGCGCAGGGCGTCGGCGACCCGTTGGCCCGAGCGGAGGGAGACCTCCCGCTCGAACGACAGGCCACCCGCGATGACCGCGACCGAGCAGTCGAAGGTCACTGGACCCCACCCCAGCCGGCCGGGCGACCCTGGTCGTGGTCGGGGTCTCCGGCGGCAAGGCCGCCGAGCGCCCGCACCAGGTCGAGCTCTTCGTCGATCACACCGGCCAGGCGGCGTACGCCCTCGCGGATCCGGTCCGGTGGGGGGAAGCAGTAGGAGAGCCGCAGGCACGAGCCGCCCTGGCCGTCCGCGTAGAAGGCCCCGCCGGGCACGTAGGCCACCCGGGCGGTGATCGCCTTGGCCAGCATGGCCCGGGCGTCCAGGTGGTCGGGCAGGCGGACCCACACGTAGAAGCCACCGGCGGGCCTGGTCCAGGTCACGCCATCGGGAACGTCCTCGGTGAGCGCCTCGAGCATCACGTCGCGCCGCTCGCGGTAGAGATCGCGGAGCCCCTTGAGCGTCTCCTTCCAGGGGTAGTTCGAGAACCAGCGGTAGGCGACCGCCTGGGTGAAGCTCGACGAGCAGAGGTCGGCCGCCTCCTTGACCAGGATCAGCCGCTCCCGCAGCGCCGGCGGCACCAGCGCCCAGCCGATGCGCAGGCCGGGGCAGAACACCTTGGACAGGCTCCCGAGGTAGACGACGTTCTCGGGGTCCAGGGCCCGCAGGGCGTCCGGCGGGTCGCTCTCGAACCCCAGCATCCCGTACGGGTTGTCCTCGAGGACCAGGACCTCGTGCCGCCGGGCGAGCTCCAGGACCCGCTCCCGGCGACTCGCGGCCAGGGTCACCCCGGCCGGGTTGTGGAAGTTGGGGACCGTGTAGAGCAGCTTGACCCGCCGTCCGTCACGCTCGAGACGTTCGAGGGCTGCCGCCAGGGCGTCGGGGTCGAGGCCGTCGTCGTCCAGCGGCACGTGGCAGACCTCGACCTGGTACTGCGAGAACGCGGACAGGGCGCCCACGTACGAGGGCCCCTCGGCCACGATCACGTCGCCCGGGTCGCAGAACATCCGCGAGATGAGGTCCAGGGCCTGCTGAGAGCCCTCGGTCACGACCACGTCGCCGCCGGATCCCCTGATCCCCTCGTGCCGCATCAGGTGGGTGAGGACCTCACGCAGCCGCGGGTCCCCCTGGCCGCCGGCGTACTGGAGGGCGGCCGGCCCCTCGTCGGCCACCACCTCCCCGAGCACGTCCCCGACGACGTCGAAGGGCAGCGCGGCCGTGAACGGCATGCCGCCGGCCAAGCTGACGACCTCCGGGCGGGAGGCGACGGCGAAGAGGGCTCGGATCTCGGAGGCGGTCATCGAGCGGGTGCCGCGTGCGTAGCGGTCACGGAATGGGTCATCGGCGCGCATGAGCCTGAAGGATAGCGCCTTCTGGCAACCCCACCGGGCGGCTGCTAGCATCGAGCCGCTGTCCGGCCCGCGACTTACGTCCCTGTGCTACGAGCCTCGTTGCCACCGCTCCGCCGTCTTGGGGGGAGTTTCTTCGTGGGCCTGTTCCTCGGCCTGATCTGGGCGTTGCTGATCATCCACCGTCGGCCGCCGCGGTCCTCAGGAGCCTCCTGACCTTGGGCCGCAAGCTGGTCCCGCTCGGGCCCGAGACCCTGGACCTGCTGCCGGACCCCTGCCGTCGCTGCGTCTTCTGGGAGCTGGGCGCCAAGGCGCGGCCACGCGGGTCGGAGGACGCGGCGCTGCAGAAGGAGGCCTGGCTGTCCTCGGTCGTGCTGGAGTGGGGGCCGGCCGGCCACGTCGTCTCGGTGGACGGGGAGGTGGCGGGCTACTCGCTGTACGCCCCGGCCCACGTGTTCGACCAGGTCGGCTTCCAGGCCGCCCGCCCGGTGAGCCGGGACGCCGTCCTGCTGGCCACCCTTGCCGTCCTGCCCGAGTTCGAGGGGCAGGGGATCGGCCGGGTCCTCCTCCAGACGATGGCCCGCGACCTGACCAGGCGGAAGGTGCGGGCGGTAGAGGCGTTCGCCGACCGGGCCCCGACCGGGCGCGCCTGCCGCATCCCCGCCGAGTTCCTCGAGGCCAGCGGGTTCCAGGTGGTCCGCGACCATCCCCGCTACCCGCTCATGCGCATGGACCTGCGGACCACGCTCACCTGGAAGGACGCCCGGGAGGCGGCCCTGGAGGCCCTCCGGGGGCCGGCCCCGGCGCAACCGGCCCTGCGCCCCGTCCCCTCCTCGCGTCCTCCCGCCTGAGCCGGGCCGCCCGGGGCCCGACGGACCCGGTGCCCAGACCGACCCTGGAAAGGCAACGAGCCCGACCGGGTGGGTCGGGCTCGTTCGGCTGGTTGGCCTGGTCAGCTGAGGAACTCGGAGAGCTCGCTGACGATGTTGCGCTTGGGCATGGCGCCGATCAGCCGCTTCTTCTCGACGCCGCCGATGAACAGGGCGAGCGTCGGGATGCTCATCACCCCGTAGCGCATGGCCACGTCGGGGTTCTCGTCGACGTTGAGCTTGGCAATGGTCAGCTTGCCCTTGTGCTCGTCGGCGATCTCCTCGAGCACCGGGCTGATCATCTTGCAGGGGCCGCACCATTCGGCCCAGAAGTCGACCAGCACGGGCGTGCTCGACTTGAGCACCTCGCTGTCGAACGTGGCATCGGTCACGGCTGCGGCTTTGCTCATATCATCGGTGCGGTCGGGGCCTCGACCCCTCGGCACCTCCACCTCCTCGAACGGATCTTCCCCCCCGGCCCAGGTTCAACGACCACGGGCCTCCCCTGTATTCCTGCCCACTGAGGGCGGCCGGCAACCCGGCTCAGTCCCAGTTGTCGGTCGACGCCCCGGAGTCGTGGCCGTGGGCCTCCAGCCAGCGCTCGGCGTCGATCGCGGCCGAGCACCCGGTGCCGGCGGCGGTCACCGCCTGCCGGTAGGTGTGGTCGACGACGTCGCCGGCCGCGAACACGCCGTCGACGCTGGTCGCGGTCGAGGGCGGGTTGGGCGTGATGATGTAGCCGGCCTGGTCGAGCTCGACCTGGCCCCCGAACAGGTCGGTGTTCGGGGTGTGGCCGATGGCCACGAACACCCCGGCCACCGGCAGGACCTTCTCGCCGCCGTCCTCCAGGTTGCGCAGCCGGACCCCGGTCACGGTCTGCTCGCCGAGCACGCCGTCGACGGCCGAGTTCCACTCGAACTCGATCTTGGGGTTGGCGAAGGCCCGGTCCTGCATGACCTTGGAGGCGCGGAGCCGGTCACGGCGGTGCACGATGGTGACCTTGGTCGCGAACCTGGTCAGGAAGGTGGCCTCCTCGAGCGCGGAGTCGCCGCCGCCCACCACCGCCAGCTCGCGGTTGCGGTAGAAGAAGCCATCGCAGGTGGCGCAGGTCGAGACCCCGCGCCCCAGGTACTGGCGCTCGCCCGGCAGGCCGAGCATCTTGGCCTTGGCGCCGGTGCTGATGATGAGGGCCTTGCCGGAGTACTCCTGGTCCTCGACCCAGGCCTTGAACGGCGGGCCGGCCAGGTCGACCTTGGTGGCGTCGGCCCGGATGAACTCGGCCCCGAACCGTTCGGCCTGCTCGCGCATCTTGCCCATCAGCTCCGGGCCGAGGATCCCGGTGGGGAACCCGGGGTAATTCTCGACCTCGGTGGTGAGCATCAGCTGACCGCCGGCCTCCAGCCCTTCGAGGACGATCGGGTGCAGGTTGGCGCGGGCGGTGTAGAGGGCCGCGGTCAGCCCGGCCGGGCCGGAGCCGACGATCAGCACCGGAGCGGTGGTGCGGGATGTGGCCATCGGGGTGCGGGCGCCTCCTCGGACGTCGGCGAAATGGAGAGCCGTGCTCTGTAACGGATTGTCCCACACGACTATTCCGGGGCCGCGGCCCGAGGGAAGCAGATGGTTGGGGGGACCGGCCACCTTCCGGGAGTGGTTCTCGTAGGCTTAAGAGGTGACTGCCGACCAGACGAACCTGGCTCCGACCTGTGTGAACCATCCCAAGGTCGAGACCCGGCTCACCTGCTCGACCTGCGGGGACCCGATCTGCACCCGCTGCATGGTGACGACCGCGGTCGGGCAGAAGTGCCCGCGCTGCGCCAAGCAGAGCGGGCGGGCCAAGGGCAACCCGGAGCCGCAGCTCCTGGCCCGGGCGTTCGGGGCCGGGCTGGTGGTCTCGGCCCTGGGCGGGGTCCTGCTGGTGGCGGTGCCCTTCGCCGGGCTGCTGCTCGCGCTGGCCCACGGGTTCGTCGTCGGCGCGGCGGTGCGCTGGGCGGCCCGCCGCCGGACCCATCCGTGGCTGGGCGTGGCCGCCGCGGCGGCGGTCCTGGTCGGGCTCGGCGGCCTGGTCCTGGTGCTGGGCGGCAACCCGTTCGCCGCCCGGTTGCTGCTCGCCTACCTGCTGAGCGGCGGGGTGGCCTTCGCCAGGGCCAGCGGCGCCTGGTAGCGCGGGTCGGCTACCGGACCCGCTCGGTGGCCAGGGGCGCCGCCGAGCAGTTGGCGCGGGGGAACACCCAGAGGTCGACCCGGCCCGGCTGAGCGGCGCTGGTAGTGACCAGGATGGTGGCCTCGCGGCCCCGGTAGGTGCCCTGGATGAAGAAGGCGGGCCGCAGCGGCACCGTGGCGGGGTCGGCGGCGGCGGCCGCGGCCGGGAGGCAGGGCTCCAGGCCCGGGCCGGCCCGGGAGGCCTGGGTGGCCGAACCGTAGCGGCCGCCGGCCTGGTCCGGGGACTGGGCGGCACCCCCGACCCCCTGGCTCGCGCCGGGGGTGGCGGCCTGGGTACTGGCGGCGGCGGAGTCGAGGGCGGCCTTGGCCTGGCTGCCGGTGGCGAGTTCGGAGCGGACCGTCGCCGCCGAGACCTCGCCCGGGAGGCGGAGCACGGGGAGGCTGCCGGCGGCGGCCCCACTGGCGGTCGCGGCTTCCTGGGCGGAGTCGGCGGCGCCGCCGCCGGCGGTGGTGCGGCTGCCGCCGGACCGGTCGAGGAAGGGGACGACCAGGGCGGCGAGGAGCAGGGCGGCCGCGGCACCCCAGGCGACGGGGCGGCGGTACCAGGGAACCGGGCGGGCAGCGGGCCGCCGCCGGTACCGCGGCACCGGGCCGTCCGGGGCCGCCCGGGCGGCCCCGGACTCCACGGCCGCGGCCAGACGGTCGTGGAGGCCGGGCGGCAGGGCCGGCTCCTCCAGGAGGGCCAGCCGGCTGCGGGCCTCCTGGACCGACGCCACCACCTCGGCGCAGGACGGGCAGCCGGCCAGGTGGGCCTCGACGTCGGCCCGCTGGCGGCGGTCGCCGTCGCCGGCCTGGAAGGCGGCCAGCCGCTCGTGGTCGGGGTGGTCAGGCACCGTGGGCCTACTCCTGCCGCTGGTGGTCGGGCACGGTCGGGTTACTCCTGGGTCGGGCGGTCGGGCTCTGTAGGTTGGGACGCTGGCGGGGTGGCGCGGGTTCCCGGGGGGCCGGGGACGTGGAGGGGCGGGCGGTCGAGGTCGGCGTCCGGGGGGCCACGGAGGCAGTCGGCGAGGGCGAGGCGGCCCCGGAACACCCGGCTCTTCACGGTGCCGACGGGGACCTCGAGGATCTGGGCGGCTTCGGCGTAGGGGATGCGGTAGAGGTCGCAGAGGACGACCGCGACCCGGAACTCCTCGGCGACCTGGGCCAGGGCGGCCTGGACGGCCACGGCGGAGGCGACCACCTCGCCGAGCTCGCCGCCGGGGGCGACGGCCAGGCCGGCGTCCTCGGGGTCGAGGGCGGCCAGCCGGGCCCGGCCCCGCCGGCGGGCCTGGTCGGTGGCGGCGTTCACGGCGATCCGGTACAGCCAGGTGGAGAAGGCGGCCGCCCGGCGGAAGCTGGCGGCCTTGCGCAGGGCGGCCAGGAACGCCTCCTGGGTGGCGTCCTCGGCGTCCTCGCGGTTGCCGAGGATCCGCAGGCAGAGGCCGTAGATGCGGCGCTCGTGGCGGGCCACCAGCTCGCCGAAGGCCCGGGGGTCGCCTCGCAGATGGGCGGCGAGGAGGGTCTCGTCGCTCGGGTCGCTCATGACCGTAGGCTTGCTTCCGCAATCCCGATGCGGTACCCGCTCCCATCCTGCGGCAGGCTGGTGAACCAGACGAGGTAGTGCCGCTGCGGGTCACCCGGGAGCTTCACGGTGAGCTCCTCGGCCGCATCCTGCCGGGTGACGATCTGCCGCCAGCCACCGCCGTCGTCGACCCGGTCGGGGATGGTTTCCTCGTCGGTGGCGTACACGGTGAAGTTGGCGCCGGGCGCGGTGAGGGCCAGCTTGAGCTGGCGGGCCTCCTTCGGCGTGTCCAGGGTGAGCACGAACCCGACCCCGGCCTTCAGGCCGCCCAGGCTGGCCGAGTTGTAGCGGTCGGTCTTCCAGCTGGTGGCGGGGTCCCCGTCGACGGCGTAGGCCGCTTGCTCGTCGTGCTCGCCGCCGTCACCGAGCGGGTCGTAGGCCTCCGCGGCGACCCCCCGGATGGGGGTGGGGCTGGGGGTGGTGGACTGCGCCCCGGTCGTCCGGCGGGTGGGCCGGTCGTCGCCGAACAGGTTGCCCAGGTCGTCCTTGGCCAGGGTGAGCCCGACCGCGACCAGGATGGCGGCCACGGCGACCAGGGCCAGGACCCAGCCCAGAAGGCGGCCCTCGTGGCGCAGGAAGCCGCGCGAGGGCTCGATCTCGGGACCGGTCGGGGCCGGCGGGAGCGGGAGGAACTCGGCCGCCGGGGGGCCGTCGACGCCCGCGGCCGACCGGGAGAGGGCGGCGGCCATGGCCTGGACCGTCTGGAAGCGGTCGTCGGGGTCGGTGGCCATCGCCTGGCGGACGATCGCGTCCAGGTCGCGGGGCACGCCGGCCCGCACGGCCCGGGGCGGGACGGTGGTGGAGGGGTCGGCGCCAGGGGGCCGGCCGGTGAGCATCTCGTACAGGCAGGCGCCGAGCCCGTAGACGTCGGCCCGCCCGTCGGCGTCGTCGCCCCTGGCCACCTCGGGAGCCAGGTAGCCGTTGGCCCCGAGGACCTCGCCGGTGCGGCCGGGGTCGTCGTCGGTGGCCGCCCTGGCGATCGAGAAGTCGGCCACCTTCACGCTGCCGTCGTCGGCGAGCAGGATGTTGCCCGGCTTGAGGCTGCCGTGGCAGACCCCGGCCTGGTGGGCGTAGTCCAGGGCGGCCGCGACCTCCATCGAGAGCCTGGCCGCCCGCGACGGCGGCAGCGGCCCGTGGCGGCCCAGGGCCTCGCGCAGCGTCGGCCCGTTGACCAACTCCATGACGATGTAGGCGATGTCGCCCTGCTCGCCGGTGTCGTAGAGGGCGACGATGTTGGGGTGGGTCAGGCGGGCCGCGTTCACCGCCTCCTCGTGGAAGCGGGCCCGGAAGCTCGGGTCGGCGGCCAGCTCGGGGTGCAGCACCTTGACGACCACGTCGCGGCCGAGGACACGGTCGTGCCCACGCCATACGCTTGTCATGCCGCCCGCTGCGACCTGCTCGCTGAGCTCGTACCGCTCGGCGAGCAGGCGGGGCAGACCGGAACCAACCTGCGACATGCTCATATACGGAGTGCGGGGCGTTGGACCCCGGGGATCGCGACCCCCGAAGTCTAACAAGAAGGACCCCGTCCGACCCCTCGAGACGGTCAACCGGTCCGGGAGCGGCGGCGGCGGACGACGTCCCGCAGCAGGGCGAGCTCCTCGACCCGGAGCAGGCGGGCCGTGGCCAGGTAGGTGGCGGCGCCCACGACCACCCCGGCGACCACGGTGATCAGGTCGCGGGCCAGCCCGGGCTCGATGGCCGCGGCCACGGCCCGGACGACCAGCAGGGTCGCCCCCAGCATGACCAGCCCGGCGACCAGCATGCGGCCGACCGCGGCCATGATGTGGAATCCTTCGAGCCCCCCGATCCGCCTGGACAGGAGGTACAGCAGCAGGGCCGAGCCGACCGTGTAGCTGGTGACGTGCCCGAAGGCCAGGCCGGGGATCTTCCAGCGCACCGGGAGCAGGTTGAACAGCAGCAGGTCGACGACCACGTTGACCCCGACCGAGACCAGGTTGACGCGGAAGGTCGTCCGGGTGTCCTGGAGGGCGTAGAAGGCCCGCAGCACCAGCTGGAAGGTGGAGAACGGGACCAGCCCGAGCACGAACACCATCAGCACCGGCACCAGCAGCGAGGTGCTCTCCTCGGTCACGACCCCGTGCTCCAGGAGCAGGCGGACGATCGGGCCGGCCAGGGCCAGGTAGCCGAGGGCGGCCGGCAGCAGGACGAGCGCGGTCAGCCGGATGCCCCGGGCCAGAGTGGCCCGGAAGGCGGGCCAGTCGGCGGCCACGGCCTGCTCGCTCAGGGGTGGCAGCAGGGCGGTCATGACCGAGACGGCGACCACGCCGTGGGGCAGCTGGAAGAAGATGAACGCGGTCGAGTAGGCGGTGTAGCCGCCCTGGACGCCGTAGGCGAGGATCGGGACCAGCAGGTAGCCGAGCTGGTTGGTGACCACGTAGCCGACGGTGTAGGCCGACAGGGTGGCCATCTTGCGGATGGCCTTGTCGCGCCAGTGCCAGACGAAGTGGAACCGGAAGCCGATCCGGCGCAGGAACGGCCACTGGACCAGGGTCATGGCCGCCACCCCGGCGGTGGTGCCGAGGCCGAGCAGCAGCTTCTGGCCGGTGGTGACCTCCCCGACCTGGGGCACCTGCTGGCCGACGAGGGCGTGGAAGCTGAGCCCGACGGCGATCACGACCAGGTTGTTCAGGATCGGGGCGAACATCGGCACCCCGAAGCGGCGGTGGGCGTTGAGGAGCCCGGTCATGACGGCCCCGACCCCGTAGAAGACGATCTGGGGCATGAACATGGCCAGGAGCTGGCCGCCGAGCTCGACCGCCTCGGCCCGCTCGGCCGGGCTGCCGGAATGGACGTACAGCCGGATGATCCAGGGCGCGGCCAGCATGGCGATCCCGGCCAGCAGACCGAGGCCGACGATGGCGATGGTCATTGTCGCCCGGGCCACGTGCCAGGCCTGCCGCTGGCCGCGGGTGTTGCGGACCTCGACGAACACGGGCACGAAGATGGAGGACAGGATCCCGCCCAGGACCAGCTCGTAGACGATGTTCGGGGTGGTGTTGGCGACGTTGTAGACGTCGGCCAGGCGGCTCTCGCCGACGCCGAGGGTGGCGACCAGCACGGTGACCCTGAGCAGCCCGGTGATCCGCGACAGCAGGGTCCCGGTCGCCATCAGGGCGGTCGACCGGACCAGGCTCGGCTCCGGCGGCCGCGCCCCGGCCCCGCCCGGGGCGTCCGCCCTGGCCTGCTCCTGCTCCGTGCTCAATGCTCGTTCCCGTTCTCGGGCCGGCGGCGGCGGCCGAACCGCCACCACAGCAGCAGCAGACCGGCGGCCCCGCCGGTCAGGGCGAGAGCTACCCGGTTGAAGGCGGTGGAGGTGAGGCGGACGTCACCGCCGGCGATCGTCTGCTCGCCGTCGGGGGTGAGCACGTCGACCCGGATCGGGAAGGTCCCGGTGGCCCTGGTCCCGACCTGGAGCAGCTGGGTCGTGCGGCGCCCCGGCTCGAGCACGAACGGCTCGCTGGCCGCCGGCAGGTCGACCTTGGGCGAGGTCAGGCGCAGGACCACGGTGACCCGCTCGGCCGACCCGTTGGCCACCGTGATCGGGATCTTGCCGCTCCGGGCGGTCAGGGTCACCGGGGTGCTGATCACCCTGATGTGCCGGTAGACGCCCTTGATGCCCTGGTCGACCGCCCGGATGTAGCCGCGCCCTCTCCCTCTGGCCGAGGGCGGGCGCCAGTCGCTCGACTCGGCGACCAGCAGGTCCCGCTCGAAGCTGCTGCTGTCGTTGCCGCCGTCGGGGGGGCTGAAGTCGTTGCCGACGGCCCGGGTGAAGCTGTCCAGCTCGTCCCGGGTCTTCTCAACCTGGTTGAGGTAGGTGCGCGACAGCCCGGCGGCGACGTCGGCCGCGGTCACCGTGGCCAGGCGGCGCTCGCCCTCAGCCGGTCCCTGGGGGACCTCGGCGGCCAGGGTCGAGGCCGGCTGGAGGCGCAGCCAGGGGGCCGCGCCCAGCCCGCGGACCAGCGACCGGAAGAACGCCCGGCTGGGTCGCCAGTCCTGGGGCGGGGCGAGCAGGATGCCCCGCGGCTCACTCGAGTTGGGGCGCTCCAGCCAGGTCACGGCCGTCTCGGCCAGGATGCGCTGGGCCCACTCGACGGGGGCGCCGGCCGACCGCGGGTCGGCGAGGGCCTCCGAGAGGACGTCGTCGCCGACCAGGGCCCGCTGCGGCTCCGGCCCGTCGCCCAGGTCGACGGTGGCGTTCTGGGTGACCCCCGTCTCCGGCGCCGGCAGGTGCCGCGGCTCCAGCACCACCACGTCGCTGCCGGCCTGCTCCAGGGCCTGGAGCAGGGCACCGTCGACGGCCCCGTCGACCGGCCAGGCCAGCGATTCGTCCGGGGCGGTCCCGAGGCCGTTGGCCAGCAGGTTGCGCCCCTTGCCCACCGGCCCGTCGGCCCTGGCGCCGCCGCCGACCCTGACCAGGGCCGGCAGGTCGGCGTTGCCGAAGGGGAAGGCGGCCGGCGGGTGGCCGCTGGCCGCCTTCTTGAGCTCCCGGAGGAACTGCTCGGCGTGCTGCGAGCGCGGGTCGCCAGGGGGGACGGTGACCCGCCGGCCGCCCTGGCGCAGGCGCCAGCCGCCGACCATCGCGGTCGCCTCCTCGACCAGCATGGCGTCGACGACCATGGTCACCGCGGGCGCACCGGGGCTGGCCAGCTCGGTCACGACCGCGCCGAGGGACCCGCCGGGGGCGAGCAGGTCGTCCAGCTTGTCGTCGATGAAGTCGCCGGCCGGGTTGCGGTGGGTGGGCTCGCGCACCGGCGCCAGCAGGGCGGCCCGCAGGGGCTGGCCGGCCCGTTCCGGCAGGTCGACCACGTAGGTGGTCAGGTGGGCCGTGACCGGCCCGGCCCGGCCGGTCGCCTGGACCTGGACGGAGAGCGGCAGGACGACCCCGGCGTGCCCGTCGCCGAGCCCGGGGGGCAGGTCGACCCGGCGGCGCTCCAGCGGCCGGGCGGCCCCGGGGGCGAGTTCGCCGACCGCCGGGCGGAACTCGTCCAGCGGCTGGACGCCCGGGTCCCCGCCCGGGGTGGCGAGCAGGGTGGCCAGCTCCGAGCGGGTCTCCAGCGGCTCGCCGAGCCGTGTCCGGACCAGCAGGTCGCGGACCGGCTGCTGGCCGCGGTTGCGCACCGCGACCCGGTAGTCGAGCGGGGCCCGCGGCCCGACCACCGTGGAGACGGCGGTCAGCACCACCTCGAGCGACGGGGACGCCTCCTGGGCAGGCGCCGCTGGCGCCGTGGCCGCGACCAGCGTGCCCGCGAGCGCCAGGGCGGCCAGTGCGCGGGTCGCGGTCCGCGCGCCGGTCACGGTCCGCCCGCGGCCTGCCCGGCGAGCACGTCCGGGATCAGGTCGAGCAGCCTGCGCTCGTTGGCGAAGGACATCTGCTCCCTGGCCCGCGCCGGCTCGAACCAGGCGGCGTCCTCCATCTCGTGGTCGTGGTCGGCGAAGTCTCCGCCCACGGCGCGCATCAGGAAGTAGTGGACGAACTTGTGGTACCTGGTCTGCTCCGGCGCCCACACGAACCAGTAGTCGATGGTGTCGAGGGCGCCCACGAGCTCGGCCTCCAGGCCGGTCTCCTCGCGGACCTCGCGGAGGGCCGTCTGCCCGACCGACTCGCCCGGCTCCTGGGCGCCCTTGGGCAGGGTCCACTGGAGGCTGCCCCTGGCCGAGCGATGGGCGACCAGGGCCACCGGCGCGTCGGGCCGCAGCTCGGCCAGAACCACCCCGCCGGCCGAGACGGCACGGGCTGTCCGCACGGTCAGTTCGCCTGCCTGGTGATCCGGGCGACCACGGCGCTGGTCGCCTTGACCAGGTCGGCGCCGTGCACCTTGAGGATCACGCCGGGCTCGCCGGCGGCCGCGTAGACGACGTCCTGACCGGCCACCCGCTCGTCCACCACCAGGGTGGACGAGCACTCCAGGGCGACCGGCGGGACGAAGGGCAGCAGGTACCCGGTCATGCCGGGGGCGCGGTCGGGCGGGACGGGGTCGAGGTCGAGCCGTCCCAGCAGCTCGGCCACGCTGGCGGTGTCCACCTCGGCGTCGGCCGGGGCGAGCACGACCACGCACCCGGCCTCGTCGGCCAGCAGGGTCGGCCGGCCGACGGCCCCCGGCGGCAGGCCGAGGACGCCGGGCGCGGCCGAGAGGTCGCGGAGCGGTCCCGGGAGCTGGGAGAGCTCGTGCACGACGTCGTCGGCGAGCAGGTGGTTGTGGACGTCGATGCTTGATCGCACGGGGTCTCCAGACTGCGAGCACGGCGGTCGAGCGCACCCGAGTATAGCGGGAGGCCGGGGCAGTCATGCCCCGGCCTCGGTCGACGACCCCAACGACGTGGGGTCCCCGATCAGCGTGAGCCGCCCTTGCGGCCGATCTTCTGGTAGAACTCGATCCCGTACCGCTGCTTGGTCGTCTCGCCGCCTTTCTTGCCCCCCATCCGGCCGATCTTGCCGAAGAAGTCGTCGCCGTAGCGCTTCTTGGTGGTCTGGCCACCCTTGCGGCCGGCCTCGGCCCTGCTCATCTTCGTGGTGTCCGGCATCCGACCACCTCCTTCCCGAACCGGTTGCCCTGGTTCCCCGTGCGTAAACCACTTGAACTGGTCCAGGATCCGGACGCGTATGCTGCGGGGCATGCATCAGCTCTCCCCGGCCCAGCGCGAGGCCCTCGGCGCGCTGCTGAACGCGGCCCCCTTCGCCAGGGTCGTCCGCGACCTCGGCCGGCGCTTCGGCGAGCGCGGGCACGAGTTGTACCTGGTCGGCGGGACGGTCCGCGACGCCCTGCTGGACCGCATCGACCCCGACGCCGACATCGACCTGACCACCGACGCCACCCCCGACCAGATCCTGGCCGTGGTCCGGTCCGGCAACTGGGGCGGCGGCGTGTGGCTGCAGGGCGTGCGCTTCGGCACCGTCGGGGTCCGCAAGGGCGACTTCAGGCTGGACATCACCACCTTCCGCTCCGACAGCTACCGGGAGGACTCGCGCAAGCCCGAGGTGACCTTCGGCCGGTCGATCGAGGAGGACCTGGCCAGGCGCGACTTCACCGTCAACGCCATGGCCATGAGGCTGCCCGACGGCCCGTTCGTCGACCCCCACGGCGGGCTGGGCGACCTGGCCGCCAAGCGGCTGCGTACCCCCTCCAGCCCGGAGGTCTCCTTCGACGACGACCCGCTGCGGATGCTGCGGGCGGCCCGCTTCGCCGCCCAGCTGGGGCTGGTGCCGACCCCGGAGACGCTGGCCGCCATCACCGGGCGCCGCGGCCGGCTCCAGATCGTCTCGCGCGAGCGCATCCGCGACGAGCTGGAGAAGCTGCTGCTCGGGCGGGCCCCGGCCAAGGGCCTGTGGCTGGCCGTCAACACCGGGCTGGCCGACGAGTTCCTGCCCGAGCTGCCCGCGCTCGGACTGGAGCAGGACCCGGTCCACCGGCACAAGGACGTGCTCCGCCACACCATCGCGGTGGTCGAGCGGGCGACCGCCTTCGACGCCGACGAGCCCGACCTCACCCTGCGCATGGCCGCCCTCCTCCACGACATCGGCAAACCCCGCACCCGCCGGGTCGGGCCGGAGGGGGTGACCTTCCACCTCCACGAGGTGGTCGGGGCCAAGATGGCCGAGCAGCGGCTGACCGAGCTGCGCTTCCCGTCCGACTTCATCGCCGACGTGCGCCAGCTCGTCCTGCTCCACCTGCGGTTCCACACCTACCGGCTGGGCTGGAGCGACTCGGCGGTGCGGCGCTACGTGCGCGACGCCGGTCCGCTGCTGGACCGGCTGAACTTCCTGGTCCGCTCCGACTGCACCACCCGCAACCCGTTCAAGGCCAGGCAGCTGGCCGGCTACTCCGACGAGCTGGAGGAGCGGATCGCCCGGCTGGAGGCCGAGGAGGAGCTGGCCAGCATCCGTCCCCCGCTGGACGGCCGCCAGGTCATGGACCTGCTCGGCGTCCCGCCCGGCCCGCTGGTCGGCAAGGCCCTGGCCCACCTGCTGGAGCTGCGCCTGGACCGCGGCCCCATGTCCGAGGAGGAGGCCACCGACGCCCTGCGGGCGTGGGCCCGCGAGCAGGGGCTGGAGCTCCCCGGGGACGCCTGATCCTGCGCCCCAGGTCCCAGGGCCCCCGAACGGGAGGGTAGCCGACGGCTGGAGAGGCTGCTCGCCCCTGTCCACACCCCCGCCCGGTCAGGTGAGCCGGACGACCACGCCCTCGTCGGGGGCGAGGCGCAGCGGGTGCAGGCCGACCGGGCCGCCGGTGGGGCGGGCCGGATCGGTGGCCAGCTCCAGGCGGCCCTGGGCGGGGCCCTCGACCTGGTACTCGAGCGGCTGGCCGGTGAAGTTGAGGGCGACCAGCAGACGCTCGTCGCCCGCGGTGCGCAGATAGGCGTAGCAGCCGCCGGGGGCGTCGGGCAGGGAGCGGTAGTCGCCGCCGCGCAGCGCGGCCGACCCCTTGCGGTACCAGATCAGCCGCCGGAACAGGGTGAGCATGGAGGCCGGGTCGTCGCGCTGGGCGGCCACGTTGACGGCGGCCGCCTGCGACCCGACGGGCAGCCAGGGGTCGCCGGTGCTGAAGCCGGCGCCGGGGGAGCCGTCCCACTGCATCGGGGAGCGCTCGGGGTCGCGGGCGTCGACGTCGACCACCCGGTCGGGCGGGATCTCGCCGTCGGCCTGGCCGATCTCGTCGCCCATGTAGACGAACGGGGTGCCGCGCAGGGTGAGCAGCAGCATGGTCGCCACCCGGGCCCGCACCTGGCCGTTGCCGCCATCGTCGTAGCGGCTGGCCACGCGGGAGATGTCGTGGTCGCCGAGCATCCAGGCCGGCCAGGCGTCGGCCGGCAGCAGCCCGTTGAACTCGTCGACCACCGAGCGGAAGGCCTCGGCCTTCCAGGGCTGGGTCAGGAACACGAAGTTGTGGGCCAGGTGGAACTCGTCCTGGCCGGAGCCGTAGTAGCGGGCCAGCCGCTCCAGGTCCAGCAGGTAGACCTCGCCCACGGCCATGCGGTCGTCGTAGCCGTCCAGGGTGCGCCGGAAGCGGCGCACGATCTCGTGGACCTCGGGCCAGTCCTCGTCGCGGCGCGGGACCGACTTCATCTTGGCGAGGCGCCTGGCCCTGGCTAAGCCGCTATCGTCCAGGTCGGCGTCGTCCAGCTCGACCAGGGGGTTGTCGCGCAGCTCGGGGTCGCGGGCCATCTTGTGGGCCACGTCGACCCGGAAGCCGTCGACGCCCCGGTCCAGCCAGAACCGCATGACCTCGTCCATGGCCTCGCGGACCTCGGGGTTCCACCAGTTGAGATCGGGCTGCTCGGGCGTGAACGAGTGCAGGTACCACTGGCCGGTGGCCTCGTCGAAGGTCCAGGACCGGCCGGCCCGTGGAAACGCGCTCGTCCAGTTGTTGGGCGGCGAGCCGTCGGGCCTGGAGTCGGCCCAGACGTACCAGTCGCGCTTGGGGTTGTCCCGGGACGAGCGCGACTCCAGGAACCAGGGGTGGCGGTCGGAGGTGTGGTTGGGCACCAGGTCGACCACCACCCGGATGCCGCGGGCATGGGCCTCGGCCACCAGCCGGTCGAGGTCGTCCAGGGTGCCGAAGAGCGGGTCGACGTCGGTGTAGTCGGCGACGTCGTAGCCGAAGTCGGCCATGGGCGAGGGGTAGAACGGCGACAGCCAGAGGGCGTCCACCCCGAGCGAGCCCGGGGTGCCGTCGTTCAGGTGGTCGAGCCTGGCCGTGATCCCGGCAAGGTCGCCCACCCCGTCGCCGTTCGAGTCGGCGAAGCTGCGCGGGTAGATCTGGTAGACGACGCCGTGCCGCCACCAGTCTCCTGTGGCCAAGCGCGCCTCCCCCCGAGTTCTCAATTGCCGGGCCGCGCTGCAAACTCCTCGACCAGGCGGCGGGCCTCGTCGTCGGTGTACTGCACCGGCGGCGACTTCATGAAGTAGGCCGCCGGGCCGAGCAGGGGACCGCCGATGCCGCGGTCCAGGGCCAGCTTGGCGCAGCGGACGGCGTCGATCACCACGCCGGCCGAGTTGGGCGAGTCCCAGACCTCCAGCTTGAGCTCCAGGTTGATGGGGACGTCGCCGAAGGCGCGGCCCTCGACCCGGATGTAGCACCACTTGCGGTCGTCCAGCCAGGGCACGTAGTCGCTCGGCCCGACGTGGACGTTGCGCTTGCCCAGGTCGTGCTCGACCTGGGAGGTGACGGCCTGGGTCTTGGAGATCTTCTTGGACTCCAGCCGGCTGCGCTCCAGCATGTTCATGAAGTCCATGTTGCCGCCGAAGTTCAGCTGGTAGGTGCGGTCGATGTGGATGCCGCGATCCTCCATCAGCCGGCTCAGCACGCGGTGGACGATGGTCGCCCCGACCTGCGACTTGATGTCGTCGCCGATGATCGGCACCCCGGCCCTGGCGAAGCGCTCGGCCCACTCGGGCCGGCCGGCGATGAACACCGGCAGGCAGTTCACCAGGGCCACGCCGGCCTTGAGGGCCTGCTCGGCGTAGTAGCGGGCGGCCTCCTCGGAGCCCACCGGCAGATAGCAGACGAGCACGTCGGCGCCGGCGGCGGCCAGGGCGACGGCCACGTCGACCGGGGCCGCGTCGGACTCGTGGATGGTCTCGGCGTAGTAGTGGCCCAGCCCGTCGAGGGTCGGCCCCCGCTGCACCTCGACCCCAAGGGGGGGCACGTCGGCGAACTGGATGGTGTTGTTCTCGCCGGAGCGGATGGCCTCGGAGAGGTCACGCCCGACCTTCTTGGCATCGACGTCGAAGGCGGCCACGAACTCGATGTCGCGGACGTGGTAGCCACCCAGCTCGACGTGCATGAGCCCGGGGACGTGGTCACCGGGCTCGGCGTCGGCGTAGAACTGGACGCCCTGCACCAGCGACGACGCGCAGTTGCCCACGCCGACGATCGCGACGCGTAGCTTTCCCATCGGTGTCTGGTCTCCTCCTGGACGGCGCGGCCTACCCGGTCTTGGCCGGCAGGCGGGGGTCGCGCGGGGATTGGGGAAGCTGGGTCTCGGGCTGGGACCCAGCCGGGTCCTGCTCGCGCTGCGTCTCGGTGGAGCGCCGCTCGCGAGCGATCAGGCGGTCGAGCCACGCGATCTCGCGCTCGCGCTCGTCCAGCCCGTGGTCCATCAGCTCGATGGTGTAGGCGTCCATGCGCTCGCGGGCTGTCCGCACCGAGGCGCGCAGGTCGGCCAGCCGCTCCTGGAGGTAGCCGCGCCGCCGCTCGAGCTGGTAGAGGCGGGCCTCCGGCCGCAGGTAGCGGAAGAAGGCCAGCCGCATGGAGAACCGGTCCTGCTCCAGGTCGTGGCCGTCGGCCGTCTCCAGGAGACGGTGGAACAGCCCGTTGCCATGGTCGGTCAGGCGGTAGACGTGCTTCTTGCGGGAGGTGAACGACGCGACCTCGACCGCGAGGGCGCCGTCGGCGGCCAGCCGCTTGAGGCATGGGTACAGCGAGCCATAGCTGACTCGCCAGAAGGCGCCGAGCTTGACCGAGAGCTGCTTCTTCAGCTCGTAGCCAGACATCGGGGCCTCCTTGAGCAGCCCAAGCACAGCCAGCTCGAGCACGAAGCACGTCCCCTCTTGCTTGTGGTTCACTACTGCAGATCGAGCCGATGTATCGGTTCGATGTATCGATACGATAGGTACGCCGACGCGAGTATGTCAACTCGCGTTGCCTGGCCCTGACCCTCCGTCCGGGGGCGCCCGCCCGGGTACACTGGCGCCGAGATGCGGCTTGTCGACTACACCCTGGCCAAGCGGGCGAAGCTCACCGAGCTCCGCGGCGGGCGCCTGTCACGCGACGACGTCTGCGACGCCCACCCCGAGCTGTTGCGGGCCGCCCGCAACGTCGGCGAGCAGATCCCCACCCCCTGCCCGGTCTGCGCCGCCGAGCCGCTGGTCCACGTCACCTACGTCTTCGGCGACGCCCTGCGCCAGGCCAACGGCCGCGTCTGGCCCCGCAACAGCCTGGCCGACCTGCACCGCTCCATGGACGAGGTCGCCTGCTACGTGGTCGAGGTCTGCACCGCCTGCTACTGGAACCACCTCGCCCAGCGCTACCTGCTCGGCCGCCGACACGTCGGCTGAATCGGCATCCGGGCAAGGGTGGGGTAGCATTCCTCCGCTATGGCCGCACCCCCGATCACCCCCACCCGGGCCGCCAGGCACCAGCAGGGCAGACATGAGGGCAGGGAGCGCAAGCAGCAGCCCCCCAGCCGCTCCCGGCTCCGCAGGATCCTGCGCTGGACGCTGTGGCTGGCCGTGCCGGCCGTGGCCGTGGCCGCGGGCACGGTCGTGGGGCTGATCTACGCCTTCGCCCGCGTTCCCCTGCCCGCCGAGGTGCCGACCGCCCAGACGGTCGTGTTCCTCGACCAGAGCGGCAGGCGCGAGATCGGCACCCTCTCGGCCCAGGAGAACCGCCGGGTGGTCAGCCTGGACAAGATTCCCGTGCACGCCCGCCGGGCCGTGCTGGCCGCCGAGGACCGCGACTTCTACGAGCACGGGGCCATCTCCTACCGCGGGCTGGCCAGGGCGACCGCGGCCAACCTGCTGCGGCGCCGGATCTCCGAGGGCGGCTCGACCATCACCCAGCAGTACGTCAAGAACGCCTTCCCCGGCGTCGGCCGCGACCGGACCCTGTTCCGCAAGCTCAAGGAGGCCGTGCTCGCGGTCAAGCTGGAGCGCAAGTTCTCCAAGGACCAGATCCTCGAGTTCTACATGAACACGGTGTACTTCGGGCGGGGCGCCTACGGGATCGACGCCGCCGCCCGCACCTACTTCTCGGTCCCGGGCAAGAGCGTGACCGCCCAGAACCTCACCTCGGCCCAGTCGGCCATGCTCGCCGGCGTGATCCGCAGCCCCGAGTTCTACGGCCGCAAGGACCACGCGGCCTCGGCCAAGGTGCGGCGCAACTACATCCTCCAGGCGATGGTCGACCGGGGCTGGCTGACGGCCAAGGCGGGGCGCCACGCCATGGCGTCGAAGCTGGGGATCTCCTGGGCGGCCAAGCGCCAGGGGATCGCCAACTCGCGGGCGCCCTTCTTCCTGGAGAAGGTCCGCCAGTACCTGGTCGCCCGCTACGGCGCCCAGGCGGTGAACCTGGGCGGCCTGCGGGTCAGGACCACCCTCGACCTCGACATGCAGCGCGAGGCCGAGGACGCGGTCAACCGGGCGGTCGACCAGTCCGGCGCGCCGCGGGCGGCCCTGGTCGCCATCGACCCCCGCACCGGGGCGGTGCGGGCCATGTACGGCGGCCGGGACTTCCGGAAGCGCCAGTTCAACTACGCCACCAACGCGATCCGGCAGGCCGGCTCGACCATGAAGCCGTTCGTGCTCGCCCAGGCGCTGAACGACGGCATCTCGGTCAACTCGCTGTTCCCCGGCCCGTCCGAGCTGATCGTCGACGGCGAGGACTTCAAGAACTACGACGACACCAACTACGGCCTGCTGACCCTGCGGGACGCCACCCGCCTGTCGGTCAACACCGTCTACGTGCAGCTCATGCAGCAGGTGCAGCCCAGGCGGGTGGCCCAGTTCGCCAAGGCTCACGGTCTGGCCGCCGAGCTCGACGGCGCGGCCAAGCCCGGCCACGACCCGCGCCCGCTGGAGGACGCGCCCGAGCTCAAGCCCGTCCTGGCCCTGTCGCTCGGCTCCGGGTCGGTCACCACCCTGCAGCTCGCCTCGGCCTTCGGGACCTGGGCCAACCGTGGCATCCACCAGGCCCCGCACCTGGTCGAGCGGGTGGTCGACTCCCAGGGCCGGGTGATCGAGGACCACCGCCGCCAGCAGGGCACCCAGGTGATGTCGCCGATCGTCGCCGATACCATGAACCTGGTCCTGCGGGGCGCGGTCGAGCACGGTACCGGCACCAGGGCCCAGCTGTTCGGCCGCGAGGTGGCCGGCAAGACCGGCACCACCAGCGACTACACCGACGCCCGCTTCGTCGGCTACACCACCGACCTGGTCACCTCGGTCTGGCTGGGCTACGACAACCCGAAGCGGAAGCTGACCGACGTCTACGGGCTGCGCGGGGTGTCCGGGGGGACCGTGCCGGCCCAGATCTGGCACGATTTCATGGATGTGGCCACCCGCAACCGGGAGAACGCCCCGTTCGTGCAACCCGACGAGCTCGGCGGCCAGGTGCTGAACTCCACCACCTCGGCCCCGCCGACCACGGTGCCCTCCACGACCCTGCCGGGGCCGCCCAACCAGCCCCAGCCGACGTTCCCGTCGCCCACCCAGCCCGGCCCGGGTCAGCCGCCGACCTCGCTGACCGTGCCTGGGCCGGGCCCCAGCCCGACCCGGCCGTAGGCGGGCAAGGGGGCATGCGGGCCGCGACCGCGGCGAGCAGCACGCACCATGCCGCGGGCCGCCGGGTCGACCGGCTGGTGGTCGGGCTGTGGCTGGTCACCCGCGTGGTCCTGCTGGTCGTGGCCCTCAACCCCCGCCTGTACTCGGCCGCCCTGTTCGGCGACGTCCGCTTCTACGGGGCCAAGGTGGAGCGCATGTTCCAGGGGGAGCTGCCCTACCGGGACGTGGCCACCGAGTACCCGCCGGGCAGCGTGCCCTTCACCATCCTGCCCGGCCTGGTCGTGGGCACCGGCGCCGGCTACCGGCTCGCCTTCGCCTGCGAGATGCTGGCGGTGGACGCCGTCGGGCTGTGGGCCGCGACCCGGCTGGCCCGGGTCGTCGACCAGGCCCGGCGCCGCATCCCGCTGGCCTACGTGCTGGCCATGGTGGCCATGGGGCCGCTGCTGGTGCTCCGCTTCGACCTCGTGCCGGCGGTGTGCGTGCTGGTGGCGGCGGCGATGGCGGCCGAGGGCCGCGTCGGCTGGGCCGCGGCCGCCCTCGGCTACGGCACCGCGGCCAAGATCTTCCCCGGTGTGCTGGCCCCGCTGCTGGTCCTCGGGCTGGTGCCGGCGCTCGGGTGGCGGCGGTCGCTGCTGCGGACGGTGCCGCCGTTCCTGGTCGGCTTCGGCGTCACCGTCGTGCCCGCGCTCCTGCTGTCGGTCAGGGGGACGGCCGACTCGGTGCTGTACCACGTGCAGCGGGGGGTGCAGGTCGAGAGCCTGTGGGCCAACGTGATCGGCATCGCCCACCTCTTCGGCCTGCCCGCCCACACCGTGTACGGCTTCGGCGCCTACGACCTCGCCTCCGGCGTCTCCGGGGTCGCCAAGGCCCTGTCGGGGGTGCTCACCCTGGTCGCCCTGGCCGGGGCGGCCTGGCTGGTCTGGCGCCGCGCCCGGTCCAGGGGCGGTCTCGGCCCGGCCGACTGGGCCGGCGCCTTCACCATCGGGACCTTCGCCTTCGTCCTGCCCTCCAGGGTGCTGTCGCCCCAGTACCTGGTCTGGCTGTGCGCCCCGATGGTCGGCCTGGCGGCCGTCCTCGCCGGCCGGCGGGCCCTGTGGACGCTGGTCGCGGCCGCCCTGGTCAGCCAGGCGGTGTTCCCCTTCCGCTACACCCAGCTGCGCCGCCTCTACCCGTTCGACATCGGCCTGCTGACCCTGCGCAACCTGCTGCTCGTGGTGGCCTGCGTGCTGGCCGTGCAGGCCTTCAACCAGCCGTCGCCCGCGCCGGAGGGGGCTGTGGAAACCGGCCGGTGACTGTCCGGGTCGGATGGCAGACTCGCCCCATGGCTGGGACATCGAGACCCTACCCGAGCCCGGCGGTTGGCGACGCGGGCGGCGCGCCTGCTACCCTCGGCCGGCTTCACACTCCTGCTCCCGCAACGGGGGCCGCTCAGTCCAGAGGAGGTGACATGCGTCACTACGAAGTCATGCTGATCCTCGACCCCAGCCTGGAGGACAAGGACGCCAAGGCGGCGGTGGATCGGTTCCTGACCACCGTCACCAGCCGTGGCGGCACGGTCGGCAACATCGACCACTGGGGCAAGCGCCGGTTCGCCTACGAGATCCGGCACCTCGAAGAGGGCTACTACACGGTCGTCGACCTCGAGGCCGAGCCCGAGACGGTCGACGAGCTTTCGCGGGTGCTCTTCCTGGCCGACAATGTGATCCGGCACAAGGTCATCCGGCCCCAGGCCGCCTGACCGGCGTCTCCTTCCCCGCTGGCCCCGACCGAGGCCGCTCGGCCGAGGTCGAGGCCGTCGTACTGGTTCGTGACCGGCCGAAGGAGCCGGCGCGGGATGCGAGAGGTGGTACACCGCAAGTGGCAAACGACAACCAAGTGATGCTCGTCGGCAACCTGACCGACGACCCCGAGCTGCGCTTCACCCCCAACGGGGCGGCGGTGGCCAACTTCCGGCTGGCCGTCACCCCCCGCGTCCGCGAGGGCGACTCCTGGAAGGACGGGGAGACCTCGTTCTTCCGGATCAACGTCTGGCGCCAGCAGGCCGAGAACGCGGCCGAGACCCTCCAGAAGGGCACCCGCTGCATCGTGGTCGGCCGGCTCCGGACCCGCTCCTGGGAGACCCCCGAGGGCGAGAAGCGCTCCGTCACCGAGGTCGAGGCCGACGAGCTCGGCCCCAGCCTCAAGTTCGCCACCGCCAAGGTCGAGCGCTCCAGCCGGGGCGGCTCGGGCGGCGGCGGTGACTGGGCGGGCGGCAACGCCGGGGCGAGCAAGACCGGTCAGTTCAACGACGAGCCGCCGTTCTAGGAGCGGCGAGAACCCCGAAAGGCAGCGCCTGCATGCCCAAGAGCACCTTCCAGCGCAAGCCCAAGCGCAAGTTCTGCCAGTTCTGCGCCGAGAAGCAGGACTACATCGACTACAAGGACGTCAACCTGCTGCGCAAGTTCATGAGCGACCGGGGCAAGATCCGCGCCCGTCGGGTCACCGGCAACTGCGCCCAGCACCAGCGCGACGTCGCCGCCGCCGTCAAGAACGCCCGGGAGATGGCCCTGCTCCCGTACTCCATCCGATAGGAGCCCCCCAGATGAAGGTCATCCTCAACCAGGAGGTCCGGGGGGTCGGGGCTCCCGGCGACATCGTCGACGTCTCGGCCGGTTACGGGCGCAACTACCTGCTGCCCCGCAACCTGGCCCGCCTGGCCACCCCCGGCGCGATCCGCCAGGCCGAGGGCATCCGGGCCCGCCGGGCCGAGCGCGAGATCGCCGACCTCGAACAGGCCCGGTCCATCGCCGGCCACCTGGAGGCCCTCAAGGTGACGATCCCGGCCAAGGCCGGCAAGGAAGGCCGCCTGTTCGGGTCGATCACCACCCCGCAGGTCGCCGACGCGGTCGAGCGCACCGGCGGCACCTCCATCGACCGGCGCCGCATCCATCTGGACGCCCCCATCAAGTCGATCGGCACCCACCGCCTCACCATCCGGCTCCACCCCGAGGTCGAGGCGACCGTCAACGTGGAGGTCGTGCCCGGCTAGGCGGGGGGGAGCAGCGAGCAAGGAGCACAGCAATGGCCATCCGCCCCGTCCCCGAGGGCGGCTCGCGGGCCAGCGCTTCCCCAGCCTACGAGCGCGTCCCACCCCACAACGTCGAGGCCGAGGAGTCCGTCCTCGGCTCGATGCTGCTCTCCAAGGACGCCATCGCCGAGGTCCTCGAGCTGCTGCGCGAGGACGACTTCTACCGCCCGGCCCACCGCACCGTGTTCCGCTCGATCCTGGAGCTGTACGGCCACGGCGACGCCGTCGACGCCGTCACCGTCGCCGAGGAGCTGCGCCGCAACGGCGCCCTGGCCGACATCGGCGGCGCCCCCTTCCTGCACACCCTGGTCGCCAGCGTCCCCACCGCCGCCAACGCCGGCTTCTACGCCCGCATCGTCAAGGAGGCCGGCGTCCTGCGCCGTCTCATCGACGCCGGCACCCAGATCGTCCAGCTCGGCTTCGAGACCCCCCAGGACACCGAGAGCGCCGTCGACCGGGCCGAGTCCCTCGTCTACCAGGTCGCCCAGGGCCGGGTCACCGAGGACTACCACAGCCTCCGCGACGTCCTCACCGGCACCCTCGAAGCCATCGAGCGCCTCCACGAAGACCACCGCGAGATCACCGGTGTCCCCACCGGCTTCCCCGACCTCGACCGCCTCACCTCCGGCCTCCAGCCCTCCAACCTCGTCATCGTCGCGGCGAGGCCAGCGGTGGGGAAGGCGCTGGCGCTCGATACACCCCTTCCCACCCCGACCGGCTGGACGACCATGGCGGAGGTCGCGGTTGGCGACCAGCTGCTCGGGGCCGACGGCAGGCCGACGACCGTCGTCGCCGCGACCGACGTCCTGCATGGCCGACCCTGCTACGAGGTCGAGTTCTCGGACGGGACGGTCATCGTCGCCGACGCGCAGCACCAGTGGCTGACCGAGCCCCGGGCGTCGCGCAAGTCGGCCTGGGCGGCCGCCCGGGGCTACAACCGCACCCGGACCCAGCGGACGTTGCCCACGGTCAGGACCACCAAGGAGATTCTCGCGACGCTCCGCTGCAACGGCACCGAGCGCCGGTTGAACCACGCCGTGGTCAATGCCAAGCCCCTTGACCTGCCCACGCAGGAGTTGCCGCTGGTGCCTTACGCCCTCGGCGTCTGGCTCGGGGACGGCCACACGGCAGGCGCAAGGATCACAACCGCCGACCCGGAGATCGTCGTCCACCTGGAGGCAGATGGACTGTGGGTCGTGCCCCGTGGCGGCCTGAGCTACTCCCTGCGTCTCCCGCAGCGCCCCTCGGTTGCGGAGCGCTCCTGTGTCGTGTGTGGCAAGCGGTTCCGCCCGCAGACCGCCCAGGTCCGTACCTGCGGCAGGTCGTGTGGCGGACGGGCGCGCCTCGTCTCCTCCCCGGTGCCGCCCCCGACCTGCCCCGACTGTGGCCGGCCGTCCAGCGGGATGGCGCAGTGCCAGGCGTGCCGGAACCATCACGGCACCGTGCAGGGTGTGCTGCGGACTCTGGGCGTCCTGGGGAACAAGCACATCCCGACGGCGTATCTGCGGGCTTCCGAAGCGCAACGTCGGTCGCTCCTGGCCGGGTTGCTCGACACCGACGGGACCGTCGCCCCAAGCGGAGCGGTGCAGTTCAGCGTGACCTCGCGGCGTCTTGCCGAAGACACCCGAGAGCTGGTCGTCAGCCTCGGGTACCGCTGCTCGCTGACGACCAGGCCGGTCAAGGGACGGACGGCGGCTTCCTCAACGGCCTACACCCTCACGTTCTCGACCACCGACGTGGTGTTCCGGCTGGAGCGGAAGCGGCTGCGGCACAAGGAGCTGAGGGGTCCGGGCCGCACCGGCGAGCGGCTCATCAGCGCCGTGCGGCCCGGACCGAGCGTTCCCGTCCGCTGTATCGAGGTCGACAGCGCCGACCATCTCTACCTGGCTGGCCGGTCGATGGTCCCCACGCACAACTCGACCCTGGGTCTGGACGTGGCCAGGCATGCGGCGGTGCGGGCGGGGGTGCCGACGGTGGTGTTCTCGCTGGAGATGAGCAGGACCGAGCTGGTGCAGCGGCTGATGTGCGCCGAGTGCACGGTGGACATGCAGCGGCTGCGGACGGGGCGGATGGAGGAGTCGGACTGGACCCGGTTGACCAGGTCGTTGGGGAAGCTGGCGGATGCGCCGCTGTTCATCGACGACTCGCCGGGGACGACCATGATGGAGATCCGGGCCAAGTGCCGGCGGCTCAAGCAGCGGCACGGGCTCGGGCTGGTGGTGGTCGACTACCTGCAGCTGATGCAGCCGAGCAGGCGGTTCGAGAACCGCCAGCAGGAGGTCAGCGAGATCTCCCGGTCGCTGAAGCTCCTGGCCAAGGAACTGGAGGTGCCGGTGATCGCCATCTCCCAGCTGTCGCGCCAGACCGAGTCGCGCTCCGACCGCCGGCCGATGCTGTCCGACCTGCGCGAGAGCGGCGCCCTGGAGCAGGACTCGGACGTCGTGCTGTTCATCTACCGCGACGAGCTCTACGACCCCGAGTCGCCGCGCAAGGGCGAGGCCGACCTGATCCTGGCCAAGCACCGCAACGGGCCGACCGACACCGTGACCGTGACCTTCCAGGGCCAGTACTCCCGGTTCGCCCCCATGGCGGCACGCAGCCTCTAGCCGAACCTCACCGCCGTGCCGGAGGCGCTGACGTCCTTGAACGCGTTGACCCCGAGCACGCCCTGGGCGGTGACGACGCCCAGGTACTGGGTCACGCTGCGGCCCTCGATCCCGTGGGTGGTGGTGATGAGCATCGCCGTCCTCCTGCAACCGTCCGGGTCTGATCGGCCTCGGCCGAGGCTGGATGGGCAGGGGTGGCGGTCAATCGCCGGCGGGTCGGGTCGCCGTGGTCGCCAGGACCTCGGCGAGGTCGAAGCCGACGGTCTCCTCCAGCTGGTCGTAGGTGCAGGAGGCCGGGTCGCGGTCGGGGCGCCAGCGGACGAACTGGGCGGTGTGGCGGAACCGGCGGCCCTCCAGGTGGTCGTAGCGGACCTCGACCACCCGCTCGGGCCGCAGGGGCGTGAACGACAGCTCCTTGCCCGGGTTCCAGCGGCTGCTGTTGGACCCCCGCCAGGCGCGCCCCTCGGCCTCGGCCTCCCGCCGCCAGGCCCCCCAGTCCCATGGGTGGCCCTCGAAGGTGGTGCGAAGCGGCTGGAGCTCGGCGAACAGCTCCCGGCGCCGCTCCATCGGGAAGGCGCCGATCACCCCGGCCATGGCCAGCTCGCCGTCGGTGGTGTACAGCCCCAGCAGCAGCGAGCCGACCAGGTCCTCCCCGCGCTTGTGCAGCCGGTAGCCGGCGACCACACAATCGGCGGTACGGGTGTGCTTGACCTTGCGCCACATCCTTCGGTCCGGCTCGTAGATCCCGTCCAGGGCCTTGGCGACCAGGCCGTCCAGGCCGGCGCCCTCGAACCGGCCCAGCCACTCGGCGGCCAGGTCCCGGTCGGTGGTGGCCGGGGTCAGGTGCACCGGCGCCCGCACCCCCCCAAGGGCCTGCTCCAGGGCGGCCCGGCGGCGGGCGAACGCCTGACCCATGTGGTCGACCTGGTCGAGGGCGAGCAGGTCGAAGGCGACCAGGCGGGCAGGGGTCCGGGTGGCCAGCAGGGCGACCCGGCTGGCCGCGGGGTGGATGCGCAGCAGCAGGGCGTCGAAGTCGAGTCGGCGGCCGTCGGCGTCGGGGACGATGATCTCGGCGTCGACCACACAGCGGGGCGGCAGCTGGGCCCTGACGGCCTCAGTGACCTCGGGGAAGTAGCGGGTCATGGGCCGCTCGTTGCGGCTGCCCAGCTCCACCTCGTCGCCGTCGCGGAACACGATCGTGCGGAACCCGTCCCACTTGGGCTCGAAGCTCCAGGGCCCATCGGGCAGCTGAGGGACCGGCTTGGCCAGCATCGGCGCCACCGGCGGCATCACCGGAAGATCCATGCCCCCAGTATCCAGCCCCAGCCACCGGATGCGCGGGTTGACCGCATGAACGCCATCCGCACCGCCGGCTCCGGCCCGGAGGGAGTGAGCGAGCGCCTCAGGACCCGATGGCCACCGGGCGGCCGGCGACGACCTGGAGCAGGGCGGTGACCCCGGCCCAGCCCGGGGTGGGCGCGGTGGCGGCGGGGGAGTAGCCGGGGGCGTGTGGTGGGATGCGGACGCGCAGGGCGCCTGGGAGCGTGCGGAACCGGATCGGCGGGTCGAGCACCACCGCCTCCCCGTCGATGCCGATCTCCACCGGCTGGCCCGACTCCAGCTGGAAGCTGGCGGCGGCCCACTCCACCCAGCCCGGCGGCCGCCAGTTCCGTCCCGTCGCCCCCGACTCGAGCAGCCGGGCGAGCTCGGCCGAGGACCGGAAGGTGGCGGCCACGATGCCCAGGTTGCCGCCGTCGATGGTGCGGCGTGACCCGAACCCCTCCCCGCTGCCCAGCTGATAGCGGTCGTTGGAGACCATGATCAGGTGCGCGGAGGCGTGGGGGGTGCCGTCGGGCCCGGTGAACCTGAGGTCGAAGGGGGTGGCGTCGGGCCCGAGCATGGCCGGCAGCAGCTCCAGGGCGGTGCCGACCTTGTGGGCCCGGTAGGCGGGCGACTGCACGATCTTGGCGTACAACCCCGCGGTGGCGTTGTTGACGAACACCCGGTCCCCGACCAGGCCCAGGTCGATGCGCCGTTCCACCGCCTTCCCGAAGGCGTCCAGGGCCCCGACCACGTCGTCGCGGTCCAGGCCCAGGTCCATGGCCAGGTGGTTGCGGGTGCCGGCGGGGACGCAGACGAAGCCGACGTCGTTGCGGGAGGCGACGGTGGCGACCAGGGCCTGGGAGCCGTCGCCGCCGGCCATGCCGATGACGTCGGCGCCGTCGGCCACGGCCTGCTCGGCCAGCGCGAGCAGGTCGTCGCCGGGGGCCAGGACGACGGGCTCGATGCCGCGCCGCCGCGCCTCCTCGACCAGGTTGAAGCGCCCGACCTTGCCGTCGCCGGACTTGGGGTTCATGAGCAGGACCGGGCGGGCCGCCGGGCCGACCGCCGTCCCCGGGGTGGGGCTGCTCTTCAGCGACTTGATGTCCCGGCCCAGGGCGTACCTGGTGGCGGCCGCGCCGACCAGGATCAGCGCCACCACCAGGCCGAGCACCAGCAGGCCGCCGGCGACGGCAAGGACGAGCACGACCGCCGCCGCGAGGGCGAGCACGGCCAGCACCGCCGCCAGGGTGCGGCGCATCCCGGTCCGGGTGATGGCGTAGGCGGCCGCGCCCACCCCGATGCCAACGCAGGCCACCGCCAGCACCAGGTCCAGCGGCCGTCTGACCAGCGCCACCACGACCACCACGAGCAGGGCAAGCGGGGCCAGCAGCGCCACCACCGCGGTCACCCTGCGCCCCAGAGGCACCGACTTCCACATGCGACCTCCACCGCACCGCCGACGGTTGCATCTTGGCTTGGTCCGGGGAGCGGGACAAGCCGTACGCCCGGCTCGACCGGACGGTCCCGGCGACCCGGTAGGCTCGTGGTGACGAGCACCCGGAAAGGACCGCGAGCATGTGCCGCAACATCACCACCCTGCGGGGCCTCGAGCCGCCCGCCACCACCGAGGAGATCGAGGCCGCCGCCCGCCAGTACGTCCGCAAGGTCAGCGGCGTCACCCACCCGACCCCGGCCACCGAGGAGGCGTTCGAGCAGGCCGTCGCAGCCGTCGCCCGGGCCACGGCCGAGGTGCTCCACCACCTGCCGCCGCGCCGCCAGCCTCCCAGGGCGGATCCGCCCCTACGCCGTCCCGAGGTCCGGGCCCGCATGGCCGGGGGCTGAAGGCCGCCGAGACCCGCCGCGGCCGGAATGTCGAGGGCCCACGGTAGGTTCAGCGGACTATGGACCCGCAGCCGCGAACCGTCCAGCGTGTGTACCTGGTGCTCATGCTGTTCAACACCCTGGCGGCGTCGTTCATCTGGGGCATCAACACGCTGTTCCTGCTCGACGCCGGGCTCAGCAGCACGGCCGCGTTCACCGCCAACGCCCTGTTCACCGCCGGCATGGTCCTGTTCGAGGTCCCGACCGGCGTGGTCGCCGACACCTGGGGCCGCCGCGTCTCCTACCTGCTCGGGTCGGTCACCCTGGCCGTCTCCACCGTCCTGTACTGGCTGGCCTGGCACATGCACGCCCCGTTCTGGGCCTGGGCGGTCACCTCGGTGCTGCTCGGCCTGGGGTTCACCTTCTTCTCCGGGGCCACCGAGGCCTGGCTGGTCGACGCCCTCAAGTTCACCGGCTTCAAGGGCAACCTGGAGTCGGTCTTCGCCAAGGGCCAGGTCGTCTCCGGGGCGGCCATGCTGTCGGGGTCGGTCCTCGGCGGCCTGGTCGCCCAGTGGACCAACCTGGGAGTGCCCTACATCCTCAGGGCCCTGGCCCTGCTGGTGACCTTCGCCGTCGCCTACCTGTACATGCGCGACTGGGGCTTCGTCCCCAAGCCGAGCAGGCACCCGGTGCGCGAGATGGGCCAGGTAATGCGCAGCTCGGTCCACTTCGGCCTCGGCAACCCGCCGGTGCGCTGGCTGATGCTGGCGGCGCCGTTCAGCTTCGGGGTGGGCATCTACGCGTTCTACGCCATGCAGCCGTACCTGCTGGAGCTCTACGGCGACGAGCAGGCCTACAGCATCGCCGGGCTGGCCGCGGCCATCATCGCCGGGGCCGAGATCGCCGGCGGCCTGGCCGCGCCCAAGGTCCGGCTGCTGTTCCGCCGCCGGACCACGGCCCTGCTGGCCGGGTTGCTGGTCGAGGTCGCGCTGCTGGCCCTGCTCGGCTTGACGACCGCGTTCTGGGTGGCGGTCGGGCTGCTGGTCGTCTGGGGGCTGAGCGCGGCCGCCACCCTGCCGATCCGGCAGACCTACCTGAACGGGCTCATCCCCTCCGCGCAGCGGGCGACGGTCCTGTCGTTCGACAACCTGCTCGGGTCGAGCGGCGGGGTGGTGATCCAGCCGGCCCTGGGCAAGGTGGCCGACGTCGCCGGCTACGCCACCTCCTACCTGGTCGCGGCCGGCATCCAGGCGCTGGCCGCGCCGTTCGTGGTCCTGGCCCGCCGGACCCGGGCGACCTCCGACCCGGTCGAGTTCGAGCCCGCCCAACAAGGGGGTTGACAGACCGACCGGTCGGTTTTAGGCTCCGGCCGGGCAACCTTCTGCGAGGAGCGACATGACGCTGGCACCGACGGCCACCGACCGGGGCACCGAGACCCGCCGCCGGATCCTGGAGGTCGCCGCCCAGGCGTTCGCCGACCGAGGCTACGCCGGCACCTCGGTGAGCGACGTGCTGAAGGCCAGCGGCGTGACCAAGGGGGGCTTCTACTTCCACTTCCCGTCCAAGGAGGCGCTGGCCCTGGCCACCCTCCGCCACAAGCAGGAGCAGTGGGCGGGGTCGGTGATGGCGGCCGTGCTGCGCCACCCGGGCGCCGTCGACCAGCTCGACGCCATGGTCGAGGCCCTCTGCGACCTGCATCAGCAGGACCCCTCGTGCCGGGTCATCAGCCGCCTCTGCAACGAGCTGGGCGACGAGCATCCCGAGCTGCGCCCGCAGCTGGGGACCCAGCTCACCACCTGGATGGACATGGTCGCCGGCGTGATCCGCAAGGGCCAGGACGAGGGCGACATCCGGCCCGAGGTGGAGCCGGCGGTCGCGGCCGAGATCGCGGTCGAGTCCTTCATCGGCCTGGAGACCGTGGCCGAGATGCTGACCGGCCGGGCCGACCTGCGCCGGCGGGCCCGGGACTTCCTCGCCCTGTGGCTCTCGGCCATCCGCCAGACCAGCTGACCAGCCATGACCAATGCCATGCGCCGACGTGTGTGCACGAAAGATACCAACCGGTCGGTTTTGGACCGGGTAGAGGAGGGGACATGAACAGCCTGCTGGGACGGCTCGGCGCCTTCACCGTCCGGCGCCGGTGGTACGTCATCGGCGCCTGGGTGGTCCTGCTGGCCGTCATGGCCAGCTTCGCCTCGGGCCTACAGGACCGGCTCGGGTCGGGCGGGTTCGAGGTGCCCGGCTCCCAGTCGCTGGCCGTCCGGCATGACCTGGAGCGGCGCTTCGCCAACCAGTTCCCGACCACCGCCCTGGTGACCGTCCACGACGAGACCCGGACGGTCGACGACCCCGCCTTCCGCGCGGTCCTCGGGGGCGTCACCGCCCGGGTCGGGGCGGTCCCGGGCGTTGGCGGGGTGCAGTCGTTCGTGTCCACCGGCAGCCCGGCCTTCGTCTCGCCCGACCGGCACACCACCTACCTGGTCGCCGGCCTCAGCGGCGACCAGAACACCCAGCTCGACACGGCGCCGGCGGTCGCCGAGGCGGCCCGCCGGGGCGTGCCCGCCGGGGTCGAGGTCGAGACGGGCGGGGCCGCCGCCTTCTACGAGCGGCTCAACACCATCTCCCGCGACGACCTGGAGCAGGCCGAGCGGATCAGCTTCCCGATCACCCTGGTGGTCCTGCTGCTCGCCTTCACCAGCCTGGTCGCCGCCGGCCTGCCGATCATGCTCGCCCTGGTCAGCCTGGGGGTCACCCTCGGCGCCCTGTACTTCCTGGCCGGCGTCACCGACATGAACGTGTACGTCACCAACACCGCCTCCATCGTCGGCATCGGCGTCGGCATCGACTACGCCCTGTTCGTGGTCACCCGCTTCCGCGAGGAGCTGCGCCGGGGCCGGCCGGTGGCCGAGGCGGTCCCGCTCACCCTGGCCACCTCCGGCCGGGCCGTGGCCCTGTCCGGAGCCACCGTGATCGTGGCCCTGGCCGGCATGTTCCTGGTCGACATCCAGGCGTTCCGCTCCATGGCCATCGGGTCGATGAGCGTGGTCGCGGTGGCCGTGCTGGCCGCCCTCACCCTGCTGCCGGCCGTGCTCAGCCTGGTCGGCCACTGGGTCGACCGCCTGCGCATCCCCGTGCTGCGCCCCCGCGCCACCGGCGGCGAGGGCTTCTGGCACCGTTGGGCGGTGCGGATCATGCGCCGGCCGTGGGCGTTCATGGCCGCCGCCCTGGCGGTCCTGCTCCTGCTGGCCGTGCCGTTCGCCGGCATCCGCCTCGGCCAGCCGGGCGCCGCCGTCCTGCCCGCCGACGAGAGCCCGCGGCTGGCCACCGAGCGCCTGGCCGCCGAGTTCGGGGCCGGCGTCACCGGGCCCATGGAGATCCTGGTCGACACCCCCGGCGGGGCCGGGACCAGGGCCAACCTGGAGCGGGTGGACCGGCTCACCCGCGCCCTCCAGGCCGACCAGGAGGCGGTCAGCGTGCAGAGCCTGACCGCCGTCCTGCCAAGGGCCGGCCTGGACGCCTACACCGGGCTGTACGCCGGCGGGCTGGGCGGGATCGACCCCAAGCTGGCCCCGGCCGTTGCCGGGCTGGCCAACTGGGACAAGGGCGCCGACCTGGCCCGCATCACGGTCATCACCAGGGACGCCCCCGAGTCCGAGGCGGCCGAGGACCTGGTCGACCGCACCCGCGACCAGCACATCCCGGCCGCCGGGCTGGCCGGGCAGGCCAGGGTCGGCGGGGCGACCGCGCTCAACCTCGACCTGGCCCGCGAGATCTCCGGCCAGCTCCCGGTGGTGGTGCTGTCGGTCCTGGCGCTGTCGTTCGTGCTCCTGGCCATGGCCTTCCGCTCGCTGGTGCTGCCGCTCCAGGCGATCGCCATGAACCTGCTGTCGGTGGGCGCCGCCTACGGGCTGATCGTGGCCACCTTCCAGTGGGGCTGGGGCGAGCGGCTGCTCGGCTTCACCTCCGAGGGCCACATCGAGGTCTTCGTGCCCCTGTTCCTGTTCTCGATCCTGTTCGGGCTGTCCATGGACTACGAGGTGTTCCTGCTCAGCCGGATCCGGGAGGAGTACCTGCGCTCGGGCGACAACCAGCTGGCGGTGGCCCGCGGCCTGGAGAGCACGGCCCGCACGATCACCTCGGCGGCCCTGGTCATGGTCACGGTGTTCGCCGCCTTCGCGGCCGGCCGCCTGGTGCCGTTCAAGGAGATGGGCTTCGGGCTGGCCGTGGCCGTGCTGGTCGACGCCACCCTGGTCCGGACGATCCTGGTGCCGGCCGTGATGCGGCTGGCCGGTCGGTGGAACTGGTGGATGCCGGCCTGGCTGGACCGCTGGCTGCCCAGGATCGCCCTGGAGACCGCCGGGGACGAGCAGCCGGCCGAGCGGGTCCGCGAGCCGGCCGCTCTCTGACCCACCCCCGGGCCCCGGGCTGTCGCCGCCCGGGGTCCGGGGTCTGTCGGCTGCCGCTAGCGGAGGGTCTGCTGGTGGAGCGCGAGCCTCCAGGCGTCGCCGCGTCGCACGTAGGTGCTGCTGATCAGGGCTGAGTAGGTCGGTGCGCCCTCGCGCTGCGCGACCACGCCGTATGACACCACCGCCACGTCATCGGTCACGGGCAGCACCTGCGGCTCCTCCAACGTGTGCGAGGCCCAGGGCTGGCCGGCCATCGCGTCGAGCATCCTCCAGGGCCACGAGATCGTCAGCTCTCGTCATCGGGTCTTCCCTCCTGCTCCGCACGCCAGGGCGCAGCGGGCGCTACCGCAGGTCGCGATAGGCAACAACGGTTCGGTCCGCGTCCACACCGCACTCCTGAGAATTCCAGTCCACATCACGCAGGCAATCCTCGCCCACCAGCACGCGACGATCCAGGAACCACGCCCTGGGAGACGGCGACCGGGCCGCCTCGGGCGTGGCCGCCGGGCTGGTCCGGGGTGTAGATCGGGCTCCGGTCGTCGCGAGGGGTGCCGGCCCAGGTCGCCAGCCCGTCGCCGCACAGCCGGCGCAGGAGCTCCTCCTTGCTGGGGAAGCGCCGGTACAGGGCGCTGATGCCACGCCGGCGTGCTCGGACACCGCGGCGATAGGCGCGCCGGGGTCGCGACCTGCCCGGCCCCGGGGTGGTGCCGGGGCCGGGCGGTGGGCCGTCCCCGGCCGTCAGCTCCGGTTGGCGTTGCGGACGGCGTTGCGGGCGGCGCGGCCGTCCTCGGCGTCGAGGGCGAGCGTGGCCAGCCCCCGGCACTCGGCCAGGGTGTGGCCGGCCAGGGCCGCACGGACCCCCGGGATGCTGACCGGCGCCATCGACAGGCTGGTGATGCCGAGCCCGACGAACACCACGGCGAGCAGCGGGTCACTGGCCGCCTCGCCGCACACCCCGACCGGCTTGCCGAGGGCCTTGCCGGCCTCCGCGGTCATCCGGACCAGGTCGAGCAGGGCCGGCTGCCAGGCGTCCAGCAGGTCGGCCAGCTCCCCGGCCATCCGGTCGGCGGCGTAGGTGTACTGGGACAGGTCGTTGGTCCCGATGGACATGAAGTCGCAGGCCGCCGCCACGTGCCGGGCCCTGATGGCGGCCGCCGGCACCTCGACCATCACCCCGCCCGAGGGCAGCCCGTGGCCGCGCACCTGCTCGGCGAAGGCGGCCGCCTCGGCCGTGGTCGACACCATCGGCGCCATCACCCAGACCTGGGCCTGGCTGGCCGCCGCCGCATTGGCCACCGCGGTCAGCTGCTCCTCCAGCAGCTCCGGGTGCCGCCGCGAGGTCCGCAGGCCACGAACGCCCAGGGCGGGGTTGGGCTCGTCGGGCACGGTGACGAACTCCAGCGGCTTGTCGGCGCCGGCGTCCAGCGTCCGCACCACCACCTTGCGTCCCCCGAAGGCGTCGAAGACCCGCTGGTAGACGGCCTGCTGCTCCTCGAGCGTTGGCGCGTTGGGCCGGTCGAGGAAGAGGAACTCGGTCCGGAACAGCCCGACGCCCTCGGAGTCGGCCGCCGCCGCCGGCGCCAGGTCCTTGTCGCCGGCGATGTTGACCAGCAGTTGCACCGGGTGGCCGTCGGAGGTGCGGCCGGGACCGCTGACCGACTGCAGGGCCGCCAGCTTCGCCTGCTCGGCGTCGAGTGCCTCCTGGACGGTGGCCTCGTCGGGCGCGACGGCCACGGTCCCCTCGGTCCCGTCGACCAGGACCGTCTCGCCGTCGGCGATGCCGGTGGCGCCGTGGACGGTGACCACCGCGGGGATGCCGAGCGACTTGGCCAGGATGGCGGTGTGGCTGGTCGGACCGCCCTCCTCGGTGATGATGGCCCGCACCCGGTCCTTGTCCAGGGTCGCGGTGTCGGCCGGGGCCAGGTCCAGGGCGACCAGCACGAAGGGATGGCCGGGGTCGGGGACGCCCGGCATGGGCACCCCGAGCAGCGTGGCCACGGTGCGGTTGCGCAGGTCGTCGAGGTCGGCGACGCGCTCGGCCATGTAGGGCCCGGCCGCGGCCAGCATCGCCCGGAAGTCCTCGAAGGCGTCGGCGACCGCCGTCACGGCCGCCTTGCCGGCCTGCACCCCGTCGGTGACCTTGGAGGCCAGCGTCGGGTCCTCGGCCATCATCGCCTGGGCGGCGAGCACGCTCGCCGCCTCGCCAGGGGCGCGCGACGCCCGCTCCTCCAGGCTGGCCGAGACCGCCCTCATCGCGGCCATGGCGGCCTGGTTCTCGCTCTCGGGGTCGCCGGACGGCGTGGCGTCGGTGGGGACCACGGGGGGCGCGGCCATCTGGGCCACCGGCCCGGCGGCGACGCCGGGGCTGACCCCGATGCCGCTAAGTGTCTCGGCCATCGGCTACCCCTCGCTGTCGAGGTCCCTGGCGACCAGGGCGGCGAGCTCGTCAAGGGCCTCGTCGGCGCCGTCGCCCTCGGCGACCAGCACGACCTCGTCGCCGCCGCGAGCGTCCAGGGCCAGCACCGACAGGATGCTGCGGGCATCCACCGGGTTCCCGCCGGCCGACTTGGCGATCGTCACCTTGACCGGTTGCTTGGCTGCCGCCTGGACGAACATGGCGGCTGGTCGGGCGTGCAGGCCGACCTTGGAACCGATTACGACACGGCGCTCGGGCATGTAGAACCTCCGACCTCCGGCACGCCGGGACTCAGCCCGGCCCTCCCATGTGCCTGACAGTATCAACGGCGAGGCCCCCGCCGACTAGTTCGACCCCCACTCGGCTTGGTTTGTGGGTGCTACTGTGACCACGGCAAATTGGACTAGGCCACTTTGGAGGGCGTGGTGCCGAGCCGGATGCGGGCCGAGATCGCCGAGCAGCCACAGGCGCTGCGCCGCACCCTCGATGCCCTGCTGCCCCAGGCCGGAGCGCTCGAGGCCCTGGGCCGGGAGACCAGGCAGGTGCTGTTCATCGCCAGGGGCTCCTCCGACAACGCCGCCGTGTACGGCCAGTACCTGTGCTCGGTCCGCGCCGGCCGCCTGGCCTCGCTGGCCTCGCCGTCGCTGGCCACCGTCTACCGGGCCGACCTCGACCTCCACGGCGTGCTGGCGGTGGCGGTCTCCCAGTCCGGCGCCACCGGGGAGATCGTGACCACCCTCGAGTGGGCCCGCCGCTGCGGGGCGCGAACCGTCGCGGTCACCAACGCGGCCGGATCGCCCCTCACCGAGGCCGCCGACGTCGCCCTCGTCACCCAGGCCGGCAGCGAGCTCGCCGTCCCCGCCACCAAGACCTACACCACCCAGCTGGCCGCCCTGGCCGTCCTCGCCCTGTCCATGGGAAGGGGCCCGGGCCCCGGCCCGCCGGGCGCCTGGCTGGAGGCGCTGTGGGGGGTGCCGGACGCGGTGGAGGCCATGCTGGAGGTCGCTCCCGCGGCGGAGGCGCTCGCCGGGCGGCTGACCGACGCCGACACCCTGGTCGTGTCCGGCCGGGGCTTCGCCTACTCGACGGCGCTGGAGCTGTCGCTGAAGCTGAAGGAGACCTGCTACGTCACCTCGGTCGGTCTCTCCTACGCCGACCTGGTCCACGGCCCGATCGCGATCCTCGACGCCGGCACGCCGGCCCTGCTGGTGGCCGCCGGCGACGGGCCGATGCTCCCCGAGATGACCGGGCTGGCCCGCCGGATCGCCGCCACCGGGGCCGGCGTGTACGGCATCGGCGGCGACCACGACTTCGCCGCCGCCTGCCGGTCCACCCTCCCCGGCACCTCGCTCCCCGAGCACCTGGCCCCGCTCGCCCTGGTGGTCCCCGGCCAGCTCCTGGCCGAGGCCCTGGCCAGGGCCAAGGGCCTGGACCCGGACACCCCCCGAGGCCTCGACAAGGTCACCCAGACCGACCCCTGACAACGACCCACCCGGGCGCGGGAACCGGGGCCGCCCGCCGTCAGCGTGTGGTGGCCCTGAGGAGCGACCCTTGGGTGATGTACTGCTGGTCGTCCATGAAGGTGCGGCGCCAGAGGAAGTACTCGGAGCGGGGGCGGTCGTCGGTGATCTCGGGGCCGGGGCCGACGAAGGACCGCACCTGGTCGTCGGACAGCCACTGGGCTCGCTGGATGATCTTGACCCAGCCGTCGGCGTCGGTGCGGCGATGGTCGGGCACGTCGTTCAGGTCGCGGATGGCGGCCGGGGCGCCGAGGATCTGGCGGATGTTCGCCTCGGTGAACTCCAGCGGGGCGTCCGAGCCGAACATCAACACCCCGTGCCGGCCCGGCGACAGCACCAGTCTGACGTGGTCGAACACGCCGGCGAAGGTGCGGACGTGGTCCTTGAAGTCGTCGAGCGGCAGGGCGTAGGGGATCCAGAGCATGAAGGTCCCGCCGGGCCGCAGGCGGGCCTTGCCCTCGGTCAGGAACTCGCGGGTGTAGAGGACCACCGACCCGGCGCTCTCGATCGGCGGGGCGGGGTCGACGGCGATCATGTCGTACTGCTCGCGGGACAGCCGGACGTAGTTGCGGCCGTCGCTGACGATCACCCGGCCCTTGGGGTGGTGCAGGAACCGCTCGCCGTCCGGGAAGAAGACCGGCATGCGGCTGGGCACGGTCGGGGACAGCTCGACCGCGTCGGTCCGCAGCCCGAGCTCGAGCCCGGAGCGGTAGGTGCTGCCCATCCCGAAGGCGATCACGAGGAAGTCGCGGGCGTCCGGGCGCAGCGTCTTCGACAGGTAGCCCATCAGCTTGGTGTCGACGGTGAGCGACGTCATCCCGACCCCGCCGACCAGCAGCCGCTGGCCCGCCGGCCCCCCGAGGGTGTCGACGGTGGCCAGCTCGTCCTCGGCATGGGTCACCGGACGGCCGAGCCGGCGCAGGTCGTTCTCGGTGAAGGTGCGGGTGATCGGCAGGTCGAGCGACGACGCCACCATGCCGAGCACGGCCAGCCCGGCCAACCCGGCGGCGACCACCCGCCCCCGGCTCGCCGCCCCCGGCCCGGGGTCCCCCGGCTGCCGGGCCTGACGGCCCACCGGCTCGGCGGCGAACAGGACCGCGCCGGCGAGCAGGTTGAGGCCGCCCAGCAGGAGGATGGAGCCGTTGGTGCCGACGGTCCCGGCGAGGATGAACGCGGCGCTGAACGAGCCGAGGATGGAGCCGGCGGTGTTGGCCGCATAGAGCAGGCCGACGCTGCCCCCGGCCGCCTCCGCCGACGGGGTGACCAGCCGGCCGGCGAGCGGGAAGGCATAGCCCATCAGGACCGTCGCCGGGAGGAGCACCACGACGGTGCGGACGACGAACGGAACGTGGCCGACCACCCCGCTGCCGAGCACGACCGTGGTCTGGGCGAGGATGCCCACCCCGGCCAGGCACAGGCCGAGCGTGCCCAGCCGCTCACCCCTGGGCCGGGAGTAGCGCCGGTACAGGAAGCTGCCCAGGGCGATGCCGAGCAGGAAGATGGCCAGGATGGTGGTGAAGATGTAGATGCTGGAGCCGGTCCCCTCGGCCAGCATCCGGGTCCACAGGACTTCAAGGGCCAGGGAGACGAACCCCGACACGAATGTCGCCGCCAGCACGATCCGCCGCCGGGGGCGGAAGTCGCGGGGGACCTCCGGCCTGGGCGGGCGCACACGGTCGGCCGCCGGCGTCCCGCTGGCGTCGGGGACGGTCTCCCAGCGTCGTGACAGCAGCAGGGCGCCCGTCCCGGCCGCGACGTTGAGGAGAACGGCCAGGTAGCTGGTGAGGCGCAGGCCCAGCAGCTCGATCAGCACGAAGCCGGCGAGCAGCGTCCCGGCCATGGCGCCGATGGTGTTGGCCGCGTACAGCTCGCCGAGGCGGGCGCCGGCCTCGTCGAGGGTGCGGACCAGGTACCGGGTGAGCAGCGGCAGGGTCATCCCCATCAGGAACGTCGCCGGGGCCACGGCCGCGACGGCCAGGGCGAAGCGGACGCCGGCAAGCTCGCCCGGCCGTTCGACCAGGCTGGGCCACACGCCCCGGTACACCTCGGCCAGACCGTGGAAGGCGAGCGGCAGCAGGGCGGCCATGGCGGCGACGGCCAGCTCGACCAGGCCGTACAGGCGCAGCGGCCGGGCGCTGGTGTCGGCCAGCCGCCCGCCGACCAGGCTGCCGAAGCCGAGGCCGGCCATGAACGCGGTCACGATGGTGGCCACCGCCTGGGTGGTGTTGCCGAACACCAGCACCAGCTCGCGCGACCACACCACCTGGTAGATGAGCCCGGCGGCGCCCGAGGCGACGAACAGGGCGAGCACGACGCCGCGCAGCGACGGGGTGGCGCGGCTGGTGGGGCGGGATGGGGAGGTGGCGACGGCCACGGGCAGGACTCCTCGGCGATCGATGCAGACCCGAAGGAGGCTTCCAGATGACGGGGCGACCCGGCAAGCGAGCCTCCACAGCCCCCCGCCCGAGACGGGAAGGTGGGATGCGGCTTCGCGACATGACAGCAGGCTCAGGACCTGCGCTGCCGGGTGGAGCGGGCGAAGGGAATCGAACCCTCACCGCGAGCTTGGGAAGCTCCCTCGGACTGCTCCGGACAGGCTGATCCTACAGCTCGGTGGGCATCGGGATGAACCGTGGTTGTCCGTGGATGACCGCTGGAATCCGATGCTTAGGGCACGTCCGGGGCACGGCCGGTGAGGAGGACACGGCTCGGAACCCGCCGCGACTGGCACCAGCTGTGCTGCAGGGTGAGGCCAGTCCAGGGCGACACGAGCCTCGTTGGCGAGCCCTCCAGAGGGGGCAGCGGTTGCCTGCTGCTATTGGACACCGCTCAACGACAAGCC
>Ga0209382_10000380_pt1 | contig 72834 bp, 70 predicted proteins | sample SoiMetdeltSBSDD5_FD_187599 | JGI IMG/M metagenome (GOLD analysis project Ga0209382, IMG submission 187599) | Bulk soil microbial communities from a Populus tree surrounding site in Tennessee, USA - Soil MetaG P. deltoides SBSDD5 (SPAdes) (version 2) | ecosystem: Environmental > Terrestrial >... | reverse complement strand
CGATCAGATCGACGTCACGGTCGAGACGGTCGCCCGCATCCTTGCCGACCAACGTCCCGAGTGGCGGCACCTCCCGCTGCGGGCGGTTGCCTCGCACGGCACGGTGAACGCGCTGTTCCGGCTCGGCGACGACATCGTCCTGCGGTTCGCGCTGCAGCCGAGCCGGTCCGAGGAGTTCCGGGCCGAGCTCCTCACCGAGCAGGAGCATGCTCGCCGGATCGCGGCACACGTGCCGTTCGAGGTGCCCGAACCACTGGCGCTGGGCGATCCGAGCGACGCGTACCCGGGGCCGTGGACGGCGTACCGCTGGATCCCGGGCGACATCGCCGGACCTGACACGGTCGACGACTACGACGCCCTGGCACGAGACCTCGCGGCGATCGTCCAGGCCCTCCATGCGATCGACACCGAAGGCCTGCAATGGAGCGGCTCGGGCCGAGGCGGTCCGCTGCAGCCGTACGACGAGGACGTCCGCCAGGTGCTCGCCGCCAACACGCATCTGGTCGACTCGGAGCGACTCGAGCGGTTGTGGACCCGGTGCCTCGCCGCGCCGCATGCCGACGCCGACGTGTGGGTCCACACCGACCTGATGCCGGGCAATCTGCTCGTACGCGAGGGGCGGCTGGTCGCGGTGATCGATCTCGAGGGCGTCCGGATCGGCGACCCGGCGGTGGATCTGATGCCGGCCTGGAACCTGCTGCCGGCGCAATCGCGCGAGGTCTATCGCTGGGAGCTCGGACTCGGCAAGGCCGCCTGGGTGCGTGGCCGGGCGTGGGCGTTCATCCAGGCGATCCTCGCGCTCCCCTACTACGTCGACACCAATCCGGTGATGGCGGAGACCGCCCGCTTCACCATCGACGCACTGCTCGACGAGAGCGGCGTGTGAGGTCGGTCAGGCCGATCCGTCTGTGGGGTGCTGCCTGCGGAGCTGCTCCTCCAGCAGCTCGGGCAGGATCGCCGGCGCATGGATGACCAGGTCCTCGGGCTCGATGTCGACGAGCAGCCCGTAACTCGACAGCTCCAGGTCCGAGCCGGTGACCCGGTAGCGCCGGTCGTCGATGACCCGGGCCTCCCCGACCAGGAGCTCACCGGCCCGCAGCTCGGCACCGGCCAGATGCAGCGCTCCGTACGGCCGGCCGCGGAAGGTGCGCGGCACCGTCGTCGCATACGACTCCGAGGTGCCCTTGGCGACCATCGAGCGGAGCACGGCGCCGCTGACCGTGGCCGTCGCCGCGTTGCCGGGTGACGACGTCGCAGCCCACAGATCGCCACGGGTCACTGTGCCCTCGGGCAGACCCGCCGTGCAGTGACCCGCGATCGCCATGCCGACATCGCCCGGGTAGGCCGACAGCAGTGCCCTCGCGAGCAGCCGCGCGACCGCACTGTCGTAGAGCTCCTGCCATCCGACCGCCTCGGGCAGCCCGGCCACCGGCTCGTCCAGCCAGACCTGCAGGTCCCGCTCACAGACCGCCAGCTCGTCGAGCACGCGCTGGTCGGCCGGCCACTCGTCTCCGACGACCTCATGGCGCACGTCGACGACATCGACTGCGTCGGCGGTCACCTCGATCGTGACCCGGCCGAGCCGCTCGCCGAAGCAGCCGGCCTGGACGATCGGAATGCCCTGGGTGCGGTCGCCCTCGTCGAGCACGTCGTGGCTGTGGCCGCCCACAATCAGATCCACCTTGCCGCGCAGCGCCCACGACACGGACCGGTCGGCGTTGAGTCCGCAGTGGCTCAACAGCACCACGACGTCGGCGCCCTGGCGGCGAAGGTGCTGGGCCTCCGCGCGTACGGCACTGACCCGGCCCCGCTCGGACAGGCCGAAGACGTCGTACTGCGGGTAGTAGTCGGTCGCCCCGATCAAGCCGACCGTCAGGTCACCGGCCGGGATCAGCCGGGACCGGGTCGTGCCGCGCGGCGGCCGACCGTCGAGGTCGACGTCGCAGATCAGCGGCTCTGAGCCGAGACCGGCCGCGTAGTCGGGCAGGACGACCGTGCCGTAGCGCAGCAGACCGCCGTTGCCGACGACCGCGGCGTCGACGCCGGCCGCGCCGAGCATCCGCCAGCCGGCGACGCCCTTGCTGAGCGCGGAGAGCCGTACGCTCCCCTCCTCGATGTCACCGGCGTCGAGCAGCAGCACCGGATGCCGCGCGTCCTGCCGAATCGCCCGGGCCCGGGCGCTGAGCCGCGCCAGCCCAGACCAGCAGCCGTGAACGTCGTTCCAGTGCAGGATCTCCAGGGTCGCCACGGACGTCATGATCGCAGCCGAGCCATACGCTGGGAGTACGGCACGGTGCCACGGCTCCGCTGCCCTGGGCCTAGGCTCTGAGCGCGGGATCGGCACGACCATCGGAGGATGCGTGGCCAGACGGGAGATCGTCGAGTACGTCTCCGACCTGTCCGGAGACACCATCGAGGGCGACAGCCAGCCGACGCTGCGCTTCGCGCTCGACGGGGACGACTACGAGATCGACCTCACCGGCTCCGAGCAGGCCGCGTTGCGAGCCGCGCTGCAGGAGTACATCGCGGTCGCCCAGCCGATGACGCAGTCCGGCCGGCCGGTCACCCGGACCAGAGTGGCCGCGACGACGGCCACGATCCGGGCCTGGGCAGCGGCCAACGGCCACAAGGTGCCGCCCCGCGGCGCGATTCCCCGCGCGGTCCGAGACGCCTACGACACGGCCAATCCCTGACAGGTGCCGATCCTGGCGACATCTGACCCCACGTTGGGACTAGCGCGCAGATGCCGGGCGTGATTGGGTCTGTCCTGGAGTCGGCTCAGGGAGGGGTCTCATGCGCAGAATTTCCAGGCTCGCCGTCGTCTTGGCAGGTGTCGTCAGCGTCGCGTTGATTGCGCCGGCGTCGCCCACGGGGGCTGTCTCGGACCCGGCCAAGCAGGCCAGTGCGCCGCGACATGTCGCCTACCACGCCTACGACTCGAAGGCCGACTTCTCGAGCGGCAGCTTCGACGGCACGACGGCGACCGCGAACGGGCTGCGGATCACGAACCCGGTCGGGCAGCTCAACTACACCGACCCGTTCGGCGACGGCTCGGCGAAGACCTACGACTACGGCACCTGGACCTCGCCGGTCGTCACGCCGGGCTTCAACTACACCGAGCTGATCTCGTCGTGGAACGCCTCGACGCCAGGCGACTCGTGGATCGAGGTCAGCGTGCGCGGCACGGCAGAGACCGGCGCCACGTCCAAGTGGTACGTCCTCGGCCGCTGGACGGCGAACGACGACAAGCTGCACCGAACCTCGCTGTCCGGCCAGCGCGACGAGCTCGCCACGGTGCTCATCGACACGCTGGCGACGGTCAACGACCACACGTTCTCCGACTACCAGCTGCGCTTGAACCTCTACCGGCTGGCCGGAACGACCGACACCCCGACGGTCCGCACGCTCGGTGCGATGGCGTCGAGCCTGCCGGACGACAAGAAGGTCCCGGCGAGCCCGCTGGGTGGCGCCGAAGGCATCGTGCTCAACGTGCCGACCTACTCCCAGGAGAAGCACATCGGCGAGTACCCGCAGTGGGACAACGGCGGCGAGGCCTGGTGCAGCCCGACCTCGACGTCGATGGTGATGGACTACTGGGGCGCCGGCCCTGACTCGTCGGGCTACCCGACCGGTCACGGCTGGGTCGACCCGGCGTACTCCGACCCGCAGGTCGACCACGCCGCCCGGCAGACCTTCGACTACAACTACGACGGCGCCGGCAACTGGCCGTTCAACGCCGCGTACGCCGCCACGGGCGGGCTCGAGGGGTTCGTGACCCGGCTGCGCTCGCTGACCGAGGCCGAGCAGTTCATCAAGGCCGGCATTCCGCTGGTCGCGTCGGTGTCGTTCAAGAAGGGCCAGCTCACCGGCGCCGGCTACGGCACCAACGGCCACCTGATGGTGATCGTCGGCTTCGACGAGGACGGCAACGTGGTCGTCAACGACCCGGCGTCGCACCTGATCCCGTCGAACGACCAGGTCCGGACGACCTACGACCGCGAGCAGTTCGAGAACACCTGGGTCCCCCACTCGGGCGGCGTCGTCTACGTCATCCACCCGGCCTCGGTGCCGCTGCCGCCATCTCCTGCGGAGGCCAACTGGTGAGCGGAAGCGGGCCATTGCAACAGTGACGTAGCCGGGCGTACAACCATTGAATGGACAACAAACGTATGCCCGCTACGTCCAGAACGTCCACTTCCCGGCGCGCCTTCCTCGCCGGTTCAGCCGCCTCGGTCAGCGCCGGAGTGGTCGGCGGGGGGTGGTTGATGTCGCCCGCTGCGGCCGGTCCGCTGGACAACAGTGACAACTGGCCGGACGGCCCCGGCGCCCCCAACCGACTCCAAGTGCCCGACAACGAACTGCGCGGAATCCTGGCCGCGATCGACCCAGGCCGAATCCAGGAGAACATCCTCAAGCTGGTGTCCTTCGGCACCCGCCACACGCTGTCGTCGCAGGACGATCCGGAGCGTGGGATCGGCGCCGCCCGGGACTGGATCTACGACACGCTGGTGGAGTACGCCGCCCCGTCCAGCGGACGTATGACGGTGGAGAAGCAGTCGTACCTCCAGCCGCCCGGCGTCCGGATCCCGACCCCCACGGTGATCACGAACGTCATCGCGACGTTGCATGGATCGAGCCAGCCGAACCGGACCTATGTGATCTCCGGCCACTACGACTCCCGGGTCACCGACGTCATGAACTTCGTCGACGACGCTCCCGGCGCCGACGACGACGCGTCGGGTGTGGCCGTGTCGATGGAGATCGCGCGCGTGCTGGCCCAGCACGAGCCCGAGGCCACCATCGTGCTGGCGGCAGTGGCCGGTGAGGAGCAGAACCTCTACGGCTCCACCCACATGGCGCAGACCTATCTCGAGGCCGGCACCGACATCCAAGGCATGTTCACCAACGACATCGTCGGCAGCTCGACCGCCGATGACGGCGAGCGCGATCCCCACAGCATCCGCTTGTTCGCCGAGGGCGTGCCCACCAACGAGACACCGGCCCAGGCCAACACCCGGCGCGCGGTCGGCGGCGAGAACGACTCACCGGCCCGGCAACTGGCCAGATTCGTGACCGAGGTCGCCGACAACCAGCAGACCGGGATGAACGTCCGGGTCATCTATCGACGTGACCGCTACCTGCGCGGCGGCGACCAGATTCCCTACCTGGAGCGCGGCTTCCCGGCGGCCCGGTTCACCGAGCCGAACGAGAACTTCGACCACGAGCACCAGGACGTGCGCGTGGAGAACGGCGTCCAGATCGGCGACCTGCCGCAGTTCTGTGACTTCGACTACATCGCACGCGTTGCACGGGTCAACGCCGCGACGCTCTGGTCGCTGGCCAACGCTCCGGGCACGCCGAAGAACGCCCGGATCCTGACCGCGCAGCTGACCAACAACACCGATCTGGCCTGGGACGCCAATCCCGGGACCGACGGCGCCAGCTACGAGGTGGTGTGGCGGCCGACGCTGGAGGACGACTGGACCCATGTGATCGACGTCGGCACCGCGACGTCGGCGAGTATCAACCTGGCCAAGGACAACGCGTTCTTCGGTATCCGTGCGGTCGACGGCGACGGCCATCGCAGTCCGGTGGCGTTCCCGCGGCCGTCCTGACGACAAGCCCTCCCTAGCGTCGAGATTGCGCGCCTTCACGAGCTTGGAAGGCGCGCAATCTTGTCGTGACGGGTTCGGGCGCTAGTCGAGGTGGTCGTCGACCAGGTCGGCGTAGGCCAGCTGCCCCTTGCGGTTCGGATGGTAAGAGTCCCGGATCGGGTTCGACAGACCGTTGATCCACTCGGGGTCGTCGCAGACCGCGTGGCCGGCGAAGTTCGCGGTCGGATCGACGAAGTCGAAGCCGTGGCTGTCGGCCACGCCGCTGATCGTGGAGTTGAGCAGGTCGGCGCCCTCGTTGAGGAGTCGTTCGTCGGCCGGGCTGAAGAAGGTGCCGGCGTTGCAGTCCTCGCCGTTGAACAGTCGCGGATAGCCCACCACGACGACCTCCGCCGACGGTGCACGGGCCGAGATCTGGTCGTAGAGCCCGTCCAGCCGACCGGGCAGCGTGTCGGTGATGATGTCCCGCGCGTCGGCGACTGCGCCCGAGCAGTCGGAGGCCCACCACGGGAGGGCGCACTCTGTGAGGACATCGGCGAACCCGGCATCGTTGCCGCCGACCTGCACCGTCACCCAGGTCGTCGCCGCGTCGAGCGCGCTGACCTGGCTGTCGACCACATCACTCACCTCGGCCCCGCTGCAGGCCACGAAGGTCAGCGTCGCCCCGATCCGAGCCGCGTCGATCGGCGCGTACGCACGTGGCGACCGCTTGCAGTCGCCGCTGCCCGAGTCGTAGACGCGGGTGCCGAGGCCGGCCGCGTACGAGTCGCCCATCGCGACGTACTCCCCCGGGCCCGCGGAGGCCGGCTGCTGGAGGACGAACGCGCCGGCGCCGATCACGACCGGTGCGGCGACTGCGGCGACCACGACGACGAGCCGGCGGCGGGAGATCTGCGGCATCAACGACCCTTCTCGACATCGACGATCTGAAGCCTCGTGCTCTACGAGCCTGCCATGCTCCCGCGGTGCGAGGGAATACGTTCCGGTTGCCTCATATGCCCTCTCTGACGTCGGCCGACACATGAACGAGTTCGACAGCCGCCCTTTGCGGCGCGATACGGTCGGTGTCGTGTCCTGCGTACCTAGCAGGTGGGCTCGAGGCGACCGGGATGAGTGGCGGAGGCAACGAATCATGCGCCCGGTGCGTCTTCTGAAACGACACGTGTCGCGCTCCGCGGAGCTATCTCAGATATGAGATAGGGTGAGCGACCGTGATTCAGCGAGGAGGATCGTGAGCGACCTGGTGTGGGAGCAGACCAGCGCAGCGTCCACGGCCATCGACCGACGAGCGAAGCGAGGAGCAAGCGTGTCCGACCACGCCGAGGACTACTTGAGTCGGATCGGAAACCTCATCCGCGATGCCCGCAAACATCGAGGATGGACTCAGGCCGAGCTCGCCGAGGTACTGGGGACCAGCCAGAGTGCGGTCAACCGGATCGAACGCGGCCATCAGAACCTGAGCCTCGAGATGCTGGCGCGGATCGGCGAGGCGCTCGACTCCGAGATCGTCTCGCTCGGCGTCCCGGGGCCGATGCACCTGCGAGTGGCGGGCGGCACACAGCTGTCCGGCTCGATCGACGTCAAGTCCAGCAAGAACGCCGGCGTCGCCCTGCTGGCCGCCTCCCTGCTCAACAAGGGCCGCACCACGCTGCGCGGCGTGGCCCGCATCGAGGAGGTCAACCGGCTGCTGGAGGTGCTCGACTCGATCGGCGTCCAGACCCGCTGGATCGGTGACGGTGGCGATCTCGAGATCGTGCCGCCGGCCGACCTCAAGCTCGGTGAGATGGACATCGAGGCGGCCCGGCGGACCCGGAGCATCATCATGTTCCTCGGCCCCCTGCTGCATCGACAGGACTCTTTCACCCTGCCGTACGCCGGCGGCTGCGACCTCGGCACGCGGACCGTCGAGCCGCACATGACCGCGCTGCGCCGCTTCGGCCTCGAGGTGAAGGCGACCGAGGGCTACTACCACGCGCACGTCGACCGCGACACGCATCCGCGGCAGGCCATCGTGCTGACCGAGCGCGGCGACACCGTCACCGAGAACACGCTGCTGGCGGCCGCCCGCAACGACGGCGAGACGGTGATCCGCAACGCCAGCCCCAACTACATGGTCCAGGATCTCTGCTTCTTCCTGATCGAGCTCGGCGTCGAGATCGACGGCATCGGCACGACGACCCTCACAGTGCGGGGAAAGCCCGAGATCGACGTCGACGTCGAGTACGCCCCGAGCGAGGACCCGATCGAGGCGATGAGCCTGGTCGCGGCGGCGATCGTGACCGACTCGGAGATCACCATCCGCCGGGTGCCGATCGAGTTCATGGAGATCGAGCTGGCCCTGCTCGAGGAGATGGGCTTCTCCTACGACCGGACCGACGAATATCTCGCGGCCAACGGCCGCACTCGCCTGGTCGACATCACGACCCATCCGTCGGTGCTGCACTCCCCCATCGACAAGATCCACCCGATGCCGTTCCCGGGTCTCAACATCGACAACCTGCCGTTCTTCGCGGTGATCGCCGCGACCGCCAACGGCGCCACGATGCTGCACGACTGGGTCTACGAGAACCGCGCGATCTACCTCACCGAGCTCAACAAGCTCGGTGCCACGGTCAAGCTGCTCGACCCGCATCGGGTGCTCATCGAGGGTCCGACCCGGTGGCGTGGCACCGAGCTGATGTGCCCGCCGGCATTGCGTCCGGCGGTCGTGATCCTGCTCGCCATGCTGGCCGCCAAGGGCACGTCGGTGCTGCGCAGCGTCTACGTCATCCACCGCGGCTACGAGGACCTCGCCGATCGGCTCAACGCGCTCGGCGCCCAGATCGAGACCTTCCGTGACATCTGAGCCCGGTCTCTCGGCCCTCGGTCGGCTGCGAACGGACCTGTGACATCTGCCGAAAGACCCTCGACATGGGTCCGGCCGCGATGCACGCTCCGAGATGACCGAACCTGTCTCGGGGTCCGAGGAGCACGTCCATGGCCGACGCCAGCAACGACGAGTACGACTTCAGCGACCTCTCGGCGCTGTACTTCAACTGCACGCTGAAGAAGTCACCGGAGCTCAGTCACACCCAGGCTGTCATCGACATCAGCGCCAACATCATGCGCAAGAACGGGGTCGCGGTCGAGATCATCCGGGCGGTCGACCACGACATCGCCACCGGCGTCTGGCCGGACATGACCGAGCACGGGTGGGACAGCGACGAGTGGCCGGAGATCTTCCCGCGGGTGCTGGCGGCCGACATCCTCGTGGTCGCCGGACCGATCTGGCTCGGTGACAACTCGAGCGTCACCAAGCGAATCATCGAGCGGCTGTACGGCCACTCCGGCGACCTCAACGACCAGGGGCAGTGGGTCTACTACGGACGGGTCGGCGGCGCACTCGTCACGGGCAACGAGGACGGCATCAAGCACTGCGCCCAGAACATCCTCTACAGCCTGCAGCACATCGGGTACGTCATCCCGCCGCAGGCTGACGCCGGCTGGATCGGCGAAGCCGGGCCTGGCCCGTCATACCTCGACCCCGGATCGGGTGGGCCGGAGAACGAGTTCACCAACCGCAACACCACGTTCATGACGTGGAACATCTTGCACCTGGCCGCGATGGTCAAGCGCAACGGCGGCATTCCCGCGTACGGCAACCAGCGGGCTGCCTGGGACGCCGGGGCGCGGTTCGACTTCGAGAACCCCGAGTACCGCTGAGGTCGGCTGAAGAGGAAGGTCAGCCGAACAGCGCGTCGAGGAACGAGCGACTGTGTCGCTGCGGGTTCGGTGTCGGCGGTGCAGCCATGTCGGGTGTGATGCGCGGAAGCGGCGCGGTCCCGGGCGCCTGCTTGGTGTGCCAGTCGTTCTCCTGCTCGATCAGCTCGAAGCGATCGGAGCGGTCGAGGAAGATGCCGTCACACTTCGTGCACTGGGCGAACGTAACGCCGGCGCGCGACTGTTCTTGCATCTCTGATTGGCATTTGGGGCACGTCATCGACTCCACGAGCCCACGTTATCCCACTGCCGTCGGCGCGCCAGTCGCGGCCAGTGCGCGCGATCGAGACCTTGCGCGGACATACTGTCGACGTGACCAGCGTCACCGAGTTTCCGTACTTCGACCACCCCCTGCCGTTGCCCATGGCGCATCGCGGCGGCGCGCTCTACGGCCCGAACGTCGGGCTCGAGAACTCCCTCACGGCCTTCGCCAACGCCGTCAGCATGGGCTATCGCTACCTCGAGACCGACGCGCATGCGACGCGAGACGGCGTGGTCTACGCGTTCCATGACCGGACCCTCGACCGCGTCACCGACGGCACCGGCCGGATCGCCGACCTGAGCTCGAGCGAGGTGAGCCAGGCGAAGATCGCCGGTCGCGAGCCGATCCCGACGCTCGCCGACCTCTTCGAAGAACTCCCGGATGCCCGGTTCAACATCGACGTCAAGGAGGACTCCGCCGTCGATGCCGTCGTCGACCTGATCCGCCGCACCAGGACGCACGACCGGGTCTGCATCGCAGCGTTCTCCACCCGTCGGATCCGGCGGCTTCGCCGGGGCCTCGGACCGCGGGTCGCGACCTCGATGGGCACGAGCGAGGTCGCTGCCATGCGGTCTCCGCTGGCCGCGTTTCGCTGGCAGGCCGCCCAGGGCGGCGCGGTATGCGTGCAGGTCCCGCCGCGGGCCTGGCGGATCCGCCTGACGACCCGCAAGTTCGTCACCGAGGCGCATCGACATGGCCTGCAGGTGCACGTCTGGACGGTCAACGAGGCCGACCAGATGACAGCGCTGCTCGACATCGGCGTGGACGGGATCATCACCGACCGCATCGACACCCTGCGCGACCTGCTGATCGCGCGCGGGTCTTGGGACGCGGCACCGGAATGACCGTGGCGCGGCCCGGCGGCCAGACGACCGAGCAGGAGCGGCGCCGCGAGCAACGGGCCTGGTACTTCTACGACTGGGCCAACTCGGCGTACGTCACGACCGTCGGGACCGTGCTGTTCGCGCCGTACCTCACCGCAGTCGCGGAGCGCGCCGCTTGTGGCCCGGGGGTCAGCGACGACAACCCCTGCCACACCGACCTGCACGTCGTCGGTCTCAACGTGTCCGCCGGCTCGCTGGTGTTCTACGTCGTCACGGTCGCCACGATCCTGTCGGCCGTCCTGCTCCCGATCGTCGGTGCGATCGCGGACCGCTCCGCGTCGAAGCGGCGCCTGCTGGCGGGCTTCGCCTGGGCCGGCAGCCTGGCCGCCGCCGCGATGTTCTTCGTCGCCGGCTCGGACTGGCAGTTGGGCGCTGTCCTGCTGCTGATCGCGAACATGTGCCTCGGCGCCAGCCTGGTCGTCTACGACTCGATCCTGATCGAGATCGCCACGCCGGACGAGCGCGACGCGGTGTCGTCACGTGGCTGGGCACTCGGCTACCTCGGCGGTGCGGTGCTGCTGAGCGTCAACCTGGTCGTCGTCACACTGCACGACACCTTCGGCCTGTCCGAGGGCATGGCGGTCCGGCTGTCGCTGCTCAGCGCCGCCGTCTGGTGGGCCGGGTTCACCTGGATCCCCTACCGCGGCATCCGGGACCGGGCGCCGGTCGGTGCCGTGCCCGAGTCCGGCGGCCTGGGCCGGCAGAGCTTCGGCCAGCTCGCGGACACCCTGCGGCATCTGCGGGGCTATCCGGTGACGTTGACCTTCCTGCTCGCGTACCTGTTCTACAACGACGGCATCCAGACCGTCATCGTCGCGGCCTCGACGTACGGCGACAAGCAGCTCGGCTTCGGCACCTCGGTCCTGATCGCGACCATCCTGCTCGTGCAGTTCGTTGCCTTCTTCGGAGCGCTGCTGTTCGGGCGCGCGGCCGGCCGGTACGGGAGTCGGATGACGATCCTGGTCGGGCTCGCGATCTGGATGCTGGTCGTGACGATCGGCTTCTTCCTACCCCGCAAGGAGATCGTGCCGTTCCTGACCCTCGCGGTGCTGATCGGCCTCGTGCTCGGCGGCACCCAGGCGCTGAGCCGGTCGTTCTACAGCCAGCTCATCCCCAAGGGCCGCGAGGCGGAATACTTCAGCCTCTACCAGGCTTGTGAACGTGGCACGAGCTGGCTCGGCACCCTGGTGTTCGGGCTCATCCACCAGTGGACCGACTCCTATCGGCCGGCGATCCTCGCGTTGATCGCGTTCTTCGCCGTCGGGATGGTGTTGCTGTCGCGGGTGGACGCCCGGCGCGGGATCGCCGAGGCCGGCAACGTCGCGCCGGCCGTCGTGTGATTCATGTCCACAGACAAGTTCGCTCTCAGGGGAATCTCATCTGGGTCCCGTACGTTCACCACTATGCGGGGTCGGTGGCGACCCTGAGTTAGGACGCGGCGGACGCACGACTTCTGGAGGGGCCATGGCCGAACGGGTACTACGTGGCGCGCGGTTGGGAGCACAGAGCTTCGAGGACGAGCGTGGCGTTGAGATGGCTCCACGTCAGGAGATCAGCTACGACTGCCCACGCGGACATCACTTCGTGATCGTGATGGCCGACGATGCGGTCGTCCCGGCCGAGTGGGAATGCCCACGGTGCGGGAGCGTGGCGCTCCAGGTCGACGGGGTCGAGCCCGAGGCGAAGCCTGAGCGACCGGCACGTACGCACTGGGACATGCTGCGCGAGCGGCGTTCCATCCCCGAGCTCGAGGAGATTCTCTCCGAGCGGCTCGAGCTGCTGCGGACCGGCGAGATCGGGCCGGAGCACCTGCACAAGCGCAGCAAGCGGAGCAAGCGCAGCGCCTGACGCGCGAGTCAGTCGTCCGCGCTGGTCAGTCGTCGACGACCTCGCCGGGCACGACGGGGTGCGGCGGTGCATCCAGCCGACCCGTCCGTCCCACGACGATGGTCGTCGCGCGCTTGGCCAGCCAGATCTGCGCTCCACGGCGGATGAACGGCCGGGTGAAGGGCAGCACCAGCAGTAGTCCGAAGACATCGGTGATGAAGCCGGGGATCAGCAGCAGCGTGCCGCCGAGCAGGATCAGTGCGGAGTCGACCAGCTCGCGACCGGGCTCCTGCCCGTTGTCGACCGAGCGCTGCATGTCGAGCCACGCCCTGCGGCCCTCGCGCTTGACGATCCATGCACCGAGCAGGCTCCCGCCGAGCAGCAGCGCGACCGTCCAGGCCGCACCGATCAGCTGACCGACCTGGATGATCACCGCGATCTCGAGGACCGGCAACAGCAAGCAGGCGATCAGCAGCCAGCGAGCGCGCATCTCCACCTCCTGCTGGGTACGGCGTCGGCCGACAGCTCAGACTCTAGGAACGCCGTTCCCGCCAGCGTACGTTACGGATCGCGCGTATCCGGCGCATCACGCCCCAGGCGGTGACGAACCACAACGCCTCGCCGACGATCGCGCTGCTCATCTTGGAGTCGCCGTAGCGGCGCTCGACGAAGGTGATCGGCACCTCGACGATGCGGAATCCGCCGCTGACCGCGCGGCGCGCCAGGTCGACCTGGAAGCAGTAGCCCTGCGACGCGACTGCGCCGAGATTCAGGCCGTCCAGGGTCTGCCGCCGGAACGCCCGGAAGCCACCGGTGGCGTCCCGGATCGGGATGCCGAGCATCCACCGCGTGTAGGCGTTGCCGCCCCGAGACAGCCACTCGCGACGTCGTGGCCAGTCGACGATGCCGCCGCCGGGAACCCATCGCGAGCCGATCACCAGGTCGGCGTCGGCCAGCGGCTCGAGGAGATCCGGAATCTGCTCGGGCCGGTGCGAGCCGTCGGCATCCATCTGGACGAAGCGCTGATAGTGCCGGTCCAGCCCCCAGCCGTAGCCGGCGACGTAGGCGACGCCGAGGCCCTGCTTGGCGAGCCGGTGCATGACGTGGACGTGGTCGTCGGTGCGGGCGATCGAGTCCGCGAGCTTGCCGGTGCCGTCCGGCGACGCGTCGTCGACGACGAGGATGTCCGCGTCCGGGACTGCCGTCCGGATCCCCTCGATCAGCTCGACCAGGTTGTCGTGCTCGTTGTAGGTCGGGACCACGACGAGCAGATCACATTCCGGCGGGGCGGCCTCGCTCATCTGGGCTCCCCCGCGACGGCCGGCGCTTCCGGCTCGGTGGCATCGGGTTCGCTCGTACGGTCGGCACTCGCCGGGTCGTCGGGCTCCTGGTCACGACGTCGCCGGCGCTGGATCACGTACGCCGCGACGATAGCGCCGAGGCCGAGCAGCGCCAGGCTCTTCTCGACCCAGGCGCCGATCCGTACGCCGAGGGTCACGCCGTGGGCCAGGTCGACCTGTTGGACGAGCACCTGACGGTCGCGGCTGTAGGTGCGCTGCAGCACGTCGCCGTCGGCCGACACGAAGCCGCTGATGCCGTTGACCGACGCGACCACCAGGTCATGGCCGGTCTCCACTGCTCGCACCTGCTCGATGCCCCACTGCTGCTCGGGCTGCGCAGTCCCGTAGTAGGTGGCGTTGTTGGTCTGCACGACCATCAGCTCGGCGCCGTTGGTCGCGTTGTCCGCGATCGTGTCGTCGTAGGCGACGTCGAAGCACATCATCGTGCCGACCGTGACCGGACCGACCTGGAGCACACCGGGCTTGGTGCCCGGCTGCATGTCGCGGGAGATCTGGTCGAGCCGGGACGACAGCTGTGCCAGCTCGTCCCGGAACGGGATGTATTCGCCGAACGGGACGAGGTGGCGCTTGACGTAGCGCTCCTGCAGCGGGCCCTGCTGCGGAGTCCAGACCAGTCCGACGTTCTGCGCCTGTCCCTCCCCGGGGCCGTCCACGATCGCGCCGAGCAGCGTCGGGACGCCGATCGCCTTCACCGCCCGGTCGATCTCGGCATAGATCTGGGGGTTGTGGAACGGGTCGACGTCGGTGGAGTTCTCCGGCCAGATCACCAGGTCCGGCCGGGGCTCCTCACCGGCGGCGACCTGGCGCGCGTACTCGATCGTCGCCTCGGCGTGGTTCTTGGTCACCACGTGTTGCTGGCCGAGGCTCTCGGCGCCGGTGCCGGGCACGTCCCCCTGGACCGCCGCGACCGTGGCGGTGCCGCCGCCCGAGGCGAGCCCGGTCGGCAGCACGGCGCCGCAGAGGACGATTCCGACCGGCACGGCCGCGGCGTACGCGAGTCGCCTCCCGAACCCGCGATGCAGTGCTACACCGACGGCGCAGCAGCCGAGGAAGATCACGCCGCTGGTCGCGGGGACGCCGATCCAGCGGTTGAACGACACCAGCGGGGTCTCGGCGGTGGCGAACGCCAGCCGGCCCCAGGGGAAGCCGCCGAAGGGGATCTCGCTGCGGAGGTACTCCATGCCGACCCACAGGGCGGTGGCCCACAGCAGATGCGCCGGAAGCTCGCGGGTACGCGCGTAGGCCCAGCCGAACAGGGCGTAGAAGCCGGCCGACGGAATCGCGACCAGCAGCCAGGCGTCGACGCCGAGGACGGACAGCCACACCAGCAGGGAGCACATGAAGGCGAGCCCGAAGGCGAATCCGATCCCGGCCGCGGCCTTCGGCGTGGACTCCTCGAGCAGGTAGACCAGCCCGACCAGGCCGAGCCCGAGCAGCCAGATCCAACCATGCGGTGGAAAGCCGGCATAGACGCCGACACCGCAGACAGCGGCAGCCAAAAGGCGCAGGTAATAGGGCACGAACCATCCTGGGTGAGCAAACGGTGTGAGGCAACGCTACCCGGGATGAGAATCAGCGCAGAGCCCGCGCCCCTCGGACCAGCCGACGACCCGCTGGCAGCGGGCCGCCTGCCGTTGTCTAACAGGCAGCGAGCTCTGCGCTTGTGCCACCCCGTTGTCGCGGGACACGACCCGGTCCGCCGCGAGAGGTGAGGTCTGGATCCGGACCCACGTCGCGCGGCCACTCGGACGCCGGCCCGAGACACCGGCTCACATGATGGACCTCTTGAGCGTGCCTGCGCCGCTCGTACGGTGTCAACCATGGCGCTGACCTGCGCCTTTGTGTCATCCGCGCAGGTCATCAAGGCTGTGATTGGCCGGAAGTTTTCCCGAGGTTCTTGGACCTGTTCGGCGTGTCGCGACGCGACGCGCCGAGGTGAGGTGCTAGCCGGCTGCGGGGACGACCACGGTGCCGACCGCGGTCACGATCACGAGCGGTGGGTCGACCACCTCGGCCGCCGACTCCGACACCTCCGGACGACTCCGGCAGACCACCCGGGCCTCGAAGTCGAGCGCCCGGCTCCGGCTGCCCACCCGGGTCACCGTGGCCGACGCCTCCACCATGTCGCCGGCCCGCAGGGGGGCCAGGAACTGCACGTCGCTGTAGGACGCGAACAGCCCCTCGTCGCCGTCGGTCCGGATGCACACCTCGGTCGCCACGTCGCCGAACAGCCCCAGGACGTATGCGCCGTCCACAAGACTGCCACCGTAGTGGGCGTGGGAGTACGGCACGTAGCGCCGGTGCGTCACGACCAGACCGAGCCTCGGGTCGGCGGTCTCCGGGTCGGTCGTCATGGCTGGCGGCTCCGGCTGGTCACGAGGGAATGGACCAGATAGCTTGCCACCTCGCCCGGCGTCGTGCCCCGGACGAAGACCCGGTCGACACCGAGTTCGTCGGCCATCGCCTCGTCGAACCTCGGACCGCCGACGATGAGCAGCGGCCGGGACTCGTCGGGATAGGCCTCGCGGAACGCGGCCGACATCTCCTTGGTGTTGAGCAGATGCGCGTCGCGCTGGGTCACGACCTGGGAGACGAGCACCGCGTCGGCCTGATGCTCCTGGGCCTTGGCGACCAGCTCGGGCACGGAGATCTGGGCGCCGAGATTGACCACGCGGAGCTCGCGGTAGTACTCCAGGCCCTTCTCGCCCGCGAACCCCTTGATGTTGAGGATGGCGTCGATGCCGACGGTGTGGGCGTCGGTTCCGATGCAGCCGCCGACGATCGTCAGTCGACGGGCCAGCCCTTCACGGATCGCGAGGTTGACCTCCTTGGGCGTCAGCAGCGGGAAGTCGCGCTCGACGACCTGGACCTTCGAGAGTTCGACGAGGTGGTTGACCTTGCCGTACACCACGAAGAAGGTGAAGTCCGGACCCATCGCCTTGGCGTGGACGACCAATGCCGGGTCGATGCCCATCTTCTTGGCCAGCTGGGCCGCGCCACCCTCGGCCACCCGGTCGTGCGGGATCGGCAGCGTGAACGACAGCTGCACCATGCCGTCGCCGGTCGTGTCGCCGTACGGGCGCACGATGTGCCGCTGCCCGGCCTCGGCCTCGGTCTCGGTGGCAGTCATCGCGGGCTCCCCTCGAGGATGTCGAGCGCCGGGTTGTAGTAGGTGTCGGCCTTGGCGACGACCCCGTCGAGTCCGCGACCGCCGTCGGCCGGTCGCTTCATCAGTCCGAACGTGCCGTCGGCAATCGCGTCGAGCAGGCCGTTGTCGTGGGCGATGATCTGGTCGAGCAGCGCGATGCTCTCGTCGAGCACCTCACGGGCTCGCCGGGCGACGAAGCCGTCCGGGGCCGGCTGGAAGTCCTCGTGCATGTCGCCGACGGCGTTCATCACGTAGCGCACGTTCTGTAGCGCCAGGTCGCGGTCGGAGATCCACGGGGTCACGACCGCCTCGGTCATCATGCCGACCAGCAGGATGCCCTGCCCGGTGAGTGCGCCGACCAGGTTGAAGAAGCCGTCGAGCAGGTAGCCACGGAACACGTCGCCGGTCATGTGCCGGGTCGGCGGCATCCACTTCAGTGGTGCCTCCGGGAACAGCTCGCGGGCCAGCATCGCGTGCGCCAGCTCCAGCCGGAAGCTCTCGGGCACCTCCGGGTCGATCTCGAACGCATGCCCCAGGCCGAGCTGCCAGTCGGAGAGCCCGGCCTCCTTGGCGAAGTACTCATTGAGCAGCTGGCTGACCGTGACGGTGTGGGCCGCCTCGACGGCGTCGGCCGTCGTGAGGTAGTTGTCCTCACCGGTGTTGATGATGATGCCGGCCCGTGCATGCACCTGGCGGCTGAACCGCTGGTCGACGAACGTCCGCACCGGGTTGATGTCGCGGAAGAGGATGCCGTACATCGAGTCGTTGAGCATCATGTCGAGTCGCTCGAGCCCGGCCAGGGCGGCGATCTCGGGCATGCAGAGACCCGACGCGTAGTTGGTCAGGCGGATGTAGCGGCCGAGCTCCTTGCTGGTCTCGTCGAGTGCCGCCCGCATCAGCCGGAAGTTCTCCTGCGTCGCGTACGTGCCGGCGAATCCCTCGCGGGTCGCGCCCTCGGGTACGAAGTCGAGCAGCGACTGCCCGGTGGAGCGGATTACCGCGATCACGTCGGCACCGGCCCGCGCGGCTGCCTGCGCCTGCGGGATGTCCTCGTAGATGTCGCCGGTCGCGACGATCAGGTAGATCCACGGCGTACGAGGGGCGTCGCCGACGGACTTGATCAGCTGCTCCCGCTCGGTCCGGCGCTGGTCGATGCGGGCGATCCCGGCGCCGACGGCCTCGTAGGCGGCGACTCGGGCGCGGTCGGCGTCGGCTCCCTCGGGTACGCGGAAGCGGGCCGATCCGACGGCGGCCTTGGTGGCCAGCTCGTGGAGGTCGGCCGCGTCGCCACGCAGCAGGGAGTCCCACACCGGCAGGGCGATGCCGTGCTCGAGGCCGACGTCGCCTCGGACGGCGTCGGCCAGCCGGTTGACCCACGGCGTGCCGTCCGGATCGGCGCCGGACAGGCCCGCCAGTCGCAGGGTGGCCCGCTCGACCGAGACGGTCGTGTGGCGATGGGCGAGGTCGACGATGGGCCGGCCCGCCGTACGCGCCAGCTCCCGGGCCTGGCGTACGACAGCCGGATCGAGTCCGAGCTTCGGTGTCGCGCTCATGGATCTATCTTCCTCTCGGCCGTCATCCGGGCGTCGAAGAGGCGACGAACGCCCGGGTTGTCGCGGAGCAGCGTCAGAGCCGCGTCGCCGTGGCCGGGCGCATAGCCGTTGCCGATCAGCATGGTGACGTCGGCCGCGAGGCCCTCGGCACCGAGCGCGGCCGCGCTGAACGACGTCGCCATCGAGAAGAAGATGACGGTGCCGCCCTCGGCGGTGGACAGGATCGTGCCGCCCTCGCAGCCCGGCACGTCGACGCAGACCACCGTGACGTCGGCCGGTCCGCCGGCGTCGAGCACCGCGGTCGACAGGGCGACCGGGTCCCGGGCATCGGCGATCGCGACGACGTCGGCCAGCCCGGCGTCGGTGAGGGCCGCCGCCTCGTCTCCGGTGGGCACGACGCCGATCAGTCGTCCGGCGCCGGCCGCGCGAGCGCCCGCAAGGGTCAGTGACCCGCTCTTGCCGGCGGCACCGATCACGCACACGGTCGGGTCGGGGTAGCCGCTGACCACCCGTCGGGTCAGGGCCGGTGCGCCGCAGACGTCCATGACCGCGAGCGACAGCTCGGTCGGCAGGTCCTCGGGCAGCCGGGCCGCGATGCTGCGGCCGAACAGGATGGCGTAGCCGTCGGCCGGGACCTGCTCACTGCTGCCGTCCCACCGGGCGAGCTCGTCCTCGATCACCAGCGGCGTCAGGGTCAGGGACACCAGCGTCGCCACCCGGTCGCCGACCGCGAGTCCGAGCTTCGACTGGGGTCCGACCTCCTCGACGGTCCCGATCAGCATGCCGCCGGACCCGGTCTCCGGATTGTGCATCTTGCCCCGGGTTCGGACGATGTCGAGCACCTCGGCTCGTACCGCCGCTCCGTCGCCGCCGTGCTTCTGCTCGAGCTGGCGGAAGCTGGCCGCGTCCAGGTTGAGCCGCTCGACCCGGATCCGCGTCTCGTCCGGCCAGAGCTCGGACCGGGTGTCGAGGCGCTGCGCCGCCTGCGGCAGCACGCCGGCCGGCTCGACGACGCGGTGCAGACCCACGGGGGAATGGGCGATTCGCTCCGACAACGTAATTCCTCCTGGCAGGACATGTGTAAGGTGGAGATTTTGCGGCGGCGTATTGGACTCGCTGCAGACTCTTTCGTACTCTGGCATGGAGTAGGCCGTAGTACAACCGACCTGCGAGGACGCTGATATGACGACTGACCAGCCGTACGCATACCGCCGAGCCGAGCTCGTCGAGCCGGACTGGACCCGCTATCCGGGTTGGCGCGACGTGACCCCCGAGGAGTGGGAGTCGGTCCAGTGGCAGCGCGCGCACTGCGTCAAGAACATCAAGCAGTTGCGCGCACTTGTCGGTGACGGGCTCGAGGAGCGCTTCTACGCCGACCTCGAACGCGACCAGGCCGAGCGGGCGACGATGTCGATGCTGTTGCCGCCGCAGATGGTCAACACGATGGTGCCTCACCTCGGACCCGACGAGCCGGGCTTCACCGACGCGTTCTACGCCGACCCGATCCGGCACTACATGCTCCCGGTCTTCTCCGACCGCCGGACCGACTGGGCGAGCCACCCGCACGCGACCCGCGACTCGCTGCACGAGCAGGACATGTGGGTCGCCGAGGGGCTCACCCATCGCTACCCCACCAAGGTGCTGGCCGAGATCCTGCCGACCTGTCCGCAGTACTGCGGGCACTGCACCCGGATGGACCTGGTCGGCAACTCGACCCCGCAGATCGAGAAGCTGAAGTTCACGGCGAAGCCGGTCGACCGGCTCGGCTCGATGCTCGACTACCTCCGGAAGACCCCCGAGGTGCGTGACGTCGTCGTCTCCGGTGGCGACGTGGCCAACATGCCGTGGCCGCGCCTGGAGGACTTCGTCACGAAGCTGCTCGAGATCGAGAACATCCGCGACATCCGGCTCGCCACCAAGGCGCTGATGGGACTCCCCCAGCACTGGCTGACCGACGACGTGCGCGCCGGCATGGAGCGGCTCGGCACCACCTCGCGGGAGCGCGGTGTCTCCATCGCGATCCACACCCACGTCAACCACGCCAACTCGATCACCCCGCTGGTCGCCAAGGCGACTCGGGCGATGCTCGACACCGGCATCCGCGACGTCCGCAACCAGGGTGTGCTGCTCGAGGGCGTCAACGCCGACGCGCACGCGCTGCTCGACCTGTCGTTCACGCTGCTCGACGGCGCCGGGATCATGCCCTACTACTTCTACATGTGCGACATGATCCCGTTCAGCGAGCACTGGCGGGTGTCGGTCGGCAAGGCCCAGGAACTGCAGCACGCGGTCATGGGCTACCTGCCGGGCTTCGCGACGCCGCGGATCGTCTGCGACGTGCCGTTCGTCGGCAAGCGCTGGGTGCACCAGCTCACCGAGTACGACCGCGACCGCGGCATCTCGTACTGGACGAAGAACTACCGCACCTCGATCGAGCTCGAGGACGCCGAGGCGCTGGAGCGCCGCTACGAGTACTACGACCCGATCCACACGCTGCCGGAGGACGGTCAGGCCTGGTGGCGCGAGCACGCCGGCGACGAGCACGAGGCGGCTGCCGAGGAGGCCGCCCGCGCCAGTCGCGAGGCGGCCGAGGCCCAGAAGCTCGCCGAGGTTCACTGATCCTCGGCGGGCTCGACCCGACCCGGCGGCTCAGCTCGCGGCCGTCTGCGCTTCGGCCCAGGCGTCCATCAGCTGGCTGAGCCCGGCCGGGGTCGGGAACAGCTCGTACGGCTTGGTGTAGGCGGCCATGTTGAGGATCCGGCCGTTCGGGCCGCGGAAGCCGGCCGTGGCCAGTGCCGAGTTGCCGAGGGGCGATGAGACGTAGTCGGTGATCTGCTTGGCCGTGTTGACCGCGGCCGGGTCGGCGTCGGTGCGGACGACGACCGGATAGTCGAGCAGTACGGTGCCGGTGTCGGGCAGCATCGGGGTCAGCTGCCAGTCGGTGTGGTTGTTGGCCACCTGCGCGAACGTCTGCTCGGTCACCGGGAACAGCCGGGCCGGCCCGAACTCATACTGCGACTGCCGGATCATCTCGCGGTTGCTGGGCAGATCCTCGTCGAGCGCATTGAGTCGCGAGGCGAGCGGGGTCAGCTCCGCGGGAAGATCGGTGTCGGGGTCCTCGGCGGACAGCGCGGCGATCGCGAACAGCGCCTCAGGCGTGGAGATCGACGGCGGGTGCATGTAGAAGTCGTCGGAGGCGAAGGCGTCCTTCCACGTTGCCGGTGGCGTCTGCGAGGTCTGCCGCGACGCGACCAGGATGATCGGCGTCGCCGCCGCCTTGCCGACCACCTCGACCTGCTTGCGTACGGCGGGCTTCAGCTCGGCCAGCCGGGCCGAGGAGTCCAGGATCCACACGGTCGGCGTCGAGTTGGAGTTGGACGTGATCTGATTCAGCGAGCTGTCCGGATAGACCGTGGCCACGTCGATCGTCGCGCACGGAGCGGAGCCGGCGTCGGCCTGCATGGTCTGGACGGTCGCCCTCATCGCGCCAGCCAGATCCTCTGGCGCGGCGACCGAGACCTGGCCCGCTCCCTTGCAGTCGCCGTCGCCACCTTCGGCGGTCAGTCGAGGCGCCAGATACACACCCAGGGCCACGACCAGGGCGACCGCGAAGACGGCGGCCGTGATCGGCCCGGCCTGCGACGGTCGTCTCGAAGTCGTGTGGCGACCTGGCATGAGATTCCATCCGGTGAGGACTGGCTGCTCAGGATAGCCAGGTCAGAGGCGGGTGATGGCCCGGGTTCACATTGTGCGCGGAACGACTTACCGCAAGTCAGCCGAATCCGGCCGCCCAGGTCAGAGCGCGGGCGGCCGATGCTCGTACGGGGTCGAGAGCACGATCGTCGTCCGGGTGGTGACGTTGGCGGCGGCGCGGATCCGGGCGAGCAGTTCCTCGAGCGCGGTCGGAGTCGCGATCCGGACCTGGAGGATGTAGTTCTCGTCGCCGGCCACCGAGTAGCAGGACTCGATCTCGCTGAACGAGTCGAGCCGGATCGGCGCATCGTCGGGCTCGCTCGGATCGATCGGCCGGATCGAGATGAAGGCCGTCAGCGGCAGGCCCAGCTTCTCGTGGTCGACCCGGGCGCCGTAGCCCTGGATGACACCGCGCTGCTCGAGGCGGCGCACCCGCTGATGGACCGCCGAGGTCGAGAGGCCGGTCGCCTTTCCGAGGTCGGTGAAAGACATCCGACCGTCGTTGGCCAGCAGCCGGACGATCTTGGCGTCGATCTCCTCCACGGAGATCAATTTAGTCGCGATGGCCCCGGTTCGCCTAACATGCGCGCTGGTCAGCCCGGAAGTACGCGTGCCTCGTGGGTGGTCGTGTTGAGTCGCTCGGCGCCGGAATCGGTCACGACGACGATGTCCTCGATCCGGGCACCGTGCCGACCTTCGAGGTAGATTCCCGGCTCGATCGAGAACGCCATGCCGGGCTCCAGCGGCTGCTTGTTGCCAGCGACGATGTACGGATCCTCGTGCGTCTCGAGTCCGATGCCATGACCCGTACGGTGCAGGAACGCCTCGCCGTAGGCCGCGTCGACGATCATCCCGCGACCCAGCGCGTCGACCGACTCGGCGCTGACGCCCGGACGCGCGTAGTCGCACTGCGCCTGCTGAGCCGCCTGGAGGACGGCGTAGTACTCGGCGAACTCCGCCGGCGGTTCGCCCCCGACGACGTAGGTACGCGTGCTGTCCGAGCAGTAGCCCGAGGCCATGCTCCCGCCGATGTCGACGACGACCGGCTCGCCCGGCTGGATGACCCGGTCCGACACCTCGTGATGGGGCGACGCCCCGTTGGGCCCCGACGCCACGATGACGAAGTCGGCCGTGGCGTGGCCCTCGGCGATGATCGCGTCGCCGATGTCCTGACCCACCTCGCGCTCAGAGCGTCCCGGTCGCAGCCAGTCGGCCATGGCGGCGTGCACCCGGTCGATCGCGGCGCCGGCGGCCCGCAGCTCGGCGATCTCGTCCGGGCCCTTGCGTTGCCGCAGCGGCCCGATGACGTCGTTCGCCAGGCGCCACTGTGCCTTCGGCATCGCGGCCTCGAAGGCCAGCACCTTCTCCGCCCACATGTGGTTGTCCACCGCGACCGTCTCGGGGACAGTCGGGAGGCGCGACGCCGCGATCGCATAGGCGTCGTCAGTTTCGTCCCACGGCACGACCGCGAGTCCGAGCTTGCCGACCGGCGACGCCAGCGCCGCCGGCTGCTCCAGCCGTGGCACCAGCAGGCTCGGATCGCCGTCGGCCGGGAGGACCAGGCAGGTCAGCCGCTCCAACGGCTTCGCGTCGTAGCCGGTGAGGTAGCGCAGATCGGAGCTGGGCGACACCAGGAGGGCATCGATGCCGGCGTCGCGAGTCGCCTGCTGCGCTCGGGTGAGTCGGTCGCGGAGGTCGTCGATCACGCGGTCAGGATAGGACGTGCCTAGCCGTCGATTGGCGGGAGTAGCGCCCGGCCGGCCTCGAAGCGGGCAAGCATCGTCCGCAGCATGTCGTCTCGGCAGCGGCTAACCTCGGCGTTCGGATGCTGCTGCGAGCAGAGCGCGATCGTCCGGCACAGCAGGAACTCGTCGAGTCGCGTCGACGGGAGCGCGATGCGGTGGTTCGCGAAGACCCGGTCGATCATCGCGACGTACGACTCGATTTGCCGCGTCGTGAACCAGGGTCGATCCGCGAGGTCGCAGAGGGCCGATACGTACACGGCCGTGAGCACGTCGTAGCCGGCGATGCCCCAGCCGGAGCCCTCCAGGTCGATGACGCCGCCGGCGCACATGTTGAACGCGTGCAGGTCGCTGTGGACGAGCGTTCCGGGGAACTCGCCCAGCCGCGCCATGGCGGCATGAAGTGCGTCGAGGATCCGCGCCGCCAGGTCAGGCAGGCGCTTCGCGGCTCAGTGGGTGCCGAGCACGTGATCGAACTCGTCGGCGGAAGCGGGCCGCGGGGGCATCGAGAGCTGCGCCCAGGTCTGGCGCTCGACAACGTCCATGAACTCGGCGAAGCCCTCGTCGGTGATCCCGCCCCTTGCGTCCAGCTCCTCCTCGAACCGGTCCCCCAAGGTCTGCGGGCCGAGCGACTCCTCGATGAAGTAGGCGAATCCCTCGTGCATGCCCTCGCCGAGGATGCCCGCGACCGGGAAGCCGAAGGAGAGCATGGCCTTGTGCAGATCGAGCTCGGCTGCGAGTTCCGGCCCGATCCGCAGATAGGTCTGGTCCCCGCGATACACCGCCACGCCCGTGCGTCGTACACACACTCGCTCGAAGGTCTGACCGGCAATGGTCAAGCGACGAGCGTGAGCGACGGCCGAGTGGGGACCTCGTGCGAGGTCGACAGCTCGATCCTCGCTCATGGCTCCAGCCTACGAAGGACCGTCGTCCGTGCCTGCCACAATGGCCGCCATGTCAGGTCAACGGCGCTTACTCCTCGACACCGCCTCGCTCTACTTCCGGGCCTTCTTCGGCGTGCCCGACTCGATCCGGGCGCCCGATGGCACGCCGGTCAACGCGGTCCGCGGCCTGCTCGACTTCATGGCCCGGCTGATCGGCGAGTACCACCCGACCGAGGTGGCCTGCTGCTGGGACAACGACTGGCGGCCGGCCTGGCGGGTAGAGTTGCTGCCGTCCTACAAGGCGCATCGGGTCGCGGACGAGGTCACCGGCGGGGCGGACATCGAGGAGGTGCCGGATCCGCTTGAGACGCAGATTCCGATCATCCTGGACGTGCTGGCGGCGCTGGGGGTGGCGGTTGTGGGCGCCGACGAGTACGAGGCGGACGACGTCATCGGCACCCTCGCGACCGACGCGCCGATGCCGGTCGACGTGGTGACCGGCGACCGCGACCTCTTCCAGCTGATCGACGACGAGCGCGGCGTCCGCGTGCTCTACACGGCGCGAGGAGTCGGCCGGCATGAGCGACTGGACAACGCCGCCGTGCAGAAGAAGTACGGCATCAGCGGCAGTCAGTACGCCGACTTCGCGACCCTGCGTGGCGACCCCTCCGACGGGCTGCCCGGCGTCCCCGGCATCGGCGAGAAGACCGCCGCATCGCTGCTCGGCAAGTACGGCAACATGGCCGGGATCCTCGACGCGGTCGACGACCCGGGAAGCAGCCTCGGGCCGACGCCGCGGATGCGGTTGCGCGAGGCGGCCGACTACCTTGCGGTGGCCCCGCGCGTGGTCGGAGTGGCCCGCGACCTCGACCTGGGCGATGCCGACCTGACCCTGCCGGATCCGGCGCCGGCCGATCCCGAGGCCTACGCCGCGCTGGTCGAGCGATGGGGCCTCGGCGGCTCGGCCGACCGCGTCGTCGAGGCGATCAACGGCTGACCGCTCCACTGGCGGTAGCCATATCCCGAAACACGCCGGCGTGTCTCGGGATTTGCCTACCCTCAGCGGGGCCGGGGCGTCGGCAGGGCGGTCAGTCGGTCGCGAGTGAGGAGTAGGCGACGACACCGCGGCGCAGTGCGTCGCTCGCCTCCCGCGCGGTCGTACGCAGGTCGCCCGGCCCGGCGGCGTCGGCGACCTGGTCGATCACGTCGAGCAGCTGCTTCACGGCCCGGACGAAGTCGCCGGCGGCGAAGTCCGCTTCGACGAGGACGTGGTCGAGGGAGGCGCCGCGGGCCCATTGGTACGCCGCCCATGCGAACCCGAAGTCGGGTTGGCGCAGGAACCGTACCCGGTGCGACCGCTCCAGTTGCTCCAGCTCCGACCAGATGCCGGTCATGACCTCGGCGGTGTCGCGAATCGGCCCGCGGGGCAGCCGCGGTGGCGGCGCCTCGTCCGGGTTGCGCGCCTGGTAGACCAGCCCCGACAGGCACGCGGCGAGCTCCGGCGCGGTGAGCTCGGCCAACACGTCGCGCCGCAGGCACTCGGCGGCCACCAGGTCGAGCTCGTTGTAGAGCCGGGCCAGCCGCTGCCCGTCGTCGGTCACCGTCTCGCCGTCGAGATAGGCCAGCTCGTCGAGCACCTCGCACACCCGGTCGAACTGCCGCGCGATCGACCCGGTGCGCTGGTCGATCCGACGGCGCAGGTCGGCGGCGTCCCGCTCCAGCTTGAGATAGCGCTCGGCCCATCGAGCGTGGTCCTCGCGGTCCGGGCAGCTATGGCACGGATGCGTCTCCACCTGCCGGCGCAGCCGCTCGGTGTCGGGCGCACCGTTGGTACTCGGGGCCGGCGTGGCCTTCGGCGGGACGGCCGGCGGCATCGCCTCCGCCTTCTGCCGCAGCGCCGACGCGAGATCGCGACGCGACTGGGGGTTGCGCGGGTTGAGCTTGCGGGGCAGCCGCATCTGGCCACGGGCAGCCACCGGAGTCGGGAAGTCGACGACCGACAGCCGCCGGGCCTGTCGCTCGGCCGTCACGACCAACGGTCGCGGGCCGTCGCGGTTGCTGCGCATGCCGGGATCGACGACGACCGCCGTACCGGCAAAGCGCCCGGCGGGTACGTCGATCACGTCACCGGGACGGAGTGCCTCGAGCGACTCGATGACCTGCTGCCGCTCGTCGGCTCGGCGGCGGCGGGCCTGGCTCGACTCGGCGCCGGCCAGCCGATGCCGGAGCCGGGCGTACTCCAGGAAGTCGCCGCGATCGCACTGCGCGGACTCGGCGTACCCCTCGAGCCCCTCCTCGGCTCGCCGCAGCTCGTTCGCGAGGCCGGCGACCGCCCGGTCGGCCTGGAACTGCGCGAACGACGACTCCAGCAGGCGGCGAGACCGCTCGCGCCCGTCGGTGCGGACCAGATTGACCGCCATGTTGTACGACGGTCGGAACGACGACCGCAGCCGGTACGTGCGGGTCGACGCGAGACCGGCCACCCGACGCGGTTCGAGATCGGGCTGCCAGAGGACGACACCGTGCCCTTCGACGTCGATGCCGCGACGGCCGGCCCGCCCGGTCAGCTGCGTGTACTCCCCCGGTGTCACCTCGACATGGCGCTCGCCGTTCCACTTGGTCAGCCGCTCCAGGACGACCGACCGGGCCGGCATGTTGATCCCGAGCGCCAGTGTCTCGGTGGCGAAGACCACCTTGATCAGGCCGCGGCTGAACAGCTCCTCCACGCACTCCTTGAAGGTCGGGAGCAGCCCCGCGTGATGGGCCGCGACGCCGTTGGCCAGTGCCTCGGCGAACTCCGCGTAGCCGAGCACGTCGAGGTCCTCGTCCGGGATGTCGGCGCAGGCATCCTCGACGTACGACCGAATGGTGCGCTCCTCGTCGGCGTCGGTGAGCCGCAGCCCGGCGCTCAGGCACTGGCCGACGGCCGCGTCACAGCCGGCCCGGCTGAAGATGAACACGATCGCGGGCAGCAGTCCCTCGCGGTCCAGCCGCTCCACGACGTCGACCCGGCTCGGTGTCCAGTGCCGGCTGCGATGCCGCCGGGCCGCATGCTGGCGGCCACGTCCGTTGCGCGGACCGGGTCGAGCGGCCCGGGCCTCCTGGCGGCCGATGCGTTCGAGCGCCGGATTGACCCGGGTCGAGTCCTCGTGGGTGCCGGGGGCGAACAGGTCGAGCAGCTGGTTGCCGACCAGGACGTGCTGATAGAGCGGCACCGGCCGGCGCTCCTCGACGACGATCACGGTGTCGCCACGCACCTGGGTGAGCCAGTCGCCGAACTCCTCCGCGTTGGAGACCGTGGCCGACAGCGAGATCAGCGACACCGACTCCGGGAGGTGGATGATGACCTCCTCCCACACGGCGCCGCGAAACTGGTCGGCGAGGTAGTGCACCTCGTCCATCACGACCGATCCGAGCCCGATCAGGGTCGGCGACCCGGAGTAGATCATGTTGCGCAGCACCTCGGTCGTCATGACGACGATGGGTGCCTCGCCGTTGATGCTGTTGTCGCCCGTCAGCAACCCGACCTGGTCGGCGCCGTAGCGGGCGACCAGGTCGGCGAACTTCTGGTTGGACAGCGCCTTGATCGGCGTCGTGTAGAAGCACTTGCGTCCCTGGTGCAGGGCCAGGTGCACGGCGAACTCACCGACGACGGTCTTGCCGGATCCGGTGGGCGCGGCGACCAGGACGCCGTGGCCGTCCTCGACCGCGCGGCAGGCCCGGACCTGGAACTCGTCGAGCTCGAAGCTGTAGAGCCCGCGGAACTCCCCCAGTGCGGGATACGACTGATCTCGCCGAAACCGGGCATACCGCTCGCTCGGTGAGCTCATGACGCCCAGCGTACGGCCCCGCGCTCCATCCGAGATTCGCAGTCATGGCCGCGTGCGCGAACCGTGGCTGCGAGTCTCACGACTCAGGGAGCGGCGCGAAGATGGGCAGTGCGCCGGGCAGCGCCGTGATCGTCAGGGGCAGCGGAGCGATCCGCTCGCCGTCGCCGTAGGCAACGATGTCCGGCGCCGCGATCGACACCTTCCGGACCCGATGGCGCTCGAACTGCCGGTGCGTCGTGTGGCTGCCGTTGAACAGCCGCGGGTACATCACGATCAGCTCGGCCTTGCTCACCGGCTTGACCAGGACCACGTCGAGCAGGCCGTCGTCGATCTCGGCGCCCTCGCAGATCCGCAGGCCGCCACCGTACGACGGGCCGTTGCCGACCGACACCAGCATCGCCTCGACGTCGTAGGGCTGGCCGTCCAGCTCGAGGGTGAACCTGATCGGCTCGAAGACCCGGAGCTCGGCGAGCGTGGCGAGGTTATAGCGCATCTGGCCGCTGGGCCAGGTCATCTGGTTGGCCCGCTCGTTGACCTTGGCGTCGAAGCCGGTCGCGACCACGGTCGCCACCCGGGTGCCGGCGGCGTCGGCCAGGTCGACAACCCGGACGTGACCACGGATGACCGCGTTGGCCGCCTTGCGCGGGTCCTTGCGGTCGATGCCGACCGAGCGGGCGGTGTCGTTGCCGGTGCCGGCCGGGATCACGCCCAGGGGTAGCTCGGATCCGGCCAGGGCCTGGCAGGCCAGGTGGACCATGCCGTCGCCGCCGACGACGATCAGCGCGTCGAAGCCGTCCTCGACCGCGTTCGCGGCCAGCTCCGCTGCCTCCTCGTACGTCCGGCCCTCGAGCCGGCGTACCCGGATGCCGGCCTGCTCCAGATGCGGGATCGCGATGCCGGCCGCGCGCGCTCCGCGTCCCTTGCCCGAGGTCGGGTTGACCAGGACGGCTACCTCGTTCGCCACCGGTGCAGCGTACCCGCCGTACCCGGTCTAGAGCCCGCTGAGCGTGACGTTTCTGCGACCGAACCTCCGCTTCTGTCGCAGATACGTCACGCTCAGCGGGTGGGGATCTGTCTAGAGCCGGAGCACCACCGAGAGCTGGCTGGGTGGCACACCGATCGCCTTGGCGAACCGGCGCAGCGCCTCGCACCCGGTGTCGGCGTCCCATCGGGTGAGCGGCACCGCGACCGCATGCCGCCCGTCGCGTACGAGGATCAGCACCTGTCCGAAATGCCAGGCCTGGTGTACGTCGTGGCGCTGCTGCTCGGAGACCACCGTCGCCGGGAAGGCGACGTCGGCACAGAGCATGTCGAGGCCCAACTCGTGGTCGCCGTCACCGGTCAGACGACCCTCGATCAGGGCCGCGGAGCCGGTCTCCTTCGTGGTCCAGCGCAACTCCTCGGCGCCGAGCCACTCCGGCAGGTCGAACGGATCGGCGACCGACCACCCGCTCGCGGGGTCAGTCATCCGACTCGTCCAGGCTGCTCGGCATGTCGTCGTCCGCACCACGGTCGAGGGTGAGATCGGACTGCTCGTTGTCGTCCCATTCCTCGTAGTCGTGGATACCCCGACGCCGGTCGATCAGCCGGGCGATGATCTCCGACAGCAGGAACAGCAGTGTCATCGGAATCGCGAGGAACAGCATGCTGATCGGGTCGGTCGACGGTGTCGCGACGGCGGCGAAGATGAATGTCCCGAGAATGATCCACGCCCGGAAGCGGCCGAGCTGTCGTCCGGTGACGACGCCGGCAAGGTTCAGCAGCACGACGAACAGTGGGATCTCGAAGGCGATGCCGAAGACCAGCAGCATGCGCAGGATGAAGCTCAGGTAGCGGCTGACCTCGATCAGGTTGGACACGTCGGCCGGAGTGAAGTCCAGCAGGATCGACAGGCCCTTGGGAAGCACGTAGTAGCCGATCGCGACCCCGAGCAGGAAGAGCGGACCGGCGATGGCGGCGAAGACCCGGGTCCAGCGACGCTCGCGCGGATGCAGCCCAGGCACGATGAAGGCCCAGATCTGGTAGAGCCAGTACGGGCTCGAGATGACGATGCCGGCGGCCAGCGAGGTCTTGAGCTGCAGCGTGAAGGCGTCGGCGACACCGGTCAGCGTGAGCTGGGCCTGGAGGCCCTCGTCCTTGGCGAGTTGGTTGACGGTCGTCGTGAACGGCCTGGTCAGGAGCTCGAAGATCTGGTTGTAGAAGAAGAAGGAGACGATGGTGGCCAAGATGATGGCCACCACGGAGCGCACGATCCGGCTACGGAGCTCCCGGAGGTGCTCGACCAGGGTCATGGTGCCGTCGTCCGGCACCCCTTCGTCCGGCACCTCGTCATCCCCGGCCTTGCGGCCGCGTCTCAGCGAGAAGGCCACGGCTGCGCCTTCCGCGGATCAGGACTGCTGCTGGTCGCGCGAGGCGCGATTGGAGTCGCTCGACTCCGTGCCGTTGGCCGTTTGGCTTGGCGGGCTGGGCGGCAGCTGCTGGCGCGGCTGCTGCTGCGGAGCGTCGTCGGTTGCTTGCTGCTCCTTCTCGTCATCATCGGTGAGACCCTTGGTCTCGGCCTTGAAGATGCGCAGCGCCCGACCGCTGCCTCGTGCCAGCTCGGGCAGCTTCCTGGCGCCGAACAGCAAGACGAGCACGAGGAGCACCAAGATGATCTCGGTGGGTCCGATGCTTCCCATGGCGCTTCACTCCTGACGGTGGACGGTCAGCCGCATCTTACGGCGGCATGGCGTACGACGGGTGAACCCGCCGTCGCTATCCACCGTACGCGGTCAGCGCCAGTCGTGCGCACTCGCGCACCTCGTCGGCCAGCTCCACCGGCTCCACGACCTTGGCCCCTCCGCCCTGCCGCAGCACGAGTCGGCGCAGCCAGCCGGTGTCGCCGACCCGCAGGCGTACCCGCAGTCCGCCGTCCGGGAGATTCTCGACGGTGTCCACCGCGTAGTACTCCGCGACCCAGCGGGCCGGCGGCGACAGGTCCAGGACCGCCTCCACGTCTCCGTCGACCGCCCGGAACAGGCCCTCGGACAGGTCGCGCCGCGGCACATGCGGATGTGGATCGGCCGGTATGTCGAGCACGGTCGCCTCGACGACCCGGTCCAAACGGAACAACCGGACATCCTGGGCGAGATGGCACCAGGCCTCGAGGTACGGCCGGCCTTCGGCGGTGAGCAGTCGCAGGGGGTCGACGTCGCGCTCGGTACGTTCGTCGCGCGACGGCACCAGGTAGGACAGGTGCATCCGGTGGCCGGTCGCCAGTGCCTTCTGGGTCGCCTCGTGCACGGCCGGATCGGCCTTCTCGATGTGGACCTCGATCGGCAGCGCCGCCCCGTCGCCGGTGGCCGACTCCAGCTTGGCCAGGGCCGCCTCGATGGTCGGAAGCTCGGCCGCGCCGGCGATGTCGCGCAGCATCCGGAGGGCCACGATTAGCGACAGCGCCTCCGACGTGGTCAGTCGCAGCGGTCGAGACAGGAACTCGGCGTTGTCGAGGTAGACGACGCCCTCGGACTCCAGCGCCTCCATGTCGACGTCGATCATCTCGCCGGTCACCGCGCCCGGCAGCCCGCAGAACCACAGGACGTTGAGGTCCTTGACGATCTGCTGCGGCGTGACGCCGAAGTCCTTGGCGACCTGGTCGACCGGGATGCCGTCGTGGGCGCGCAGATAGGGCACGAGGGCCAGCATCCGCGGCACCTGGTCGCGAGCGCTCTGGGTCATGCCGCCTCCCCCGCGACGCCGCGGAGAATCGCGATCACAGCGTCCCGAAGATCCGGCGGCGACTCGACCACCACGTCGCTCGCGTAGCTGGCGATCTCCTCGGCGGTCTGCCAACGACCGGCGTAGGGCACCTCGATGCGATCCCAGCCGGGGTCGACCTCGTCGGTCGACGTGGCCCGCCGCCGCAGTCCCCAGCCGGCGTCCTGGCGGACCCGGAGGACGGCTGACGCTTCCGGAGTCACCGTGCCCAGCCACTCGGCCTCGGCTCGCAGATCGAGGTCCTCGGGCACGTCGTACTCCCCCGGCCGTCCGTCCGGCGCGACGTCGCCGCAGATGCGGGACAGCCGGAACATCCGGGTGGCGCCCCGATCGCGGTCGTGGCCGATGACGTACCACCGGCCGTGCCACGACATGATCCCCCACGGCTCGAGGTGCCGCAGCCGCGACGGCTGGCTGGACCGGGCGTACTCGAAGACCAGCGGGGTCCGGCTGATGACGGCGTCCCAGAGCGGCTCGAAGCTCGGCTCGCCGGCGGCCAGCTGCGGCTCCAGGGCCGGCAACGCGTCAGGCTCGACGGGCACGCCGGCTGCCTTGAGCTTCACGAGGGCGGACGAGGTCTGGCCGGCCAGTCGAGCGTGCTGCCAGACCCGGGCGGCGAGTCCGACGACGGCGGCCTCGTCCGGCTCCAAGGGGATCTCGGGCAGCTCGAAGGTGTCGCGCTGGATCCGGTAGCCGAGCTCGTCGTCGAAGGCCCGCTCGTAGCTGCCGACGTCGATGTGCACGCCGATCTCGCGCAGCTCTTCCTTGTCGCGCTCAAACATCCGCTCGAAGGCCTCGTCGGTCTGATCGTGGTAGCCCTCGACGACCTGGCGGATCCGGTCCTTGGTGAGGTACTGGCGGCTCACCAAGAGGGCAATCACCAGGTTCATCAGGCGCTCGCTCTTGCGCCTCGTCACGGGACGTCCTCACTCACGCGTGCGACGTTACCTTGTGTCCGAACAGCTGTGCGGTACGACGGCCCGTAGGCTTCGCGCATGATCCGATGGCGGGACGGCGTCGTGACCGAACGTGGCACGTCGTGGCCCGGCGCGACGGAGCTCCGGGTCCGGCTCAGCGCTACGGGGGACGACGACGCCGAGTCGGTCAAGGCGATGGCGTACACCGCGCTCGTCGGCGAGCCCGAGGTGGGCGATCGGGTGCTGCTCAACGCAACGGCGCTGCTGATGGGCCTCGGCACCGGCGGCTACGCGATGGTTGTCGCAGTCCCGGACCGGCTGCCGGACGATCCGCCGCCCGCGCCCGGACATCTGGTCAAGGCCCGCTACACGCCGCTGCAGACCACGGTCCTCGGCGTCGACGAGCAGGACTCCGAATCGCACGAGGCGCTCCGCGACGCCGACGACCTGGCTGGGCTGCCGGTCGTCGTGGCCGATCTGCACTCGACGCTGCCCGCGATCCTCGCCGGCGCCCGGCTGGAGCGGCCCGGGATCCGGGCGGTCTATCTGATGACCGACGGCGGGGCCCTGCCACTGACGTTCTCGCGCACCGTCGCCGGGCTCAGCGAGGCCGGTTGGCTGGCCGGGTCGGTCACGGTCGGTCAGGCCTTCGGCGGCACCCTCGAGGCGGTCACCCTGCACACCGGCCTGCTGGCGGCCCGGCAGGTGCTCGACGCAGACCTGGCAGTCGTCGTGCAAGGCCCCGGCAACCTTGGCACCGGCACCCGGTGGGGCTTCTCCGGGGTCGCCGCCGGTGAGGCGATCAACGCCGCGAGCGTCCTCGGCGGCCGTCCGGTCGGCTGCCTGCGCGTGTCGGAGGCCGACCCGAGGGAGCGGCATCGCGGCGTCTCCCATCACAGCCTGACGGCGTACGGCCGGGTCGCGATGGCGGCCGCCGACATCGCCGTACCGCAGCTGCCCGGCGCCTTCGGGGTCCGCGTACGCGAGCAGGCGGCCGCCCTGGCGCCGAAGCACCGGCTGGTCGACGTGGAGACCGACGGCCTGCTCGACGCGCTGCGCGAGTCGCCGGTGCGCCTGTCGACGATGGGGCGCGGACTCGACGACGATCCGGCCGGCTTCCTGGCCGCGGCAGCCGCCGGCCGGCATGCCGCCCGCCTGCTCACCTGAAGCGCTGCCGATGCCGAGCGGATCGCCCTAGGGTTGGCTCCACTACGAAGGGAGCCCGCATGACCTTGGTGGCGGGAGTCGACTGCTCTACCCAGGCGACCAAGGTGGTGGTGTGCGATGCCAAGACCGGTGCAGTGGTCCGAACCGGTCGCGCCGGCCACCCCGATCGCACCGAGGTCGATCCCGCCGTGTGGTGGTCTGCCTGGGAGCAGGCCTCCGACGGACTGCTGGACGGGGTCGAGGCGATCGCGGTCGGCGGGCAGCAGCACGGCATGGTGCTCGTCGACGACGCCGGCGAGCCGGTCCGCGACGCATTGCTCTGGAACGACAACCGCTCGGCTCCGCAGGCCGAGCAGCTGATCGACGAGCTCGGCGGGCCGGGTGCCTGGGCCGAGGCGGTCGGCTCGGTTCCGGTGGCGAGCTTCACGGTGACCAAGCTGCGCTGGGTCGCCGAGCACGAGCCCGAGGTGGCTGGCCGCGCGGCCGGTGTCGTACTCCCCCACGACTGGCTCACCCATCGGCTGCGGAGCGGTCCGGACGGCTTCGTCACCGACCGCGGTGACGCCTCCGGCACCGGCTACTGGTCCCCCGCCACGGGTGACTATCGCCCCGATCTGGTGCAGCGTGCCATCGGCCGCGAGCTGGCCGTCCCCAGGGTCGCGGGTCCGAGCGATCCGGCCGGGCAGACGGTCGCCGGAGCGGTCGTGGCGCCTGGCACCGGCGACAACATGGCCGCCGCGCTCGGCATGGGGCTCGGCCCGGGCGACCTCGCGGTGTCCCTGGGCACCAGCGGCACGGTCTTCGCCGTCGCGACCCATCCGACAGCCGACGACACCGGCATCGTGGCCGGCTTCGCCGACGCGACCGGGGCGTACCTCCCGCTCGTCTGCACGCTCAACGCCGCTCGCGTCCTGACCGCGGCGGCGTCGCTCACCGGCGTCGACCTGGATCAGCTCGACGAGCTGGCCGGCTCGATCGACGACACCGACGGCCTGGTGCTGCTGCCGTACCTCGACGGCGAGCGGACGCCGCCACTGCCCGACGCGACCGGGCTGCTGCACGGCCTCACCCGGCGCAACGCGACCCCGGCGCACCTGGCCCGGGCTGCCGTCGAGGGCATGCTGTGCGGGCTCGCAGATGCGGTCGCGGCGTTGCAGGAGCATGGCGTACGGCCGCAGCGGGTGGTGTTGATCGGCGGCGCCGCCAAGTCACAGTCGGTCCAGCGGATCGCGGCCGAGCTGTTCGGACTGGAGGTACTCGTGCCCGAGCCCGCGGAGTACGTCGCGCTCGGGGCCGCCCGCCAGGCCGCATGGACGCTGGCCGGATCGGATCATGCGCCGCCGTGGCCGGTCGAGGCGACCCGCTTCGTGCCCGAGCCGGACCGAGTCGCGGCCGGCGAGCGCGCCCTCGCCCGCTATCGCGAGACGCTGGCCGCCGCCGGACCGCTGCTCGGCTGACGCGACTGGCGGGCCCGCCCTAGCCCTTGCTGTCCTTCTTCGGCGGGACGATGTCGATGATGTCGATCGTGAAGACGAGGGTGTCGGTGCCCTGGATGCCGGCCTGCGGATTGCCGGTCGAACCGTAGCCGTCCTGCGGCGGGATCGCCACCAGGATCCGGCTGCCGACGGTCTGGCCCTCGATCGCCTTGGTGAAGCCGGGCACCACCTGGCTGAGTGAGAACGTCGCAGGCTGACCCCTGGTCCACGAGCTGTCGAACTCCGAGCCGTCGCGCCCGTTGAGGCCCTGGTAGTTGACCTTGACCTGGTCGGTCGGCTTGACGGTCGTTCCGTCGCCCTTGCTCAGCACCTTGACCTCGGTCTTCTTGACCGACAGCGCGGGGTCGAACTCGACCTTCGGCTCGTCACCGAACTTGCCGGTGACGGTGACGTCGTCGAGGCTCGTCGACTTGATCTCGGGCGGCTTCAGGATGTCGAAGACGAACACCAGGTCGGAGTCGGACTGGATGCCGACGTTAGGGTTGCCCTGCTTGCCGAAGCCGTCGGCCGGTGGAACCGCGGCGACCACTCGGCTGCCCTCGTGCTGGCCCTCGAGGGCCTTGACGATGCCTGGCAGCAGACCGCCGTCGCCGCCGTTGAGGGGGAAGGTTGCCGGGCTGCCCCGCTCCCACGAGCTGTCGAACGGCTTGTCGCTGCCGGCGACGACGCCGATGTAGTTGACCGTCACGGAATCGCCGGCCTTGACGATGGCGCCGTCGCCCTCGCTGATGGTGTCGACCTCAGTCTTGTCGAGGGTGAGCGGGGAGTCGACCTTGAAGGTCGGCTTCTCACCGAAGTCGCCACCGACGCTGACGCCGGCGATGTTCGTGGACTGCGGGGCCGGACCTGAGTCGGCCGAGTTGTCGTCACCTCCGCACGCGCCCAGCATCAGCAGGGCAGGGACGATCAGGACAGCGAACAGCTTGCGGCGCACGGAGAAGACCAATCATTCGAAGCGGGTTGACCGCGCCAACCCTACCCGGCGTAGATCACGGACCTACTACTACATGCTGTCGATCAGCTTGTGTACGCGCTCATCGTGAGACCGGAACGGGTCCTTGCACAGCACCGTGCGCTGCGCCTGGTCGTTGAGCTTGAGGTGCACCCAGTCGACGGTGAAGTCGCGCCGGCGCTCCTGGGCCCGTCGGATGAACTCCCCGCGCAGCCGGGCTCGCGTCGTCTGCGGCGGTCGTGACTTGGCCTCGAAGATCGCCAGGTCGGTCGTAGCCCGGGTCACGGCGCCGCGCCGCTCCAGCATGAAGTAGAGGCCGCGATCGCGGTGGATGTCGTGGTATGCGAGGTCGATCTGCGCGATCCGCGGGTGGCCCCAGCTGAGGTCGTGGGCGGCCCGATAGCGGTCCATCAGGGCGTACTTGATCACCCAGTCGATCTCGCGCTCGACCATGCTGAGATCGCCGGACTCGACGGCCTTGAGGCCGCGCTCCCACAGGTCGAGCACCCGGTCGATGGTCGGGCTGTGCAACTCCCGGCGGTCGACGAAGTCGCGGGCCTTGGACAGGTACTCCGACTGGATCTCCAGCGCGTTGGCCTCGCGGCCGTTGCTGAGCCGTACCCGATGGCGGCCGGTCATGTCGTGCGAGATCTCTCGGATCGCCCGGATCGGGTTCTCCAGCGTCAGATCGCGCATGACGACGCCCTCTTCGATCAGACGCAGCACCAGGTCGGTGCTGGCGACCTTCAGCAGGGTCGTCGTCTCGCTCATGTTGGAGTCGCCGACGATGACATGCAGCCGGCGGAACCGCTCGGCGTCGGCGTGCGGCTCGTCGCGGGTGTTGATGATCGGCCGCGAGCGGGTGGTGGCGCTGGAGACTCCCTCCCAGATGTGCTCGGCGCGCTGGCTGACCGCGAAGACCGTCCCGCGCGGCGTCTGGAGCACCTTGCCGGCGCCGCAGATGATCTGCCGCGTCACGAGGAACGGGATCAGGATGTCGGCCATCCGGTTGAACTCGCCGTGCCGTCCGACCAGGTAGTTCTCGTGGCAGCCGTAGGAGTTGCCGGCCGAGTCGGTGTTGTTCTTGAACAGGTAGACGTCGCCGACGATCCCGTCGTCATGCAGCCGTCGCTGCGCGTCGATCAGCAGGCCCTCGAGGATCCGCTCGCCGGCTCGGTCGTGCGCGACCAGTTCGAGCGTGTCGTCGCACTCGGGCGTGGCGTACTCGGGGTGGCTCCCGACGTCGAGATAGAGCCGGGCGCCGTTGCGGAGGAAGACGTTGCTGCTCCGCCCCCACGACACCACCCGGCGGAACAGATAGCGGGCGACCTCGTCAGGGCTCAGTCGCCGCTGGCCCTTGAACGTGCACGTGACGCCGTACTCGTTCTCGATGCCAAAGATCCTCCGGTCCATTTCCCCAGCCTATGTGGTCGTTGGCGCTTTGGGGCGGCTCCGAAGGTCTCACATTGCTCGGATTCCCTTATGGACAGGCAATCCGAGCCTTCGCCGACGCCGATTCGTTGCCTGCGCGACGCAGCGGCTTCCTCTCGTACGTGGGTCGCAAAACGTGCATATCGGACGTCGGGCCTGCCTACGGGAGGGAGGTCACTCGCCGGAGGTGCCGTTGGATCCCGCTCCGCCCTCGGCCGGCGGCTCGTCGGTCGGCTCCGCGGCGTCGGTGTCCGGGGCCGGCTCGGGCTCGCCGCTGTCCAGGGCGTGTTGCACGTCGGCCACCGACAGCCGGCGGAACTTGCGCACCTGGTTGCGAGAGCGGTCGAGTACGGCGGCCTCGACCTCCTCGGCGGGGATCGTCCGGGTGATCTCGGTGTCGTGGCCCAGGGCGCTAACGCCGAGACGCACGGCGGCGTCGAGGTCGAGCCCCTCGCCGTAGTGGTCGTTGAGGTAGGCCTCGACCCGCTCGGTCGACCCGCCCATGACTGCCCAGTTGTGCTCGTCGGCGACCGAGCCCTGGTAGGTCAGCCGGTAGATCTGGTCGTCGCGCGGCGAGTCGCCCACCTCAGCGACGAAGATCTCCACTTCGTATGGCTTCTCAGCACCCGACGAGAAGATGGTGCCGAGCGTCTGTGCGTACGCGTTAGCCAGCCCGCGGCCGGTGACGTCGCGCCGGTCGTAGGAGTAGCCGCGCATGTCGGCGAGCCGGACGCCGGCGATCCGGAGGTTCTCGTACTCGTTGTAGCGGCCGACGGCGGCGAACGCGATGCGGTCGTAGAGCTCGCTGATCTTGTGCAGCGTGCGGTGCAGGTTCTCGGACACGAAGGCGATGCCGTCGGAGTATTGAACGACGACCAGCCCGCGCCCTCGCGCGATGCCCTTGCGCGCGAAGTCGGCCCGATCCTTCATGAGCTGCTCGGGCGAGACGTAGAACGGGATCGACACGTCGGTCCTCTCAGGTCAGCGGGGCAGCCGGGCCGTCCGGGCGCTCCATCCGCGCGGACACGACCTGATCGGCGATCGCGGAGATGTCGTCGTCGGGGAGCCGGCGATAGCCCTCGGCGGTTACGACGGCGACGACCGGGAAGATCCGGCGAGCCAGATCGGGTCCGCCGGTAGCGGAGTCGTCGTCGGCGGCGTCGTAGAGCGCCTGGATCGTAGCGGTCACGCACCCGGTCTCGGACAGGTCGTCGCGGTAGAGCTTCTTGAGCGCGCCCCGGGCGAAGACCGATCCGGAGCCGACGGAGTAGAACGCGTGCTCCTCGTAGCGGCCGCCGGTGACGTCGTAGGAGAAGATCCGGCCCTCGGCGCTGTCCAGGTCGAAGCCGGCGAACAGCGGCACCACGGCCAGGCCCTGCATCGCCATGCTGAGGTTGCTGCGCAGCAGGCCGGCGAGCCGGTTGGCCTTGCCGTCGAGCGACAGCGTGCTGCCCTCGATCTTCTCGTAGTGCTCGAGCTCGGTCTGGAACAGCCGGATCATCTCGACGCCGAGGCCGGCCGCACCGGCCATCGCGACCGCGGAGTATTCGTCGGCCGGGAACACCTTCTCGATGTCGCGCTGGGCGATGACGTTGCCCATCGTCGCGCGCCGGTCGCCGGCCATGACGACACCGCCGGGATAGGTCGCCGCGACCACGGTCGTGCCGTGGCGGAACTGGTCCGCGCCCAGGCTGTTGGTCAGCGCGGCGGCCTGATGGCCGGGCATCAGCTCAGGCGCCTGACCGCTCAAGAACTGCGCAAACGACGACGAGCCCGGGGTCAGATAGGCATTCGGCAGCCGACCCCAAGGCGGTGGCTGAACGGTCACAGCACCTCCTCAGGGGCACGCACCGATGCTGTGACCGACGTGCAGGATGGGACGGTCGGCTCGCTGTGGTCGCTCACTGGCCACCCTTCTGAACGAAGCCACGCACGAACTCCTCGGCGTTCTCCTCGAGCACCTCGTCGATCTCGTCGAGGATGGCGTCGACATCGTCGTCGAGCCGCTCCTTGCGCTCGGTGACCTCACCGGTCGACTCGGCCTGGGGCGCCTCGTCCTCCTCGCTCTGCTTGCGCGGAGTCTTCTGCTGCTGTCCGCCGTCTCGGGCCACGCTGCACCTCCGTCTCGCGTCCGATCCCGACAATCTCGACCCTACTAGGGCGGCGAGACACTACGCCCGCCACTGGGGGTAGGGAAACTTCGCAAAACGCCCGCTGGCCGGAAGAATTCGGCTGCGGTCAGCGAAACGGTCGCGCCAGAGGCGGTCAGCCGGCGGTGAGGGCGCTGAGCAGGTCCTCGGCGGTCTCGGACCGGTCCAGCAGCGCGCCGACGTGGTCGCGGCTGCCCCGCAGGGGCTCGAGGGTCGGAATCCGCTGCAGCGATTCCCGGCCGGGCAGGTCGAAGATCACCGAGTCCCACGACGCCGCCGCGATCGACTGCGGATACTGCGCGAGGCAGCGGCCGCGGAAGTACGCCCGGGTGTCCAGCGGCGGATTGATGATCGCGTCGGCCACCTCCTCGTCGGTGAGCAGCCGCTGCATGCGGCCCTTGCGTACGAGTTGGTGGTAGAGCCCCTTGTTCTCGCGGACGTCGGCGTACTGCAGGTCGACCAGGTGCAGCTTCGGGTGCTCCCAGCCGATGCCGTCGCGGGCCCGATAGGACTCGAACAGGTCGAGCTTGGCGATCCAGTCGAGCTCCTCGCGGAGCTTCATCGGGTCGGTCTCGAGCCGGTTCAGCACCGACTCCCACCGGTCGAGCACGTCCGCCGTCGCCTCGTCGACCTCACCGGTCCGCTCGACGAACGCCTTGGCCTGTTCGAAGTACGCCCACTGGATCTGGATCGCGGTCATCTCGCGGCCGTCCTTGAGGCGTACGAGATGGGTCAGGCTCGGGTCGTGGCTGACCGCCCGCAGCTCGGCCACCGGACGCTCGATGCCGAGGGTGCCCGGAAGGGCGCGGGCCTCGATCATGGCGAGCACGAGCGCGGTCGTGCCGAGCTTGAGGTACGACGCGATCTCGGACTGGTTGGCGTCGCCGATGATCACGTGCAGTCGGCGGTACTTGCTCGGATCGGCGTGCGGTTCGTCGCGGGTGTTGATGATCGGGCGCTTGAGGGTCGTCTCGAGCCCGACCTCGACCTCGAAGTAGTCGGCGCGCTGGCTGATCTGGAAGCCGTGCTCACTGCCGTCCTGCCGCAGGCCCACCCGGCCGGCGCCGCAGAACACCTGCCGCGTCACGAAGAACGGGATCAGGTGCTCGACGATGTCGCCGAACGGCGTCGCCCGGTCCATCAGGTAGTTCTCGTGAGCTCCGTAGGACGCGCCCTTGTTGTCGACGTTGTTCTTGTAGAGCACGATCGCCGGGTGGTTGGGAATCTGTGACGCGAGGGCGGACGCCCGGCGCATGACGGCCTCGCCGGCCTTGTCCCAGCGGACCACGTCGAGCGGGTTGGTGCACTCCGGCGTGGAGTACTCCGGATGGGCGTGGTCGACGTAGAGCCGGGCCCCATTGGTCAGAATCACGTTGGCGAGGCCGAGATCCTCGTCGGTGAGCTGGGTCGGGTCGGCGGCGTCGCGGGTCATCTCGAACCCGCGGGCGTCGCGCAGTGGGCTCTCCTCCTCGAAGTCCCAGCGGGCCCGCCGGGCCTGCCGTCCCGCGTTGGCCCAGGCGTTGACGACCTGGGTCGAGGCGAGCATCGGATTGGCACCGGGCTGACCCTGTACGGAGATGCCGTACTCGACTTCGGTGCCCATCACCCGGCGAACGCTCACGAGGTCGGTCACCATCTCAGCGTACGGGGCCGGGGTCGGTGGCCTGGTCAGGCGGGCTCGGAAGGCGCGTCCAGGGGCGCCAGACCAGCTCGGCCGGACCGGTGATGCCGAGCCGCGCCCGATCGTCCCGGTCGACCGTGCCCTGGCCGTAGCCGTCGGCGGTCTGGTGGCCGAGCCACCAGTCGCCGTCCTGGTGCCGGACCCACTCGTCGAAGCCGCCGGTGACCAGGCGGCGGGTCGCCGAGAGCTGATCCACCAGGTCTTCCAAGCGCTCGTCGCAGGCGTCACACCCGCACTCCGGCAGGTGCTCGGACGCCCAGCGGCCGAAGGCCAGGTGCAGGCCGGGGAGGTTGCAGATGCCGACGATCAGCGCCGACTGGTCGGGGAGCCGCGGCGCCAACACGGTCGTCTCGACCGCTTCGGACACACAACCCTCGACCCGAGCCGCCTCCTCCGTGGACGGCGCACGGCGCTCGACGTCGTAGGTCGACACGAGCTCATCGGTCGTGGATCGGGCCCGATCGAGCAGCGGCGCGTAGAGCGTGGCGAGATCGCGCGTGACGCGGCCGTACGCCTCGTCCGGCGGACCCTCGGCGTCCCAACTCATCGCGTCAGCCGCTTCCCGAGGTGGACGGCGTCCGGTGCACAGGCGTAGTGGCCGAATCGCGGAACGTCCTCGTAGCCGGACGTGCGATAGAGCGTGATCGCGTCGTTCTGCGGCGCGCCGGTCATGAGCAGCGCCCAGTCCGCTCCCTGCGCGGCCGCGGTCGCCTCCAGATGCGCCAGCATCGCCCGTGCGTGGCCGTGTCCGCGAGCCCGCTCGATCACGTACATCCGCTTGATCTCGACCGGCCGCTCCCCCGGCACGCCGTACGTCGCGGGGTCGATCCGGCGCCAGCCGCCGATCGCGATCGGCTCGTCGGCGTCGTAGGCCACGAAGAACGCGCCACCAGGAGCGGCGAACTCGCCTGGCTCGACCGGGGTGCCGTCGGGATCGCCGTAGATCGAGATGTACACCGCCTGCAGGTCCTCGACGAGACGGGCGACGTCGGGATGCTCGTACGGGACCCGCCGGATCGCGAGCGAGCGCGGCTGCAGCGGGCGAGTCGTCACACCGACATTCTGCCCGGGCCGCGCAAGCGTGGCTGTCGGTGCCCGCTCGTACGGTCAGGGATGTGCGAGCGAGTCGGCTGGTGGCGGAGCTGTTGGTGCTGCAGCGAAGGGGTCGCGCGACGGCGGCAGAGCTGGCCGCCGAGCTGGAGTGCTCTGAGCGCACCGTCTATCGCGACATGCAGGCGCTCGGCGAGGCCGGGGTGCCGGTCTATGCCGAGCGGGGCGTCGGCGGCGGGTTCCGGCTGGTCGACGGCTATCGGACCCGGCTGACCGGTCTGACCGCCGACGAGGCCCAGGCGTTGTTCCTGTCGGCACTGCCGAGCCAGGCCGCCGAGCTCGGTCGCGCCGAGGCGGCGACCGCAGCGCGCCACAAGCTGCTCGCCGCCCTCCCCGACCGCCAGTCGTCGTTGGCCGAGTCGTCGTCGCGGCGGTTCCATCTCGACGCCCCCAGATGGGGCCGCGCGGTGGCGACGCCGCCCGCCCTGTCAGCGCTGGCCGATGCAGTCTGGGCGGATCGGCGAGTACGGATCGGCTATCGGCGCGACGGTGACGTCGTGAGCCGCCTGGCCGAGCCGTACGGACTCGTGCTCAAGCAGGGCGTCTGGTACGCCGTCGCCCGGGTCGACGGCTCCTACCGCAGCTACCGCCTCGATCGGGTCGAGAGCGTCGACGACACCGGCGAGCGCTTCGAGCGCGATCCCTCGTTCGATCTGGAGACCTGGTGGGACCGACACGCCGCGGCGTTCGAGGCCAGCCTGCTTCGGCGTCGTGTAACGGTCCGGCTGAGCCCGCGTGGCCGGCGCCGGCTGTGGGGCGTCGTGGAGCACGCCGCCGCCAGCGAGGCACTGTCCGGCGTGGTGGCCACCGATGCCGACGGCTGGACCGTCGTGGAGTTGCCGACCGAGGGCCTCGACTTCGCCGCCACGGCGATCGTCGCGCTCGGCGCCGAGGCCGAGGCCTTGGGTCCGCCGGAGTTCCGCGACCAGGTGGCGCAGATCCTCCGGGCGGCCGCCGCGCACTACGCCGACTCCGCGCTGGCCGGCCGTACGGCCTGACTCAGTCCTGTGCGTTCCAGACCTCCGGGAGCCAGCCCTTGTTCTCCCAGAACGGGCTGGTCGACCGGCCGTTGACATCGGTGAAGCCGTACTCGCCGGCGAGCTCGATCACAGTCAGCAGCTTGCCGGTGTGCCGTGCGACGTCGGCATCGCTCGCCAGCGCGGCGACCCCGCGGCCGACGAACTCGACCGACTCGGTCTGCGCCTCCTCGTTCTCGGTCAGGTTCATGTGCTCGACGCTCATCCAGCCCGGTGAGACAGCAACAGCGGTGACGCCGTACTCCCCCATGTGATAGGCGACGCCGACCGGGATCCGGTTGATCGCGGTCTTGATGACGTCGTAGTAGAGCTGACCGTGGTAGTCGTCGCGGACCGCCCAGGTCGTGAACACGACGAGACCGTCGCGGGTGTCGTTCAGCAGCGACGCAGCCTCCTGGATCGTCACGATGTGAGCCCGCAGTCCGGCGGTGTACATCAGGTCGAGATGGGCCAGGTCGAGCTTCCAGAGCGGGTCGCCTCCGACGTCCATCTCGTAGCCGCCCCAGGCGTTCGACACGAGCAGGTCGAGCCGGCCCTCCTCGCGGCGTACTCGGTCGAAGAGGTCGCGCACCTGGTCGGCATCGGTGTGGTCGACGGCGACCGGAATGCCGTTGCCACCGGCCGCTGTGACCTCGTCGGCGGTGTCCTCGATGGTCTCGGGCCGGCCGGTCGGACTGGTGCCGGCCCGGGTCGTACGACCGGTCACGTAGACGGTCGCTCCATGGCTGCCGAGCACCCTCGCGATGCCACGGCCGCCGCCGCGACTCGCCCCGGTGACGACGGCGATCTGCTCTCGTAGTGGTCTCATGCCGCCATCGTCAGGGACCTCACCTGACACCTCCTGTCAGGTAGCGCCAATCCGTTTGCGGTCACGGCGCCAACCCGCGAGGCTCGACGGCGTGCAGCTGATCGACACCGGATGGGACAGCCGAGCCTGGATCGTGGACGGCGAATGGCTGGATCGCGAGCCCCGTCGGCCCGAGGTCGACGACCGGCTACGGGCCGAGGTCATCCTGATGACCTGGCTCGCGCCGCAACTGCCGTTGCCGGTGCCCGAACCCACCATCGTCCGGGACGACCCGCTCCGGATCCGGCATCGACTCCTGGTGGGCGAGCCGATCGACGGGGGGTCACCGGCGATCGGGACTGCCCTCGGGGAGTTCCTGCGCGCACTGCATGAGGTGTCACCGGCCGATGCCGCTCGACACGGTGCCCTCGATGCCGAGGCGGCCCATGAGCAACTGTCCGGCGAGATCGGCCGGATGCGACGGGACGTGCTCCCACTCCTCGACGGCGACGCGGCGGTGGCCGGCCGGCGACTGCTGGACGCATGTGCCGCGCCCCCGTCGAGTCCGGCCCTGGTGCATGCCGACCTCGGGCCGGAGCACATCCTGATCGCCGACGGTGCGGTCGCCGGAGTGATCGACTGGACCGACTCCCGGATCGGCGATCCGGCGATCGACCTGGCCTGGCTGCTGAACGGGACGTCCGAGCCGGTCGCGTCGGCGATCGCCGAGGCCTACGACGTCGACGACGTCCTGCGGCGCCGGGCCCATGACTGGCACCTGCTCGGGCCGTGGCACGAGGTGCTCTACGGCTTCGACATCGGCGACGACGCCTACGTGGCAAGCGGGCTCGCCGGCGTGCGCAAGCGCCTCGCGACCGCCGGCCCGTAGACCGGCGGCCGCAGAGCTGAACTCAGAGGCTGAAGCCGGAGCCGCCGGAGTGGTAGGTCCTCGACTGGTTCGTCTGGTACTGGACGTTCCGCTCCGCCTCGGTCAGCGCACGGTGCTCGCTGCGCCGCAGCGGCCGTGCCCGCCCGCTGCTCCACCAGGCGAGGGCCCCCAGCGCGATGACCACGACGGCGACGGCGATGACGATGATCCAGACCATGAACGGCCTCCTAGCCCCAAACGGATCGATCTGACGTTGCGCGGAGCAGCTCAGCCCATGTTGGGCGGCTGCGGAACGTACCCGGTCGCGTTCTTCTCCGACTGGGTCAGGTGACGGTGCGGCGGATACCGCTTGATCGGCTCGGCGCGCCCGCTGCTCCACCAGGCGAGCGCCACGAGACCGGCGACGACGGCGGCGATGACGATGAGAATGATCCAGACCATCAGATGGCCTCCCTACCCCAACGGATCGGAACTGAATTCTACCCGTTCCGCAACGCACCGGGTAAGTACGACATCGCAGCCGATGAGCTAGCCGCGGCGTCGCTTGCGCCGAGCGCCCCAGGCGGCCGCCACGTTGACGCCGACGATCCCGGCCCAGGCGATCGCGATGCCGTAGACGTCACCGAAGATGCCGGCCACGACGGTGATCGGGATGCCGAGACCCATCGAGGACAGGGCCATCTCCTTGTCGAAGCCGTCGTCCCCACGCGCCTCGACCTCGGCCTCGACCCGCTTCTCGACCGCCTCGTCGACCCGTTCGAGGAACGCCTCGACCAGCGCCGGCTCGTAGCTCGGATCGAGATCGTTGCGGGCGGCGACGATCGCTTCCAGGTCCTTGGCGAGGCGTTCCGAATCCTCGGTCGCGGACATCGGAAGCCGTCGCTAGAGGTACTGGCCGGTGTTGGCGACCGTGTCGATCGAACGGCCCGGCTCGGTGCCCTCCTTGCCGGAGATGAGCGTCCGGATGAAGACGATCCGCTCGCCCTTCTTGCCCGAGATCCGCGCCCAGTCGTCGGGGTTGGTCGTGTTGGGCAGGTCCTCGTTCTCCTTGAACTCGTCGACCACGGCCTGCATCAGATGGTGGACCCGAAGGCCCTTCTGGTTGGACTCGATGAGGTCCTTGATCGCCATCTTCTTGGCCCGGTCGACGATGTTCTCGATCATCGCGCCGGAGTTGAAGTCGCGGAAGTAGAGGACTTCCTTGTCGCCGTTGGCGTAGGTGACCTCGAGGAAGCGGTTCTCCTCGGTCTCGGCGTACATCCGCTCGACGATGCGCTGGATCATGCCCGACACGCAGGCGTCGCGGTCGTCGCCGAACTCCTTGAGGTCCTCGGCGTGCAGCGGCAGCTCGGGCAGGAGGTACTTGCTGAAGATGTCGCGGGCGGACTCGGCGTCGGGCCGCTCGATCTTGATCTTGACGTCCAGCCGGCCGGGCCGCAGGATCGCCGGGTCGATCATGTCCTCGCGGTTGGAGGCGCCGATCACGATGACGTTCTCGAGCCCCTCGACGCCGTCGATCTCCGACAGCAGCTGCGGGACGATGGTGTTCTCGACGTCGGACGACACGCCGGATCCGCGAGTACGGAACAGCGAGTCCATCTCGTCGAAGAACACGATGACCGGAGTGCCCTCGCTGGCCTTCTCGCGAGCGCGCTGGAAGACCAGCCGGATGTGCCGCTCGGTCTCGCCGACGTACTTGTTGAGCAGCTCCGGGCCCTTGATGTTGAGGAAGAAGCTCTTGCCCTCCTCACCGGTCTTGGCCGCGACCTCCCGGGCCAGCGAAGCAGCGACCGCCTTGGCGATCAGCGTCTTGCCGCAGCCGGGCGGGCCGTAGAGCAGGATGCCCTTCGGCGGCGTCAGCCGGTGCTCGGTGAACAGGTCGGGGTAGAGGTAGGGCAGCTCGATGGCGTCGCGGATCGCCTCGATCTGGCCGCGCAGGCCACCGATGCTCTCGTAGTCGATGTCCGGGACCTCTTCGAGGATGAGCTCCTCGACCTCGGTCTTCGGCACCTTCTCGTAGACATAGCCGGCCCGAGAGTCGAGCAGCAGCGAGTCGCCGGCGCGGAGCTTCTCGTCACGCAGCGACTCGGCGATCCGGACGATCCGCTCCTCGTCGGCGTTGCCGATCACCAGCAGCCGGTCGCCACCGGGCATCGTCTCCTTGAGCATGACGACCTCGCCGACCTCTTCGAACTCGAGGGCGGCGACGACGTTCAGCGCCTCGTTGAGCAGGACCTCCTGGCCCTTGCGGAGCTCGTCGACCTCGACCGACGGGCTGACCGACACCCGGAGCTTGCGGCCGCCGGTGAACACGTCGACGGTCTCGTCGTCGTTGCGATTGAGGAAGGTGCCGAAGCCGGTCGGCGGCTGGGCTAGCCGGTCGACCTCCTCCTTCAGCGTCAGGATCTGGTCGCGGGCCTCGCGCAGGGTGTTGGTGAGCCGGTCGTTCTGGGCCGACAACGTCGACAGCCGGGCCTGCGTTTCGGCCAACCGAGCCTCGAGGCTCCGGTTGTCGCTCGGGCCCGAAGACAGGCGCCGCCGCAGGTGCTCTACCTCGGCCCGCAAGTACGTGATTTCGCTCTCGGCTTGCTCGGGCGAGCGAGTCTGATCCGGCTGCTCCGACATCGCGACACCTCCACCTACGCTGATCCTCTCCGACCCTACTCTCGGTACGCAGCGTACGGCCCCCGTCCCACAATCGTGTCGAGATCGTCACGATTGTGTTCCTGGGCACAATGGGCGCCATGACGAAGCTGGAGCTGCGCCCGATCGGAGTGGTCGAAGGGGGCCGTGACGAGATCTTCGAGGACGGCTGGGGTTCGGTCGAGGCACGCATCGTGCTCGACCCCGAGGTCGTCGGTGCCGACGCGACGGTCGGCCTCGAGGAGTTCTCGCACCTCGAGATCCTCTACGCCTTCGACCGGGCGTCGAAGGTCCGCGTCGGCACTCGTCATCCGCGTGGCAACCCGCGCTGGCCGAAGGTCGGCATCCTCGCCGATCACTCGCCGATGCGGCCCAATCATCTCGGCATCTCCCGTTGCGTCCTGCTCGACGTCGACGACACGGTCCTGCGAGTACGCGGTCTCGACGCCCTGGCCGGGAGCCCCGTACTCGATGTGAAGCCCTGGTATGCGGAGTTTGGTCCGTTGGGTCCGGTCCGTCAACCACCCTGGACCAGCGAGCTCATGGGCGCGTACTGGTGATGCGTCAGGTGCCGGGCGGACGCGGGCCGGTGTAGTCGGGGCCGTACGCCCCCGGGGCGGGTCGGCGCTTGCGCATCGGAGCCTGCTGCCCCGGTGCCATCCGGCGCGCCGTCACCAGGAACCCGGTGTGGCCGACCATCCGATGATCGGGCCGGATCGCGAGCCCCTCGACGTGCCACGGCCGGATCAGCGACTCCCACGCCTGCGGCTCGGTGAACCCGCCGTGGGCGCGCAGGGTCTCGACCAGGCGACCCATCTGCGTCGTCGTCGCCACATAGCCACAGAGCACTCCCCCGGCGACCAGCGCATCCGCGACCGCGTCCACGCACTCCCATGGGGCGAGCATGTCGAGGATCGCCCGGTCGACGTCGCGGTCGGCGAGGCAGGAGCTCAGGTCGCCGACCGTCAGGTGCCAGGCCGGATGCGGCTCGCCGAAGATCTCGGTGATGTTGCGTTGCGCGATCTCGGCGAAGTCCTCGCGCCGTTCGTAGGACGAGACCAACCCGGACGGTCCCACGGCGCGCAGCAGATGGGCGGTCAGGGCGCCGGAGCCGACGCCGGCCTCGATCACCCTGGCACCGGGGAAGATGTCGGCCATCGTGATGATCTGGGCGGCATCCTTGGGATAGACGACGGCCGCTCCGCGGGGCATTGAGACCACATGCTCGTGCAGCAGCGGCCGCGACACGAGGTAGTCCGCACCCCCGCTCGACAGCACCACGATGCCTTCCGGCTGGCCGATCAGGTCGTCGTGGCTGATCGAGCCCTTGTTGGTGAAGAACTGCTTGCCGGCGGTCAGATGCACGCTGTGCCGGCGGCCCTTGCGGTCGGTGAGCCGCACCCACTCCCCTTCGACCAGCGGTCCGCGGCGGGCCCCGGCCCACTCCGGGTTCGGGTCGATCGAGTCGTCTGCCATGGCCGCCACCTCAGGACTGCGAGAACGCCGCGTCGACGTCGGCCGTCACGAGTACGCCGAAGATCGAACCGTCCGGCTCGACCAGGAGGTACTCGCTCGCCGGCCGGGCCTGCATCGCGCGTACGAGGGTCTCGCCGGTGATGTCGGCCGGCAGGGTCATGCCGCGCTCGAGCCGGGTGGTCACCGACCCGGTGCTCATCCAGGCCCGCCGGTCCTCCGGTGCGGCCACCACGGCCGGCTCGTTGACGATGCCCAGGGGTCGATCGTTGCCGGTCACGACGACGATGCTGCCAGCCTGGGCCTCGCGGGCCTGCCGCAACGCCTCGGCGAGCGGCACGTCCGCGGTCACATGAACCGCCCGGCGGGCCAGCTCGCGGGCCCGCAGCGCCGGGATCTTGCTCCGGATCTTGGCCACGACCAGCGCCTGGCTGGCGCCGGTCCACAGGAACATCGCGATGATGGCCGCGATGACGAAGTCGATGATGGTCGGCTGGACGTCGAAGATCGCCGGCAGCAACAGCGGGTAGCCCAGGGCCAGCACGGCGACGACCCGGCCGGCCCAGCCGGACACCGTGGTCGCCACCAGCGGCCGGCCGGTGATCGCCCAGACGATCGAGCGCAGCACCTTGCCGCCGTCGAGCGGGAGACCCGGCACCATGTTGAGCACGCCGACGACCAGGTTGGCCGCCGCGAGCGACTCGAAGGCGAATCGGACCAGCCCGTCGGGTGTGATGACGGCGGCTCCGAGGGCAGCGAGCCCGATCGCCAGCGACGAGAGCGGCCCGACGACCGAGATCCAGAACTCGCGCTTCGGCGACTCGGCCTCGCCCTCGATCTCGGTCACGCCACCTAGGAAGTGGAGTGTCATCGAGCGCACCCGCATGCCGAAGAACTGCGCCATCAGCGCATGCGAAGCCTCGTGGGCGAGCACCGACAGATAAAGGAGTACGGCGAACGCCAGACCCGCGACGTACACCAGGACGCCGCCGAGGTTCGGTGCGACCTCGTCAATGCGAGGCGCCAGCAGGAACGCGATCAGCAGCGCGACGAACAGCCACGACCGGTGAACGAGCACGTCGACGCCCGACACCCGTCCCACCCGTAGGGTCCCGGGCGCTCGATTGACCGAGGAGGGATCTGACGCCACACCGCAACGCTATCCGAGGAGTGTCGGGCATCTGGCGTAACGTCACCATCATGACCGTGGAGTTGCTGCACGACCCCGAGACCGAGGGTCCGCCACGCACTCCGGTCGACGGGGTCAACGTGCTCGGGAGCCTCTCTCCCAGCCGGGCCTCGGACTTCATGTCGTGTCCGCTGCTCTATCGATTCCGGGTGATCGACCAGATCCCCGAGACGCCCGATCCGATGGCCGCCCGCGGCACCCTCGTGCATGCCGTGCTGGAGCGGCTGTTCGACCTGCCGGCCGGCGAGCGGACCCTCGACGAGGCGGCGGCCCTGCTGCGTCCGGTGTGGGACGAGCTGATCGAGGCGGAGCCGGAGTCGGCCGAGCTGTTCCCCGACCCGGACCAGTTGGCGAGCTGGCTCGAGGAGGCCCGCTCGCTGCTCGAGACCTACTTCGCGCTGGAGGATCCACGCCGCCTGGAGCCGGCCGAGCGCGAGCTCTATGTCGAGCACGTCCTCGACTCCAAGCTGCTCGTCCGGGGCTACGTCGATCGGCTCGACGTCAACCGCTCCGGCCAGATCCGGGTCGTGGACTACAAGACCGGCCGATCGCCGAGCGAGATCTTCGAGGCCAAGGCGCTGTTCCAGATGAAGTTCTACGCGCTGACGATCTGGCGCAGCCGCGGCGTGATCCCGGCCCTGTTGCAGCTCATCTACCTCGGCAACGCCGAGATCCTGCGCTACGAGCCGGACGAGGCCGACCTGCTCGCGACCGAGCGCAAGGTCAACGCCTTGTGGGACGCGATCGCCCGGGCGATGGAGTCCGGCGACTGGCGGCCGCGGAAGTCGGCGCTGTGCGACTGGTGCGACCACAAGTCACGCTGCCCCGAGTGGGGTGGCACGCTGCCACCGCTACCCGACCCGGCGGCCAAGGAGTCCGAGCCCGAGGCCGTCGGCCAGTAGCAGCGGCCGGCCCGCGACGCGCACTCTGCATCGCCCCTACGCAGACACCACGACAACGTGGTGTCGATGCAGCTTCCCGACGCTCAGTAGAGGTGGCAGGCCACTTCGACGCCGCCGGAGGGCCGAAGCTTCGGGTCCTCGCCCTCCTGGAAGTCGACCTCGACACCGCTGTCGGTGACGCGGCGCTCGTGGACGCCCGTCCAGAACGGCTCGGCCGGGTCGTCGGACTTGATCACGTCGAGGACCCGCTGCACATCGGCGCCGGTGTGGCCCGGGCCGGCCGGCAGCACCGACTTGTAGCTGGGCTCGTCGAGCTCGTTGATCTCGCCGATGATCGCCCGCTCCTTGTCGTAGTCCGACTCCGGAACCTTGGTCCAGTGGGACTCCAGCAGGGTCCGCAGGTCGCGGCTCTCCCAGCCGCATCGGTCGAACGCCTGCGGACAGCGCGGATGGAAGGAGCAGCCCAGTGGCGGGCTGGCCGCGTCCGGGATCTCCCCTCGTGGAAGGTCGCGAGCGGCGTCCCGGTCGGGGTCCATGTCCGGGATGGCAGCGACCAGCGACTTGGTGTACGGGTGCTTGGGATCGGCGAAGATCTCCTCGGTGTTGCCGATCTCCACCACCCGCCCGAGGTACATGATCGCCACCCGGTCGCAGAAGAACTTTGCACTGGCCAGGTCGTGGGTGATGTAGATGTAGGTCAGGTCGAACTCGGCCTTGAGAGCCAGCATCAGTTGCAGGATCTTCGACCGGATGCTCATGTCGAGCATCGAGATCGGCTCGTCCGCGATCAGCAGCACCGGGTCGAGGATGAGCGATCGGGCGATGACCGCTCGCTGCTTCTGGCCGCCGGACAGATCACTGGGGTACTTCTTCAGGAACTGCTCCGGAGGCGACAGCCCGACCCGCTCGAGCACGTCGACGACCCGCTTGTTTAGCTCCGCGCCGCGAGCCAGCTTGTGGATCTTGAGCGGGTGGCCCACCGCGGTCTCGATGTCCATTGCCGGGTTCAGCGCGGCGCTGGGGTCCTGGAAGATCATCTGCAGGTCACGGCGGATCTCGCGTAGCCGCCGGCCGGACAGCTCCTGGATCTGATCGTCCTCGTAGGTGATGCTCCCGGCCGTGATCGGCGCTAGTCCCAGCACGGCGCGTCCGAGGGTGCTCTTGCCGCTTCCCGACTCCCCGACCAGGCCGAGCACCTCGCCCTTGGCGATGTCGAGGTCGACGCCGTCGACGGCCTTGACGGTGCCGACGTCACGGCCGAACAGGCGCGACAGACTGCCGCCTCGCAGGGCGTAGTGCACCTCGAGGTCGCGCATGGCCACCAGCGTCTCGGCATGGGCGGCGCGATGTGGTGCGCCCTTGGCCTCAGGCTTCGTCGGCAAGGCTCAGCTCCTCCCTCATGACCTTCGGCTCACGGCCGCCGGCTGGGATCTGGTCCTCGGGTCCGTGCAGCCAGCACTCGACGCGTTGGCCGCTGTCGAGCTGGAGTGGAACGGGATGCTGCTTGGAGCACACCTCCATGGCGCTCGGACAGCGCGGATGGAACAGGCAGCCCGGCGGGGGCCAGATGAGATCCGGCGGAGCGCCGGGAATGTAGGTCAGCCCGGTCGTGTCCAGCGAGATGGTGGAGCGCAGCAGCTCCCGCGTGTACGGGTGCTCGGGATTGCGGAACACCGAGCGGGCATCGCCCATCTCGACGATCCGTCCCGCGTACATGACCGCGACCCGGTCGCAGGCCTCGGCCACGATGCCGAGGTTGTGGGTGATCAGCAGCAGTGCGGTGTCGAACTCGCGGCGCATGTCGGCCAGGATCTTGATGATCTGTGCCTCGACCAGCACGTCGAGCGCGGTGGTCGGCTCGTCGGCGACGATGAACGCCGGTCGTAGCACGAGTGCCAGCGCGATGGTGAGCCGCTGCCGCATGCCTCCGGAGAACTCATGCGGATAAGACCGGTAGCGGGTCGGCGGGATGCCCATCACCCGGAGCACTTCGAGCGCTTGGTGCCGCACCTGATCCTTGGAGATGCCCGGATCGTGGGCCTGCATCGTCTCCTCGAAGTGCTCGGAGATGCGCATCAACGGGTTCAGCCGGGTCATCGGCTCCTGGAAGATCATCCCCAACTCGGTGCCGCGCAGTGCCCGGTGCTCCTTGCTGCCCAGCGGTGGCATCGGCTTGCCCTTGAAGGTGATATCGCCGTCCACGAAGGCACCGCGCGGCAGCAGGCCGAGCAGCCCGCGGCCGAGGGTCGTCTTGCCGCAGCCGGACTCGCCCACCAGACCGAGGGTCTCGCCCGGCATCAGGTCGAAGCTGACCCCGTTGACTGCCTTAGCGGCGCCCCGCTCGGTGCCGTACCAGACCCGCAGGTCTCGGACGGACAGCATTCCGCGGCGCTCGTCGGTCACTTTTGGGTCTCCTCCACCGTGATCTTGCGCAGGCGGCGCTTCCGAAGCACCGGATTGATCGTCTCGTTCAGTCCCTCACCCACCAGCGTGAGACCGGTGACGAGCAGCACGATCGCGAGTCCGGGCCAGAGGCCGGTCCACCAAATGCCGGAGCTTACGTCCTCGAGCGCCCGGCTGAGGTCGAAGCCCCACTCGGCTCCGTCGGTCGGCTGGATCCCGAGACCAAGGAACCCCAGCGCCGCCAGGGTCAACAGCGCGTCCGCGGCGTTGAGGGTGCCGATCACGGGCACGCTGTGGATCACGTTGCCGAACAGGTAACGACCGATGACCGTGCGTCCCGGCGCCCCGAGCGCCCTCGCGGCCTCGACGTAGGTCGACTCCTTCGCGCTGATCGTGCTGCTGCGCACGACCCGGAAGTACTGCGGTATGTAGATGACGGTGATCGCGCCGGCCGCCGAGATGACACCGGCGCCGATCTTCTCGGCGAGCAGGAAGCCGAAGACGATGGCGAGCAGCAGGCCCGGGAACGCATAGAGCACGTCCATGATCAGCACGAGGACCCGGTCGATCCAGCCGCCGACGTAGCCCGAGATCAGCCCGAGGATCAGGCCGATGACCAGTGACACCGCGACGGCGAGAATGATGACTTCCAGAGCGGTCCTGGCGCCGTAGACCACTCGCGACCAGACGTCGAAGAAGAGCCGGTCGGTGCCCATCAGGTGGCCAGGGCCGGGTGGCGCGGCCTTCTTGAAGTCGACACCGTTGGCGCTCTGCTGGGCGAAGCCGTAGGGCGCGATCCAGTCGGCTCCGATCGCCAGGACGACGAAGAACACGACGATGACCAGACCGATGAGCAGCATCCAGCGGGCAAACCCGGTGGTCTCCCGGAACGGCGCAAGGATGCCCTTGAAGGTCGCCATATCAGTACCGCACTCTCGGATCGATCAGTGCGTTGATGATGTCGATCAGGATGCTGATCACGACGACGACGATCGCGAACAGCGTGATGATGCCCTGGACCGCGGCGTAGTCACGCTGATTGATGTAGGTGATCAGCTGGCTGCCCAGCCCGGGCCAGGCGTAGGTCTGCTCTGTGAGCACAGCGCCGCCCAGCAGCAATGCGACCAGCAGGCCGATGATCGTGATGACCGGGACGAGCGCGTTGCGGAACGCATGAGCGGTCACCACTTTGCGTTCCGGGATCCCGCGGGCGCGCGCCGCCTCGACGTAGTCGGCCTGAAGGGTCTGCAGCACGTTGACCCTGGTGAGCCGGATCAGGATGCCGCAGATCAATAAGCCCAGCGTGATCGCCGGCAGCATCAGATGTTTGAGTACGTCGACCGTGGCCGAGCCGTCACCGGCGATCATCGCGTCCAATAACAGGATGTGCGTGCGGGTCGGCACGGTGAACTCGGTGATCGGCGTGCTTTGGCCGAGCAACGGCCACCCGGAGAAGACGTTCAGGAAGAGCAGCTGAAACAGGATGCCGACGAAGAAGACCGGCGCCGCGTACGTCACGATGCCGAACATCCGGATGCCGCCGTCGGCAGGCGTGTCGCGGTAGCGGCCGGCGAGCAGTCCGAGCGGCAGCCCGATCACCAGCGCGAAGAGCATCGCGGCGACCGTCAGCTCGAGGGTGGCGCCGCCGTTGTCCTTGATGATGTCGGTGATCGGGGTGTTGTCGGTGATCGTCTTGCCCAGATCGCCCTGGAGCACGCCGCTCAGATAGTCCCAGTACTGCTTGATCAGCGGTTCGTTGAGACCGAGCGCTTCTCGACGGGCCTCGAGGGCCTGTGGCGGCAGCCGGCCGCCGACCGAGGCCGTGACCGGGTCACCGGGTGCGACCCGCATCAGCAGGAACACCAACGTGAGTGTCAGCCACACCATTGGAATGAGCAGCAGGAGCCGCTGAACGATGTAGCGCGGCAGTGAGCCTGACTGCGCGGCCATAATCGAACCCTCTCACACCAGACATGACGGAGGGGCAGCCCAGTCGGCTGCCCCTCCGTCGTTGTCGTTAGCTTCCCTTGGTCACGTCCCAGAACCGGAAGATGAAAGCCGCGTCCAGAGTCTCCTGGACGCCGTTCATGTCCGGTCCCGACACGGCGACGTTCGGCCCGATCCAGCTCGGGATCAGCGGAACCTGCTGAGCGACGATCTTTTGGATACCCCGGAACGCGTTTTCACGGACCGGCGCCTCCGTGGAGCCCTGCTCCTTGGCGACCAGATCGTTGACCTGCTTGTTGGTGAAGCCGTTGTCGAAGAACCCACCGTTGACGAAGAACGGCGACAGGTAGTTGTCGGCGTCCACGAAGTCGGGGAACCAGCCCAGCTGGAACAGGTCGTAGGCGCCCTGCTGGTAGAGCGTCTGGTACTGCTCCCACTCGGCGCTCTTCAGCTCGACGTTGAACAGCCCGGAGGCGTTGAGCTGGCGCTGCAGCTCGGTTGCCTCGTCGACTGCGTTCGGCCCGTAGTGGGTCGGCGTGTAGCCGAGGGTGATGTCGACCGGAGTGTCGATGCCGGCGTCATTGAGCACCTTCGCGGCGGCCGCCTTGTCAGGCGCGGCACCGTAGACGTCCTTGAACGCCTCGGTCGAGCCCGGGAAGGACGGCGGCACGATCGAGTAGAGCGGCTCCACGGTTCCCGAGTAGGCCCGGTCAGCGATCGCCTGCCGGTCGATCAGGTAGGCAACGGCCTGCCGAACGGCCAGCTGGCTCGGGGTCTGGTTCTGCAGCCGCCACACGAAGTAGCGGATCTCGGCACCTGCGCCCGAGTAGACGTTCACCGAGTCGTCCTTCTTGAGATCGGCGATGTCGGTCGGACTGAGGGCGCGCCAGGCGACGTCGACCTCGTTGTTCTGGATGGCGACCTTGAGGTTGGACGCCTCGGGGTAATACTTGACGAAAACGAGTGGCGACTGGGGTGTCCGCGGACCCTGGTAGTCCGGGTTCGCCTCCATGCTCGCCTGCTCGTCCTTCTGGTAGTCGGACATGATGAACGGGCCCGACCCGACTGCCTCTGAGTCAGGCAGGATGGAGTCCTTCGGGAAGACCTCCTCGTCGACGATCGACCCTGCCGACGCGTGGGTGAGCACGAACTGGAACGTGGCGTCCGGCTTGTTCAGGTGGAAGATCACCGTCGTGTCGTCCGGCGTCTCGATCGCGTTCGGGTCGACCGAAAGGGTGCCGTCCTTGTTCACCTTCGCGACGCTGGCCAGCAGGCCGGAGGCGCCGTCCGGGTCGGCGATCCCGATGTTCCGCTCGATCGAGAACTTCACGTCCGACGACGTCAGGGCGTCGCCGTTGGAGAAGGTCAGTCCGTCGCGCAGCGTGCACTGGAACGTTTCCGCGGACGCGTCGGTGTACTCACATGATTGCGCCGCGTCGCCCTCAGGCTTCGTCGTGCCCGGGGGCACCGTCAGCAGCTGCTGGTACATCGCGTATTGCAGGGTCGACGAACCGAGGTCGTAGGAGCCTGCGGGGTCGAGCGCGGTCACGGAGTCGGTCGTCCCCATGGTCCATTCCGACCCGGTCGTGTTTGCGCTGCTGCTACCCCCGTTGTCATCACTGCCGCACGCGGCTAGGCCCGCTGTGGCGGCGCCAAACGCCGCGAGCACCGCCAGTGCTCGTCTCTTCCGGAACACTCTCCACCTCGCGTTTTCCCGCCTGCCTCGGTTTGGTGGCAGGCGCTCCGAAACTACCGGCATCGGCCGCAACTGTAGTGGTCAGGCAGTTGTCGGCTGGTCGCGATCAGGCAACGATTCGCGCCGGACTTCGACGGACCCTACACATGTAGGAGTGATCCGTCAGCCTCCCTCAACGCGCGTTGTAATACACGGCCTCGGGGTGGTGGATGATGATCGCGTCGGTCGACTGTTCGGGGTGGAGCTGCAGCTCTTCGGAGAGGCTGACGCCGATGCGCTCGGGCCGGAGCAAACGGACAAGCGTCGAGCGATCCTCCAGGTTCGGACATGCCGGATATCCGAAGGAGTAGCGCTCGCCCTGGTAACCCTGCTTGAGGATTCCGGCGAGCTCCGGCGCGTCGCCGGCCTCGATGCCGAGCTCTCCTCGGACCCGGGCGTGCCAGAACTCGGCCAGCGCTTCGGCGAGCTGGACCGACAGGCCGTGCAGCTCGAGGTAGTCGCGGTAGGCGTTCGCCTCGAACAGCTCCTGCGTCACCTCGCTGACCCGCGAGCCCATCGTGACCAGATGGAAACCCACGACGTCGAGCTCGCCGGAGTCCTTGGCGCGGAAGTAGTCGGCCAGACACAGGAACCGGTCGCGTCGCTGTCGCGGGAACGTGAAGCGGGCGATCTCGGCCGACTGCGTCTCGGCGTCGAGCACGACCAGGTCGTCGCCCTCGGACCAGCATGGCCAGTAGCCGTAGACGACGGCCGGCTCCATGATCGCGTCGGTGTGCAGCCGGTCGAGCCACATCCGCAACCGGGGCCGCCCCTCGGTCTCGACCAGTTCCTCGTACGACGGACCGTCGCCGCGGCTGCCGCGCAGTCCCCACTGCCCGAGGAAGGTCGCGCGCTCGTCGAGCCAGCCCGCGATGTCGCCCAGCGGGACACCCTTGACGATCCGGTCGCCCCAGAACGGCGGCGACGGCACCGGGTTGTCGGTCGCGACGTCGGACCGCTCGGGAATCTCGACGGGTTCTGGCGTCCGGGCGGCTCGGGACTTGACCCGCCGGCCACGTGGCTCCGGCAGGCTGGCGCCCTCGACACCGCGTTTGACCGCCATCGCGGCGTCCATCAGCCGCAGCCCCTCGAATGCGTCGCGGGCGTAGCGCACCTCGCCCTTGAACAGGCCGGCGAGATCCTGCTCGACGTACGACCGGGTGAGCGCGGCGCCGCCGAGCAGCACCGGCCAGCGGTCGCCGAGGCCGCGCTGGTCGATCTCCTCGAGGTTCTCGCGCATCACGACGGTGCTCTTGACCAGCAACCCGGACATGCCGATGACGTCAGCGCGATGCTCCTGCGCCGCGTCGATGATCGTGCTCACCGGCTGCTTGATGCCGAGGTTGACGACGTTGTAGCCGTTGTTGCTCAAGATGATGTCGACCAGGTTCTTGCCGATGTCGTGGACGTCGCCCTTGACCGTGGCCAGGACGATGGTGCCCTTGCCGTCCTCGTCGGCCTTGTCCATGTGCGGCTCGAGATAGGCCACCGCCGTCTTCATCGTCTCGGCCGACTGGAGTACGAACGGCAGCTGCATCTCGCCGGCGCCGAACAGATCGCCGACGACCTTCATCCCGGCGAGCAGATCCTCGTTGACGATGTCGAGAGCACCCTTGCCCTCGGCCATCGCGGTGTCGAGGTCATCGGTCAGGCCGTTGCCCTCCCCGTCGATGATCCGGCGCTGCAGCCGCTCGGCCAGCGGTAGCGCGGCGAGTTCGGCCGCCCGATCGGCCTTGGTGTCCGCGACACTGACATCGGCGAACACGTCGAGCAGTTTGGCCAGCGGGTCGTAGCCCTCGCGACGCCGGTCGTAGACCAGGTCGAGCGCCACCTCGCGCTGCTCGTCGGGGATACGAGACAGCGGCAGGATCTTGGCGGCGTGGACGATCGCCGAGTCGAGCCCGGCCTCCACGCACTCGTGGAGGAAGACCGAGTTGAGCACCACCCGGGCCGCGGGCGACAGGCCGAACGACACGTTGGACACGCCGAGCGTCGTCTGCACGTCGGGATAGCGGCGCTTGACCTCGCGGATCGCCTCGATCGTCTCGAGCGCGTCGCGGCGGGTCTCCTCCTGACCGGTCGCGATCGGGAACGTCAGGCAGTCGACCACGATGTCCTCGACCCGCATCCCCCAGTTGGTGGTGAGGTCCTCGATGAGCCGGGTGGCGACGCGTACCTTCCACTCTGCGGTACGGGCCTGCCCCTCCTCGTCGATCGTCAGTGCGACGACGGCGGCACCGTGTTCCTTGGCCAGCGGCATCACCTTGGCGAAGCGCGAGTCCGGGCCGTCGCCGTCCTCGTAGTTGACCGAGTTGATCAGGCAGCGGCCGGCCAGATGCTCCAGGCCGGTGCGGAGGACGTCCAGCTCGGTCGAGTCGAGCACGATCGGCAGCGTCGACGATGTGGCGAGCCGGAAGGCGGCCGTCTGCATGTCGCCGGCGCCGTCGCGGCCGACGTAGTCGATGCACAGGTCGAGCAGGTGGGCGCCGTCGCGGATCTGCGCCCGCGCGATGTCGACGCAGTCGTCCCAGCGGCCGGCCAGCATCGCCTCGCGGAACGCCTTGCTGCCGTTGGCGTTGGTCCGCTCGCCGATCGACAGGTACGACGTGTCCTGCCGGAACGGCACGTGCTGATAGAGCGAGGACACCCCAGGCTCCGGCTGCGGGTCCCGCTGCCTCGGCGTCATGTCGCGTACCCGATCGACCAGCTGCCGGATGTGCTCCGGTGTCGTACCGCAGCAGCCGCCGACCAGGCTGAGGCCGTACTCGCGGACGAACGTCTCGTGGGCGTCGGCGAGCTGCTCCGGCGTCAGGGGGTAGACCGCGCCGTCGGCGGTGAGCTGCGGGAGCCCGGCATTCGGCATACAGCCGAGGAGCACGGTGGCATGCCGCGACAGGTAGCGCAGGTGCTCGCTCATCTCGGTCGGACCGGTGGCGCAGTTGAGTCCGATCGCATCGATGCCGAGCGGCTCCAGGGCCGTCAGTGCGGCGCCGATCTCGGTGCCGAGCAGCATGGTGCCGGTCGTCTCGACCGTGACATGGGCGATCAGCGGGATGTCCGAGCCGGCCGCCGTGAGCGCCCGCTTGGCGCCGAGCACCGCCGCCTTGGCCTGCAGCAGATCCTGCGCGGTCTCGACCACGATCGCGTCGGCGCCGCCGGCGATCATGCCGCGGGACTGCGCCTCGTACGCGTCGCGCAGCTCGCGGTAGGACACGTGGCCGAGGGTCGGGAGCTTCGTACCCGGTCCGGCCGAGCCGAGCACCCACCGCGGCCGGTCCTCGGTCGAGTGCCGGTCGGCAGCCTCGCGGGCCAGGCGCGCTCCAGCCTCGGCGAGCTCCTCGATCCGGTCGGAGATGCCGTACTCCCCCAGGTTCGCCAGGTTGGCGCCGAACGTGTTGGTCGTGACGCAGTCGGCTCCGGCCTCGAGATAGGCGTCGTGGATGCCCGTGACGACGTCGGGTCGCGTGACGTTGAGGATCTCGTTGCAGCCCTCGTGGCCGTCGAAGTCGTCCAGCGAGAGCTCGTACTGCTGCAGCATCGTGCCCATGGCTCCGTCCCCCACCACGACGCGCTCGGAGAGTGCGTGGCGCAGGCTGGGGTAATCGGTCACCGATCGGCCTTTCGTCGATTCGCGGGCTGTGCCAGGTCCTTGTCAGCGTAACCATCCGCCGTCCAAAGCCTGGTCAGCCGTTTCGACCTGCGGACGCTATGGGCTGTGTGGGGGTGGGCCCTAGGCTGGAGACGTGACCTCAGAGCTCGAGCCCGCTCCCTCGCTGATCGATCCGGTGATGATCGCCGCGTTCGAAGGCTGGAACGACGCCGGAGAAGCGGCGAGCGGTGTCATCGACCACCTCATCGACGAGTGGGGTGCCGTCCTGATCGGCGAGATCGAGCCCGACGACTACTACGACTACCAGGTCAGCCGGCCCGCGGTCGCGTACGACGAGAACGACGACCGCGTCATCACCTGGCCGACGACCCGGCTCTACGCGGCACGGCCGCTGGGGTCGGACCGGGATCTGCTGCTGGTCCGCGGTATCGAGCCGAACATGCGGTGGCGGCAGTTCTGCACCGAGCTGCTCGACACCGCCGACCAGGTCGGCGCCTCCCTGATCGTCACGCTCGGGGCGCTGCTCGCCGACACGCCGCACACCCGGCCGGTGCCGCTGTCCGGCCACGTCAGCGGTCACGAGCTCGCCGAACGGTTCCCGGTCGAGCGGTCGCGCTACGAGGGGCCGACCGGGATCACCGGCGTGTTCACCGACGCAGCCGCCACGCGCGACATCCCCTGCGCCTCCCTGTGGGCCGCGGTGCCGCACTACGTGGCACAGCCGCCGTGTCCCAAGGCGACCCTGGCGCTGCTCGGCCGGCTCGAGGACATGCTGGACGTGTCGATCTCGGTGGCCGACCTCGAGGAGCAGGCTCGCGCCTGGGAGGAGACCGTCGACGAGCTGGCCCGCGAGGACGGGGAGATCGCGGAGTACGTCGAGGCGCTCGAGCGGGCCCGCGACAGCAGCGACCTGCCCGAGGCCAGCGGCGAGGCGATCGCCCGGGAGTTCGAGCGCTACCTCAAGCGGCGTCACCCCGACTCCGACTGAGCATCTCGTCCGTACGGGGGATCGACGACTGCAAGGAGCCCGCGATGCCGACCATCGAGCTACCGCCCGGACCGCTGGACTACGAGGATCGCGGCGACGGCCCGCCGATCGTGTTCCTGGCCGGTGCGCACATGGACAGCGGGCTCTGGCGCGGCGTCATCGACGAGCTCGCCGACCGGCATCGGTGCCTGGCACCGACGCTGCCTATGGGAGCGCACCGGAGGTCGGTCGCCGCCGACGCCTCGCTCAGCCTGACCGGGCTGGCCGCGATCGTGTACGAGTTCCTCACGGCGCTCGACCTCGACGACGTCACGCTGGTTGGCAACGACACCGGGGGTGCGGTGGCCCAGGCGGTGGTGGCGAACCATCCGGAGCGGATCGGCCGGCTGGTCCTCGCCTCCTGCGAGGCCTTCGACAACTTCCCGCCGGGGCTGCCCGGCCGGGTCGACAAGCTGTCTGCGTCACTCCCCGGCGGCATGTGGCAGGCCGGCCAGCTGATGAAGTTCGCGCCGATGTGGCGACTGCCCTTCACGTTCGGCAACCTGACCAAGCGCCCGATCAACAAGGACCTCCGGTCCGCCTGGTTCGGCCAACTGCGGTCCAGCCCGGCGATCCGCGAGAACACCCAGCGCTTCCTACGAGCCGTCGACGCCGACGAGCTCCGGGCTGTGACCGAGCGGCTGGCGGCCTTCGAGCGGCCGGCGCTGGTCGTGTGGGCGCGTGAGGACAAGATCATGCCGCCGGATCACGCCGAGCGGCTGGCCGAGCTACTGCCGAAGAGCGAGCTGGTCTGGATCGAGGACAGCTACACGCTGATCGCGCTGGACCAGCCGAAGGCGTTCGCGCGGGCGATCGGCGACTTCGTCGGCGACTAGAGCCGGTTAGAGGGGGATGCCGAGCAGGGCGTCGGCGAGCGCCCGGACGGTGGCGGGCGCATCGGAGTCGTCACCGACGCCGCCGAGCGCGGCCTCGGTCCAGCCGTCGATCGCGGCGAGTGCGCCCGGCGTACCGAGGTCGTCGGCCAGCGCCAGCCGCACCTGCCGTACGACTCCGCCCGCATCGGGACCCTGTGACTGCGCCGCCGCCTGCCGCCAGCGCGCCAGCCGGCCCTCGGCCGCCGGCAGCTCGGCCTCGGTCCAGAACCACTCGCTTCGGTAGTGGTGCGCCAGCAGGGCGAGCCGGACCGCTGCCGGATCGGCGCCCTGGGACCGGAGCTGCGACACGAGGACGAGGTTGCCGAGCGACTTCGACATCTTCTCGCCCTCGTACCCGAGCAGGCCGGTGTGGACGTAGTGCTGTGCGAACGGCCGCTCCCCCGTGGCGACCTGCGCCTGCGAGGCGGACATCTCGTGATGCGGGAAGATCAGGTCGTTGCCGCCGCCCTGCAGATCGAAGCCCATGCCGAGCCGGTCGAGCGCGATCGCCGCGCATTCGGTGTGCCAGCCGGGCCGGCCAGGTCCGAACGGAGCGTCCCACGACGGCTCCCCGGGCCGAGCCGCTCGCCATAGGAGTGCGTCCAGCGGGTCCCGCTTGCCGGGCCGATCGGGGTCGCCGCCACGCTCGGCGGACAGCGCCAGCATGGTGGCCTCGTCGTAGCCGCCGAGCGAGCCGAAGCCCGGATCCTTGTGGACCTGGAAGTAGAGGTCACCGTCGACGTCGTACGCCGCGCCCTGCTCGACGAGGCGGGTGATCAGCTCGGTGATGATCGGGATCGACTCGACAGCGCCGATGTAGTCGGTCGGCGGCAGGACGCGCAGCGCGGTCATGTCCTCGCGGAACAGCTCGGTCTCGCGCGCGGCCAGCTCTCGCCAGTCCTCGCCGGTCTGCTCGGCCCGCTCCAGCAGTGGGTCGTCGACGTCGGTCACGTTCTGGGTGTAGCTGACCTCGAGACCGGCGTCCCGCCAGACCCGGCAGACGGTGTCGTAGGCCAGGTAGGTCGCCGCGTGGCCCAGATGAGTCGCGTCGTAGGGCGTGATGCCGCAGACGTACATCCGGGCCGGGGACTCCGGTGTGGTCTCGGCGACCGAGCGGCCGGCGGTGTCGTAGAGCCGAAGGCCGGGTCCGTGACCATGGCCGAGATCCGCCAACTCGGGCACGGGTGGTGCCATCCATGACCGCATGTCCGCCAGCCTAGACACCCCGGTCGACGGCCCGTACGGGGTCTCGGGTCAGAACGCGGGCCACGGGATCGCCCGGCCGCCATGGGGCGGTCCGGGGTGGCGTCGCGAGCGCAGCAGGCGTTCGACGCGCGCGCCGAGCCGGTCGACCTCGTCCTCGTCCAGCCGATCGCCGAGCTGACTCATGGTCGCCGGGTCGTGCAGCGCCGAGGTGAGACGTTCCAGGGCCTCGATGTCCCGGTCCAGCAACGGCTGGCCGGCCCAGCCCCAGAGGACGGTCCGCAGCTTGCGCTCGACATGGAAGGTCAGGCCGTGGTCGCAGCCCAGCACCCGGCCCTCGGCGGACAGCACGTGGCCGCCCTTGCGGTCGGCGTTGTTCGCAACGGTGTCGAATACCGCCATCGAGCGCAGCCGCGGGTCGTCGCGGTGCACCAGGATCACCGGCTGGTCGCTGATGTCGACCGCGTCGAGCACGTGGAGCCAGCCATCCGGCAGGTCTCCCGCGGGGAGGACGTCGACGAACTCCTCACCGTCGTCGGTGATCCAGGCCTGCACCATTCCGGGTCCGAACGGCCCGTCGCCGATCACCGTCGGGGGCACCACATGCCAGCCGGCCAGCTCGGACACCAGGTACGACGCGACCTCGCGATCGGCGAGCGTACCGAGCGGAAAGTCCCACAGGGGCCGCTCGCCGCGGATCGGCTTGTATACACAGTCGACCTTGGTCCCGTCGAGGCAGACCGAGCCGTAGAAGGTGGCGTTCGACGCCTCCACGAGCCGACCCTCCAACTCGACTGAGCCGTGCCGGAGCACCGACTCGACGTCGGTCGGCGGGAGCGGCTCAGGGCTAGTCAAGGCTCAGTCGCTTGTGGCCGTTGGAGCGTGGACACACGTGTCCCTCGGGGTCGATCGGCTGGCCGCAGAACTGACAGGTCGGCCGGCCCGCCGACACGACCAGCTTGGCCCGCTCGGCGAAACCGCGCGCCATCGAGGGCTGGAGCTGTACGACAAGGACCTCCTCGGCCTCGTCGTCCTCGCTCTCGGTCGCTGCGAACGCCTCGATGACGACCGCCTCGGCCGTCTCGTCCCATGCCAGTGTCATCGTCCCGACTCGGAACTCCTGCTCGATCGGCTGGTCGAGCGGCTCCGAGTCGGTCGTCGCGTCGACCGTGCCGATCGCGCTGTCCGCACCGACCTGTTCCAGCAGGTCGTCCAGCCGATCGGCCAGCACCGCGACCTGCTCCTTCTCGAGGGAGACCGACGTGACGCGGGCGCCGTCCTTGGCCTGCAGGAAGAACACGCGCTCTCCGGGCGGGCCGACGGTGCCACTGACGAACCGGTCGGGCAGGTCATAGCGATGGACGAGCATGGGATCGACTCTATTGCGCCGGTCTGCGAACCGGTCAGGAGCCGCCGCCGACCGACGCGTCGGAGCTGCCACGGCGGCGACGGCCCTTGGCCGGCTTGGTGCCGTTGCGGAGCGCGCTGAGGTCGCTGCCGGTGTCGTTGATGTGGAAGACGAACGGGCGGGTCGCGGTGTACTCGATGACGCAGACCGCGCCCGGGCCGATCACGATCCGCTGGAACTGGTCCAGGTGCAGTCCGAGCGCATCGGCGACCACCGCCTTGATCACATCGCCGTGGCTGACTGCCACCCAGACCCCGCTCGCACCGACCGCGGCCTCGACCTCGGCGTTCCAGCGCCGGACCGACGCGAGCGCCCGGGTCTGCATCTGGACCATCGACTCCCCGCCCGGGAACAGCACGGCGCTCGGGTGCTGCTGGACGGTCTTCCACAGCTTCTGCTTGGCGAGGTCCTTGAGCCGCTGGCCGGTCCAGTCGCCGTAGCCACACTCGATCAGGCCCTTGTCGCGCCGGACCCGTGGCCGTGGCGACTGCTGCTGCGCGCGGGCGATCACGTGGGCGGTCTCGAGCGTGCGCTCCAGCGGGCTGCTGACGATGCGAGCGAGTGGGAGTGCGGCGAGCCGTTGGCCGAGCTGGTCGGCCTGGGTCCTTCCGGCGTCGTCGAGATGGATCCCGGGAGTACGCCCGGCGAGTACGCCGTCGGCGTTGGCAGCGGTACGGCCGTGCCGGACGAGGATCGCGAGGGCCACCGCACCAGCGTACGGGGGACATCGGATCAGGTCGGCGTCATGACTCCGGTGGCGAGCAGGATGACGAGGAGCGAGCCCAGCGCGACGCGGTACCAGACGAACAGCATCAGACTGTGGCCGGCGACGAACTTCAGCAGCCAGGCGACCGCGGCGTACGCGACGATGAAGCTCACGACGGTCGCCACCAGCGTCTGTCCGACGCCGATGCCGCCGCCGATCGCGTCCGGCAACTCGTAGATGCCGGCCCCGACCAGCGCGGGGATCGACAAGAAGAACGACATCCGGGTCGCCGTGACCCGATCCAGCCCGAGCATCAGGCCGGCCGAGATGGTCGCGCCAGACCGCGAGACGCCCGGGATCAGCGCGATGCACTGGGCCAGGCCGATCAGGACGGTGTCGCGCAATCTCATGTCCTGCTCGCCGCGCTTCTGGGTCGCGACGTGCTCGGCGAGGACCAGCACGCCGCTCCACACGATCAGGCCTCCGGCGACCCACCACAGGTTGCGCAGCGGTCCGGTGATCAACGGCTCGGCGAGCAGGGCGATAACGACGATCGGGACCGAGCCCGCGATGACGTACCACCCGAACCGGTAGTCGAAGCTCCCACGGTGCTCCGGTTTGAAAAGCCCGAGCACCCAGGCCCGGACTATCCGCCCGATGTCGGATCTGAAGTAGACCAGGACCGCCAGGATCGCACCGACCTGGATCACCGCGGTGAACGCCGTGATCTCGTCGGCGTCGATCGGCAGGCCGAGCAGCTTCTCGAAGATGGTCAGGTGCCCGGTGCTCGAGATCGGCAGGAACTCGGTCAGTCCCTCGACGATCCCGAGGACCACCGCATCGAAGTAGTCCAACATCGGTCAGGCGGCTCCGAGTCCCTCGACGGCGAGGACGTCAGCGACGGCGCGCAGTGTCTCGACCCGGCCGGCCTCGTCCGCGGCGAACGGCGTCACGTTGATCGTCGTGACGCCGGCCTCGGCGTAGGCGTGCAGCCGCTCGGCGATGCGTTCCTTCGGTCCGATCAGGGCGGTCTGGTCGATCAGGTCTCGTGGCACGGCGGCCATGGCCTCCCGGTGGCGCTTGTCGAGATAGAGGGTCTGGATCTGCTCGGCGGCCTCGTCGTAACCCATTCGGCGGGCCAGCGCGTTGTAGAAGTTCTGCTTCCGGCTGCCCATGCCGCCGACGTAGAGCGCGGTATAGCCCCGCAACGGCTCGGCGCAGGCGTCGAGGTCGTCGCCGATCACGACGGGCACGTTGGCGACCAGGTCGAGATCGGCGAGCGTACGGCCCGACCGCTCGGCGCCCACGCGCAACGGACCGAGCGACGACTCGGCGTGCTCGGGCGCGAAGAAGATGCCGAGCCAGCCGTCGGCGATCTCGCCGGTCTGCTCGAGGTTCTTCGGTCCGATGACTGCAAGGTAGATCGGGATGTGCTCCCGGTATGGATGCAGCATGAGCTTGAGTGCCTTGCCCGGCCCGTCGGGCAGCGGCAGCGTGAAGTGGTCGCCCTCGTAGCGAACAGTGGTGCGGGACAGCGCGAGCTTGACGATGTCGACGTACTCCCGCGTGCGCCCCAGCGGCTTGCCGAACCGGACGCCGTGCCAGCCCTCGGACACCTGCGGGCCGGAGACGCCGAGGCCGAGCCGGAAGCGGCCCTTGGTCAACGTGTCGAGCGTGGCGGCCGTCATCGCGGTCATCGCGGGCGTACGGCCTGGGATCTGCATGATCGCGGTGCCGATGTCGATCGACTCGGTCTGGGCCGCGATCCAGGTGAGCAGTGTGATGACGTCGGAGCCGTAGGCCTCGGCCGCCCAGACGCTGGAGTAGCCGGCCCGCTCGGCCGCCTGCGCGAGTCGTACGTGCTCGCCGCCGGCGTCAGTCGCGACGTAGCCGATGTTGAGTCCCAGACGCACCCGTGGAGCCTAGAGGGCGAGCCTTGCCGTCACTGCGCCGACCCATCCCATTAGCCTTCGGCCATGCAGCAGCGACGGCTCGGCCGCAGCGGCCTGTCGGTCTCGTGTCTCGGACTCGGCACGTGGTTGTGGGGCCAGGATACCGACGAGCACGAGGCCAAGGACGCACTGACCGCCTACGTCGACGCCGGCGGCACCCTTGTCGACACCGCGGCGGGCTACGGCGACGGCGCCTCGGAGCGGGTGCTCGGCGCCCTGCTCGGCCAGGTCGTGCCCCGCGACGAGCTCGTGATCGCCACCAAGGCCGGCCTCGGCACCCGGCGCGGCGAGTGGGGCGCCGACACCTCGCGCGGCGGCCTGCTGCGTCAGCTCGACGACTCGCTGCGCCGGCTCCGGGTCGACCACATCGATCTGTGGCAGGTCCACATCTGGTCGCGCAGCGCGCCGTGGCAGGAGACGCTCGCGGCGCTCGACCATGCCGTCACCACCGGCCGCACCCGCTACGTGGGGATCTCGAACTGGACCGGCTGGCAGACCGGCCTCGCCGTCGGCTGGCAGTCCGCGGTGCCGGACCGGGCGCCGGTGATCTCGACGCAGGTGGAGTACTCCTTACTCAACCGCGCGGTCGAGGACGAGGTGCTGCCCGCCGCTCGCGCATTGGGCATGGGCGTGCTGGCCTGGTCGCCGCTGGGTCGTGGCGTGCTGACCGGCAAGTATCGCGCCGGCATCCCGGCCGACTCCCGAGCCGCCACGCCGCACCTCGGCAGCAACGTCGATCCGTATCTCGACGAGGGCTCGCATGGCGTCGTCGAGGCAGTGATCCGAGCCGCCGACGGACTGTCGCTGTCTCCTATCCACGTGGCGCTCGCGTGGCTGCTCGCCCGGCCGGGCGTCAGCTCGGCGCTCATCGGTGCGCGTACGACCGCGCAGCTGGCCGCCTCGCTCGAAGCCTGGGCGGTCGATCTGCCCGAGGAGATCGTGGCGGCGCTGGACGACGTGTCGGACGAGACGGTCGCGGCGGAGTGACCGACGGCATGGAGTCGGAGGCGGCTGCATCGGCCAGCGCCGCGGCCGATCCGTGGCTGGCGCTGGACGAACCGCACGCCTCGCCGACCAGGGTCGACGCTCTCGCCACGGAGCAGATCGGCCGGTTCGCTCTCGATGACGTACGCCGGTCGGCCGGCCTCACGAGCTGGCTGGTCCGCCGCGCCGCCACCGACGGTTCCACGGTGCTGGACGGGACCAGCTGGGCGGCCGCGCTGCGTGGGTTCGGCATCGAGGCGGCGCGACCGGGTCTCGACGCCGCCGCTGCCGCGGGTCGAGTGCTCGTATTGCCGTCGGAGCGGGCGATCGCCCATCCGCAGTGGGGACCGCTCGAGGAACGGCTCGCCGACGACCTGCATGCCGTGCTGGCCTCCGGCGGACCCGACGAGACACCGGCGGATCCCTTCGACGCCGCGCTGGCGATGCCGTTCTGCGTCGTCGTGGCCGGCCGTGGCAGCGAACCCGACGACTGGGCCAGGCGACTCGAGAAGCGCGGCCAGGCGGCCGGCCGGCCCGTGACCGTCGTCGGCGACGCCCACCGGCTCGACCTGGCGGCGGCCGACGGACTCCTCGAGGACCACGACGTCGACGCGAGCCTCGTGCTGGTCGGCGACCCGGACCTGCTGGAGCCGGAGCAGCCCGGCCGGTTCTTCGGCGACCTGGTCGCCAGCGGAGCCGTCCCGGTCGTCCGGCTCCCCGTGGACACCGTCGGCGACGACGCTCCGATCGTGAGCCTGGTCGAGTCGCTGCGCAGTGGCGAGCTGCCGCCGATCGCGGCCGAGCAGCAGCAGGTCGTCGTGTGCGCCATGGCCGACGCTGGCGAGGCGGTCGCCCGCGTCGTCGAGTTGGTCACGGAGACACTGCCCCGCGATGCGAGCGTCGGCCCCTCGGATCTTGTGGTCCTCGGCATTCGGTCCGCGGGTACGGCTGGAGTCGATGCCCTGCGCGAGGCGATCGGCCCTGGCGCCGAGACGGTTGCCGTGCACGACGCGGTCGATCGTCGCGCCGACGCAGTGGTCCTCGTGCTCCCTGCGGAGTCGGCCGGCTCCCTGACCCGGTCGCATCTGATCACGGCGGCGTCGGTGGCTCGACGACAGTTGACCATCGTGCATCAGGCCGGTCCGGCTTTGGCCGACGCCGTACGACGCCGGCCGCATCGGCCCCGTCGCACTCGGCTCGCAACGCTGCTTCGCGAGTAGGCCCGTTGGTCAGGCCCGGTCGAGCAGCCGGTCCATCACCCGGGCACCGAAGGCCAGCGCATCGACGGGGACGCGCTCGTCGACGCCGTGGAACAGCGCGGTGAAGTCGAGGTCCGGAGGCAGTCGCAGCGGCGCGAAGCCGTACGACGGGATCCCGAGCCGGTGCCATGCCTTCGCGTCTGTACCGCCCGACATCAGATACGGCGCCGCATGGGCCTCCGGGTCCTCGGCCAGCAGCGAGCCGACCATCGCGTCCACCAGATCACCGGTGAACTCGCCCTCCAGCGCCACGTCCTCGAGCTCGATGTCGACCTCGACGTCCGGACCGGCTCGCTCGCGGAGCCACTCGACGAAGTCGTCGCGCTCCCCCGGCAGGAACCGCCCGTCGATCCAGGCCTGCGCCTCCCCCGGCACGACGTTGACCTTGTAGCCGGCCCGCAGCATCGTCGGGTTCGTCGTGTTGCGGATGCCGGCGCCGATCATCCGGGCGGCCGGTCCGAGCTCGGCAATCAGCTTGTCCGGATCGGCATCCGGCGAGTCGGCGAGCTCTCGTACCTTCTCGAGGAGCACCCGCATTGACGGACCCGGCTGGGCCGGCCACTCGTACGTCCCGATCGCCGCCACCGCCTCGGCTAGTCGCGCGATCGCGTTGTCAGGGTGCCGCATCGACCCGTGACCCGCGTTGCCGCGGGCGATCAGCCGGATCCAGGTCATGCCCTTCTCGCCGGACTCGATCAGATAGAGCCGCCGGCCGGCCACGTCGGTCGAGAAGCCGCCGACCTCACCGACCGCCTCGGTGCAGTCCGCGAACAGGTCCGGGTGCTCGTCGACCAGCCAATGCGCACCGCGCCGGCTGCCCGCCTCCTCGTCGGCGGTGAAGGCCAGCACGATCGGCCGCCGCGGCAACCAGCCCGCCTGCTGCCGCGCCTCCAGCACCGACAGCACCATGGCGTCGAAGTCCTTCATGTCGACGGTGCCGCGACCATAGAGATAGTCGTCGACGATCTCGGCCGCGAACGGCGGCACCGACCAGTCGTCGGCCTCGGCCGGCACCACGTCGAGATGGCCATGCACCAGCAGCGGCTCGGCATCGGGCTCCCGCCCGTCCCAGCGCGCGATCACGTTGGCCCGCCCCGGATACCCCTCGATCAGTTGCGGCTCCAGACCGGCGTCGGAAAGCCGCTCGGCGACGTACTCGGCCGCCTTCCGCTCCCCCGGACCCGAGTCGTCGCCGAAGTTCGTGGTGTCCATCCGGACCAGCGCTCGGCAGTGTTCGAGCACAGTGCCCGCCGGGTCGTACTGGGGTCGCGAATGGCTCGTCGTCATCCCTCCATCCTGCCTGCTTTCCAGGGCCGACGCGACGATGGAGCACAGGGCCGGTTTTGATACAGTGACGCCGCGCTCCGGGCCCCCGGCCGGAGCACTGTCCGGGTGGCGGAATTGGCAGACGCGCTAGCTTGAGGTGCTAGTCCCCTTCACAGGGGGTGGGGGTTCAAGTCCCCCCTCGGACACTTGGCCTGGTCTGATCGAGAGGCGGGTCGATCGTGACTTTCGCGGTCCGCTCCGATGGACGTATCGGATGTGACCGCGGTGGGTGGTGCCCGTGACGCAGGACGCCCAATCCCAAGC
>Ga0209382_10000379_pt1 | contig 72848 bp, 78 predicted proteins | sample SoiMetdeltSBSDD5_FD_187599 | JGI IMG/M metagenome (GOLD analysis project Ga0209382, IMG submission 187599) | Bulk soil microbial communities from a Populus tree surrounding site in Tennessee, USA - Soil MetaG P. deltoides SBSDD5 (SPAdes) (version 2) | ecosystem: Environmental > Terrestrial >... | reverse complement strand
ACTCACGACAAGACTTGATCGCCTGTTGCACGCCTTCCAACATAGAAGCTAGCGTCAGGCGAGCTTTCTCTTTGTCGTTGAAGCTGAGTTCCGACGAAGTGATATTACGCTCGCCGTTCTCGGCGAGGTACTTTCCGAGACTCATCAAATCAAAGGGAACGACGGGGAGAAGAATTTCCTCGATGTGAGCAACCAGTTCGGGAGGTTCGTTCTTCAGATGCTCGAATATACGCAAACCTTTGTCGGCGTAATTCAAGTGAAGGTACGTACACTGTCCGAACGGCGTCATAATGAACGTCCGCAACGGTAGTTCCTGTTCCCCGGTTTGGTCCATAGCTTCCGGCGAATTGTCGAGAGCTTTGTACGGTATTGACTGAATCCAAGCGATTCTTCCGCGCTCGATGTAATCCACGCACATCGGTTGAAGACCCATCTTACCGATGAAGCTCAGATCGTGTAACGGCATCCAAGCATAACGCTCTTTGATGCGGTCGAAGTACCCGGTCTGATCTTCGTTCCTGATGTTGAGTTTTCCGATCCTCGCTCCCGGAGGTGGAGTAGGTCTTTGACCAAACTCAGCGAGAGGATTTGTAATTTCTGTATTCATATTTATTGTCCTACCTTGTTGTTAAACGGACACCTTGTGTTTCTTGATGTCCAGCATTTCGTTCGTCATTTCCTTGTCCCACTTCTCCCACTCCGCATCAATCTTGTCGCTTCGTTCTTTGCGTGCGGATTCGGGAGTTGTGAACTTCAGCTTCTCTCTGCGAGCGATGTTCATAACGTGGTTAGCACGAAGTATTTCTATCGCGCCTTCGTCCAGGTCGCGGTAAATAGTTCGTCCTTCCTCGTCGTAGTCGAGAAGATCGAACCAATGAATGTACATACCCTTCTCAGGGTATTCTCCGAGAGCGTCTATGTAGTCCGTCGAATCCATAGGATTGACGAGGTAACGCTCGTTATTCCATCCAACCGCATCTCCGAAAGCTTCGGGCGGTACCCATTGTTCCATTATCCAGAGAGGTATTCCGATCTCCCGCTCTTCTGTAGTGATAACCGGCGAAACAAGAATACCCAATCCGCCGCGCGTCATCTGTCCCGTATTCGGATCGAGATAACGCTTGTGAGCTTCGATTGGAGGAAGGAAGAACTTGTTGTTCTTTTTCTTGCGAGTGTTGATGATGTTATAACCCTTCAGCGTTTCATACGTGTCTACAATGCTCACATATTTCATACGCATCTTACCCATAGCGAACTGAGTAATATTCGGGTCCATACCCCACACAACGCGATACTTCGGAATCTTGTTAGTACCAGGATCAGCATAACCGCCTATCTTGTTGACAGCGGCGTCGAACCAATCTGGTTTTGGCGTCGGCGGGGGAAAATTCTGACTAGGAATGTCTTTGATGTCGTTAGCTTCTTGTTCATCCGCTAACGTTGATTGTATTGGTTGATTGTGAGCGTCGTATAGCATCTGTATTCTCTCCTATAACAGAAGCAAAAAGATGAGGCGGGCGTCATAACCCGCCCGCCTCATCGAAGAGGTTAGTTGATGTTGTAACCAACAGCTAACCCGGCAGTACCCAAGTTCGTGAACTTGATGTTCTGACCAGGATCGGGTGAAGCGAGATCGCCCTTCCAGGTCATCACGTACAGTCCGCTATCGAAATAGGAACCAACGCCGTTAGCGTCGAATCCAGGAATCGGAGCGATACCGTTGTCCGTGCCGACCATAGAGACGATTCCGAGTTCCTTATAGTTGAACTTGTTGAGCGAAGCTCGGTTCAACATATAGAGAACGTCATCGGGACAATCCGTGTCCTCGACCCACTTAATACCCTGGAACTCGTAGGTACGATATCCCAGGTCGAGCGGATCTTTGAAGGTAGTGTTCCGACGAATCGCGGTAGCAGTACCCGCCGCAGTCGGGTCGCCGAGGTTGACGTAACGATTCGCCTGAGTAGGCGCGCTGACAATCATCAGATTCTCGACGCGAGCACTGTGCGAATCTGCGCCTTTCAGATACTTGATCTGGAAGAGCACTTTGTTCAACTTAGCGATGGACAGATCGCCGCCGCTCGAATCAACGATTGAGCGATACTGCGGGAACAGACTTCGGTCAATACCGAAATAGTCAGTCGTCGCATTGCTGACGATGAAGTCCAGACCGTGAATAGCGCGACCGTAGGAACCTTCCCACGTAACAATGTCACCGGCGATGACGGTCGCAGGAACCGTATCGAACACGGCAACGCCGGTCGAGTCAGTCTTCGAGATGCAGGTCATAACGCCTGAACCGATCTTGTCACCGACCGCAAACGAGTCGTGGACTGAACCGGCGTAAACGTTGTACACGCCTTCAACGAAAATCTGACGCGCCCTAAACGGAAGCGCGAATGTGATGGTACCAAGCGCGCCTGAAACTGAAGCGGACACGACACCCTTGACGGCGGTACCGTCACGGTATCCTTGCTGGTTCAACTCAACCATCGCTTGCTTGGTATTATCTCGGACATCATCCTTAACCAAGCTGATGATAGCTTCAGCGGAGTTCTCCAACGTGTCGCGCGTCATACGAGACGCAATTGCGTAACGGCGATACAGAACGGTCATCGAAACGAAAGAACGTCGTCCGCCAGCGGGGTACTTTCCACCCTCACCAAACCACAACATACTAACGTTCGGTCGCGCCAGACCAACGATGCGCACGCCGCGCGGATTCGTTTCCTTAGCTTGACCTTCGTTGACCAAGTTCCATAAGATCGCCGAACGATTAAACAGGTCACGAACGCGGGGGTCTAAGACCTCGCGGATGACCTTTGTAAGTTCGGTGGTGTCAAAAGCTGCCATAATCTTGTGAACCTCAGTATAGAAATTGAGGCATTACCTTCTGACTCTGATTTCACCACGTCGGATTTTATCTTGTACCAAAGCATCAACATCATCGAACGGATCAGCGTTCGGGTCAGTCTGCTTCGGCGCTGTAGTACGATCTGACGCAGGCGAATCAAGGTCTGACGGCGCCTCCGTAACCTTTTTCACTTGCGCGCCGCGCTTTGCGGCGAGCGATTCCACTAACGGCGAGATGAAGTTCGCTGCTTTACTAGCATACGTACCTATCATCGCCTGAAGGCGTAGTGATAAATCGTCCGCAGTCGCCGCAGCTACCCGATCTTTCGGGTTGTGCGCTTTCTGTGTTACAGCTTGCAGAGCTTTTGTGTAGAGTGCTCGGAAGTTCTTATCCTTGTTCGCAAGAGCTAAGGTATAAGTATCAAGCAACTCCATACATCCTTCTCTGAACTCTTTGACATCCGGCGTCTCACCTTCAACTGGTTGATGCAATCCAAGAGCTTCAATCTTCCGCGTAATGGGAGACAAGTTTTCAGTCACGTAGTTTTCTACCGCTTCCGCCGCGTGTTGTTGCTGTTGTTCAGTTTTAGCTCCGTCTATGCTTTGTTTCAATGAATCAGTTTGAGCTTTAACGTCCCGCAACGCCTCGTTCTGGCGTCTCATATAATCAACTATGTGAGCAGGTAACTCGTTACCTTCCGCATCAACTTTCAACTCATCTGGAATGTCATCCGTCTTGAAGAAGGACTCCATTTGTTTCGAGCTTGTTGGTTTTCCCGCCGCAAGAAAATCTTTGACAGCTTTGATATCGCCGTCGTTGAGATTCCTTCCGAACGTTCTCGCCAACGCTGTATCGGTCGCACGTTGGATAAGTTCTTGACCAATGTACTTGGTTAAAGACGCCGAAACATCGGGGAAGTTTTCGCTTAGGAATTCTACCGCGCTCTCCGGGTCGAAGTTTTGAGGATCTGCAATCGCGCCGTATACTTCCGCCGCGAGTTCCAGGTTCTTCACTCCGCCGAATTTTGTTTCGACTGCTTCGAGAATAGGTTTGGCGTCATCGAATTTCTTAGCTATTTCGTCGTGAGAGCTTTTCCATTGCTCTCCCCACTTCCTAGCTTCCGCTGCGCCGTCAACCTTCTTCTTTGACTTATCAGCTTCCGGTTGACCGTCTTCCGGTGATTTATCTTTGTCTGCGCTTTCGTCAGGAGTTACGGGCGCGCTCTTCTTATCGTCAGTTCCCTGATCCTTTTTAGGATCTACGTCCTGTGCGTTTGGGTCTACTGCATCATCGCTACTCGGCGTATCCTTTACGCCTTGATCGTCTCCGGGTGTCGCTCCTTGCGTACCCAAGTCGTTGTAAGCGTTTACAGCGTCTCCAAAAATCTCATCAGCTAAATCTGGCATATGGTATTTTCTCCGTATTCGAGTTGGATTATTTATTGCTGGTTACGATCCAGCTAACTCTCTGCCTACCTTCGGAGAATCCGAAGTACTCTGAGTTACCCTCAAAGTAGCTAAAGTTTAGGTTATGTTAGTAACAAAGGTCAAGCGGGCGACGCGTTCGGGCGCGACGCCGCTTGACTCGTTGTCGGTGGTTTGCTGTTTGTGCTCATCGGAATCGGTTCAGTAGGTTTCGACGCCGCAGCATTACCCGCAGTCTTCGCCTGTTCCTTCTTGATATCCGATTCCGTTTGCATCTGTGTTTGTTCCGCCATCTTTTGATTATCAACCATTCCAGTTAAAGCTTGCGCCGCCATAGCGTACTGAGCTTCTTCTTGGAATTGCTGATCACTGATCTTCTTGATAGCTTCGTCGTGTCTCTGAATCAAAAACTTGATACCGTCTGCAACGCACGCGGGAGCAAGTCTCCCCTCGTCCGTCTTCAACCACGCCGTGTAAGTACTGATGAAGGTCGGATGGTCGTCAATGTACATATCAACTGGAACGTCTCCGACCACTAGCTGAACGATCTTCTCGTCATCCGTACTCTCGTCTATTACCCCGGCGTTGAGCAGTACTCGCGTCGTAGCTTGTACCTGCTCGATGCGAAGATGAGCGTTTCTGATATCCGGTTGCAGCTTGTCCAAATCCAGAGGCATTCGTAACAATTCCGCCGCTCTCTGTTTAATCTCGTAAGGAACTTGAGGATTCGCAAAACCGAGAGGTATACCTCCCGCAGTCACAAACTCCAAGAAGTCCATTTTGACCTCTTGCTCTGTACGAGGTACCCAACTTCCCGCTTCAACCGTGATTTCAAGATCGCTCTCTATATCGCATTCCCTGAACCACTGAGCTTCGGCGAGAGAGTAGTTACCGAGAGCTTTATCACTCACGCCGTCAATCCAGTACTCTTGTTCGAGAGCTAGCACCTGTTGCGCCCAAACAACATCAACTTCCGACTTCAACGCCAGCGGAGTACCGAGCGATGCGATGCTCGCGTCACGAGCAATCGCCATCGCGGTAGCTGTGTTTAATCGTGGGTCGTTCGCTCCCTGCATAGCGAGATGCGCTCCCGACTGAGTACGCATATCCTCGATAGCGGAAATCTTCGCGTCTGGTACATCACGACCGATGCTCATTCCCGACATCTGATAGACAGCTTCCTTCGGGTTATCACCTCGCTTCGCGTTGCGACTCATCGGAGTCATCTGCGAAGGATTGTTATCCAGCATTGCTGCTTCGATAAGCATTGGATTGTAGATAATTTTCGGCGAAGCGTTATAGATGATGTTCTCAACAAACAGCGATTGCATTTCATTAACTAGCTGTTGCATTGAGAGAAGGTCGTCAACACCATCTCCCCAAAAACTCTCAATCAACTTCTCATACGCTCCGTGCGCCCAATATTTATCAAGCGTCTCGCGCTTCACATCCAAGAGTTCATCGCCGCAAAAAGCGAGATACATACCGTCAGGATATCTTTCGATAAACTTATCACCGCGCTTCAGTATCTCGCCGTCGCCGAGCTTGAGATCGCGTTTAGCTCTCAGGTCGAAATAAAGCGAAGGTCTGACCCAAAGTCTTACGAACTCGGTCATACCACCCATCCCCGCGCCGTATTCTTCGACACTCACTAGCGAAGTTTTATTTACTCCACCGCTGCTACCGGTGTTTAACTCTGTCTCCTGGATGTACTTTGTTATCGGCGTCGGAGCGACAGGTTTGATTATCGCCCATCTGAATTGCTCTTTGAGCGTCGAACTCATTACATATTGACGCCAGCGTAAGTACGGCGTCTGCTCAAGAGTCCTAGCTCGAACGTGAACCTTCACCTCCCGAACGTCTACAAGACGAGTCGCCGGACAACCGACTCTCACCTTGTCAACTTTCTTCATACGCGAAAGCGTTTGCTCTTCGCCGCGCTCGATCTGAACTCCGTCGTATCCGCAATGCGGACACGGAACGTTCGCTTCATCGCCATACGCGGGAGCGGATTTGCTAAGCTGCGACATATCTCCCGACTTGTCGCAACTCGGACACCACCAATAATCTTCGTGTGTCTTGTCGTTGAATTTCTCGACCTGTGGAACGTTCGCGTAATCACCTTTACCCTTCTTGTTGTAATAGGTGTAGCGAAGATAGTTCCCTGCGAGGAATGCCGATTTACCTTCAGTCTGTCTGAAGGATTCTGGCATAAGCTTATCCTGCTTGCGGGAGAGAATAGCAGTCGCGTACCTTGCTGCGCCTTTCTTCTCAACCGTATCGTCTCGCGGCGCGACCTTGAGGCGCGACCGCGAGCGACCCCATTCCTTAGCAAGAGACTTGACCATCGGTCGAATCTGATTGTTGATGAGCAACATCGCCGCGTCTCGCGGTTCAAATGCGTCCGGGTCCATTGGTACCCAATCGCCGGTATGCGCAGACCAGAAACCACGCTGATTACCTCTGTAGTACATCATCAACTTGGTTATCTTGCGGACTCGGCGCATTTCTTCTTCCTGATTCTCGCCGTCAATAACTTTGAGCATCAGTCTCGCCCACTCTGTAAAATCTACCTCGATAGTGTCTTTGTCACTTCTCGCCCGGTCGTCCGCAGATTTCTTCAAGTCTTCCGCAGGGATGTTATCCACGTTAGGTTGATCATTCAGCGATGTGATCGCATTGTCAATCATAGATTACTCCGGTTTTTGCATTATGGACTTACCCATCTCGATCAAGAGTCTTTGCTTGGACTCACTGATCTTTACTTCTGTTGGTATGTCCGATGTTTCAGATTCCGCTACCATCTCTTCTACAATTCGCTCTTGCTCTAAAGCTTGCTGAAGTTGTCGTTCTGCGAATTGATTCTCGTGTCTTTGCTTCGCTTCTTTGTATAGATCATCAACCGTGCGGCGTATATTCTTCGGTCGAACTGTTTTTCCAAACACCTCATCATTGGCAACGACCTTCTTGCTACCGTCGCTTTCAAGCTCTCTTACGCCGTCGAACCAACCATCTTCCAAGTTACTCTCGCTATCAAGGTCTTCATAACCACTTGGTGTATATCGTGGTTGATCTAACTTGTTCTCTAACTGCCATACACGAAGGCGAAGTCTTTCGTTTTCGTCGTGTAGGAATCTTGTTACTCCGAAGAGTGACGCGATACCATATTTTACAAACAATTCTACTATTTTCATACCTACCTACCTTCTGTTAGCGCGTTCTCTCGCCAGTTTAAATACTCTGTCTCGCCTGCCGAGTCCTTGATTCTCCGAAGCAAGACGCTCTTTCAATCTATTTTCGTTGATATACATATTACGTGCGAACCAAAGTCTAGCACGTTCCTCCATATCGTGTTCCTTCAGAGCTTCCTCGGTGCGGTACTCTTTGGGTAACATCGCTTCCATTCGTTCTTGTGGTGATAACTGAGCTATCGGGGGAAATGTTATCGCCATACACCGTAAACAGTCCATAGCGTCATCGAACATCTTCTCCGGTCTTTGTCGGCGTACTGGTTTACCCGCCTCACTCTTCGGATAGTGGTACACACCGAACTCTGCTCGCAGGCGCGCAAGACCGTGATCGTCACTACCCGGTCGAACCTGCCATTTATTCGTGTACCTATCGAAGTAGCATTCACCCTGATTGTCGTCAACGACGATATAAATATTCGGACGACCTTTGATGAACGGCGCACCCGTGGTTCTGTTTATTCTGAATGGATGTGGTTGATGAACATACTGAACCTCAAGATAATCGCGTACCTGTGCAATACCGCCGTTATAGTCGGTATCCCACGCTTTGTAGTACAAGTTATGCTCCTGCTCATAGGTGTCGCGCTCCGACAAAGCTTCGTGAGACATCAACTCATCTATCATTCTCGCTTGTTCGTTTTCGGGGAACTGTAATTTGTGTACTTCCTTAGCGACCGCCCGCACCGTGGAGTGCGGCGGCGCGGTGTACATCCGATACACAAATACACTACCGCTGATGTCTATTCCGTGTGTCCTAGTCGTCGTACCTTTCTTGGCAGTAGCGAACCACATTGTTATGTTAGCGTGCTCTCCCCCGCTATCGCTGCTCCCCCAATCGTGCGCTCTACCAAGATTCCAATCGGTCGGTATTCTGAAATGACGTTCTCCGTCGTCGTCTATGCGAATAGCTCCCGCGATCTCCCGCATAAAATCGCTCTTGGTGATTACGTGATAAACCTCGTTGTAATGCGGGTAGACCTTCCCTGGTTGCGAAGCGTCGTAGTCAATATCCAACTCCTGAGCGACCATCTCAGGCGACATACGAAGCTTCTGACCGGCATACCATCGAGCATCTTTGAACGGGTGTTTAGTCCAATGGAACGACCGAACAGGTATATCTCCCGCGAATCGAAGCTGCGCAAAATGATTCAGCTTACCTTTCGGCGTACTGATAAACAATCTGCTATTCGCCGACTGCGTTGACGCCGTGTAAGAGCTAACGTCCTGCTCGATTGAAGCGTATTCGTCAAAGAATATGACGGTGAACCGTCCAGACCTTCCAGTCTCGGCGTTGGCAGTTGTCCCGGTTATTGTGGATTTATTCTCCGGGTTTATCACCGTCATATAGGTCATATGCTTCTTCGAGTCGAACTCTGCCGGGAGCATCCACGAAGGAAGCAAACGAATTTGACTTCTGATCTTCTCGAAGATCGTACTAGCGACGTTCGCCTTGTCTACTTCATCGGCGCGATAGCTAGTAATCAACGCCTCGAACTTTGTACCCTCACGAGGGAATAACCAGTAGTAGACGAACATACAGACTATCAACCAAGTAACGCCCATATCGCGCGACTTATCTATCAGTCCGTCAGACCGCATCGTAAATATCAGTTCGTCTATCCATTGAACCGACTCTTTTTGAAACTCGAACAACTCGAAAGGGAAGGTGTACAAGAGAGAGTTACGAGGATCTACGATCCACGCGTAATTCTCGAACCAGTACATAATGTCATCCGCACATTTCTTCATCTCTTCTTTTTGCTTCGCGGGAGATTTGAGCAATTTGAAGAGACGTTCCTTGCGGCGAAAAGCTTCTTTAGACGAACGCCGGATAAGTTGTTCGAGTGACCACTTGCTGAATTCCAGGTAATCAACTCTTACGCCGGTTTTGAAATCTTCGGGAGCGTCCTTCTTCAGCTTATCTATCGCCTTGTTTACCTTCTCGAACTCTCCCGGAATCTTCGCGGGAGCATCTAAACACAGGTCCAATGACGCGAACAGCGCCGCGTCATTGGACGACATAGAAGCATAGGTCTTCGCGCGAGTCTTCAACTCCCGCAACTTGAGCTTCAACCGGAGAAGGTCAATATCCTCTTTCGTCGGAGACGAGTTTGTTATTTGCTTTATTGAAAGCTCTTCGTATTTCATTACATTTCGTACTCGGTTTTAAGTTGAGTGAACGCTTCGAGAGTGTTCTCATCCGGCGTCTTACCCTTCGCTATGTCGGTCGAAAGTCTGCGAATGATCTCCAACTCACTCTCGCCGGTCGCAGTCTTGATCTCGGCGACGTGCTCCCGAATGACTTCTTTGAGTTCTTCGATTTCACGCTGAGCTTTGATCTCGTGCTCCTGGACAGTCTTTTGGGAGTCGAGGTCTTTCATCATTGCGTTAAGTTCCTTGACCGCTTGAATGACAGCGTTGTGATCCTTGCGCATCACAACTTCGCCTTCTTTATCCACTCCGACCGGCGTACCTTCTGTAGCGTCATATATGACTTGCTGCAACACCCTGATACGAACTGAAGGGAGCATCATATGAAGCTCGGAACGAAGTTCCTTCTCCCGCTGAGCTATCTCGGCGAGATACCGTTTTTTGTAGCTCATTATCGAGCTTATGCTGATGACCCGTTCATCTGTCGCTCCATAGCGTTCTTTCAACAGATTAACTATGTGAGTCGGAGAGTATCCCAACGCCGCACAGTCAATAATGAATTTGATATGGTCTGGTCGCTCGTCGTAGGTTTTCGCCGGTCTTCCCGGTCTACGCTTGCCCTCTTCACCTTTGGTCAATAGCTTCTCGACGCGTTTCTCTACTGTCTTCTTCTTCGGTTTTCTTCCACGAGGTTTTACTACATTATTGCGCATAACTTCTCTCCTAGTTCGCTCGCTATTCGTCTGATAATCCCGCCTTGATGATCTGCGAGTACTTGCTTGATATCCTATTTTTGTATTGCTTCTTCTGTTGCGGCGTTAGTGTCTTGTCCTTCTCCACGTCTGCTCTCTGTTTCCATTTGTCTAGCGTCAGGTTGACGATTTCTTGTAACTCGGCGTCACTCACCTTCTCTCCCGTTTTAATCGCTCTCCGAGCGAGCGCCGCCGAGTCATCAAGAATCTCTTTACGTTCTTCCACCGGAGCAGTGGAAGGGTACTTGGTATCGTTGACGAGTTCTGTAAACACTCTGTCAATCAATACCTGAGTTTGTTTCTTACGCGCTTGGAAGTCCGCGACAGATTCACCCTTCTTCGTATCGCGCTTCGGCGGAGTCATTGACCATCCAGTCTTCGCCGCTTCCTGCGTTACCGCGTTAGTCGTGTCCTGCTTTGTATTGAACGGGTCGAATCCGAGAGGTTGCTGAAGCTCCCGACCGAACACGTCAGTCTTAGCGGGTAGCGTCTGTCTATTGAAGTTCGGATTCAGCGGCGTCTTAGGTAAACGCGCTTGCACTTCCTTCTTGATTGACTCTTTCAGACCTTCGCCCTTCTGCTCACGCTGTACTTTGTCTTGTACCGCCGCAGCTTCGCTCACAATCGCCGGTACTAAACTACCCGCGCCTATGAGTCTCTTCGCGTAGCTCTGCGCCTGCTTCGGATTCAAGAACTCGTCTGCGGTACGCGCCATCGGTAGACCGTCAGTAACGAGCGTGCTAAAGAGTCTCAGATAAGCATCCACCCTAGTATTTTCGCCGGATAGTTCCTTATTTTGCGCACGGAACGCTGATGCTCCCGCGAGCATCATCGTTCCGATTGGGGAGATAGCGCGAATATCAATCCAATGATTGCCGAGCTTCATATGTCCCGGTCCTGCGCCTTGAGCTATCCTGCGCTGTCTTTCCTTCTCGTCTTCGTCGCCGAATCCGTACATCAATCCAGCGGCGGCGAGCTTGTATCCGATGATAGAAAGAGTCAGACCGACCAGACCTCTACCGGCAGCTTCTACTATTGCGGCGCGTGTGTCCGGGTCGTCAATCGCTTTCCAAGCTTTCTGCTTCAGCTTCTTGAAGTCCGCCTTGCTTATATCACGAAGCGTTTCTTTACTGAGCGCGGTTGTAGCTTTAACAGCACTACCAATGAGAAGGTAATCCATTGTTTGAAGAAATATGTTGCTACCCGTTTTGATAAACGGGAGTTCGTAGTCGAGAACATATTTGATAACCTCCGACCGATTACCTTTCCATCGCTGGTATCCGGTATTGATGAAGTTGTCGTTCTGGAACACGGCGAACTCCGCAGCGCGCCACGCCATATCACTTTGAGCGACTGTTGGATTAGCTAGAACGTCGGCGATCTTTCGTCCGCCGTTCTTGTTCTCCAACCACGCGACCTCATACATAGCGCGGTTGTACGCATAAGTTCTGAACACCGCGTCCTGCGCCGCCTGGAAGCGAAACACGTACTTTGCGAAGTTCCCGACCGTAGCGTTGAGGACTCTCGCTCCCGCCTTACCTCCGGTCATCCACGACGGCGTAACGTGTGGATCGTATCCGAGATTGAATGTCTCATACGTCGCTCCGGTGTTACCCTTTACTATCGTATCCTTGAACGCCTTGAATCCTTCGGGAAGACTCTTTATTCCGTTCCATATTCCTCGCGCTGATATACCTTGTACGGTTCTATCCTTATCGGTAGACATCAGCGATAACGCCATATCAAGCGGCGTAGCTCCGCGTTTCAATTCTTCTGCGATCAGATGCGCCAAGTTTGATATGCTGTTACGACCAGCGGTCTTGATACCCGAAAGCATTCCCGCTCTACGAGCGTTGAGTAAGAACTCGAAGATGTTCATCGAGCTTACGTTGTCAACGAAGTTTTGCAGATCATCAATAGCTTTATCGTGCTCAGTCTTATTGGTCGCTCTAAAACCTTGTTGCAGCAAATTGTAGAGGTCGCTCTTCTCGTTCTGATCAAGAGGTTCCCCCTTCGCCCATTCCGCGTGTCTCTCCCATTCCTTCGCGTCGTAAGTCAGAAGCTTGCGGTTGATGATCTGTTTGCGCGAGGTCGCCGAAAGACCGATGCGCGCAGGTAGCGCCATTTGTCTTACGAAGAAGTTTTCGTTTTCGTGTTTCGCCTGCTCACCACCCGCTATTCTGATTCGATCACCCATAGGCGACGACGCTTGAAAGTCGTTGATAACCTTATCGCGGACTTGTGCGGCGCCGCTGATGTCCGCGACCATCTCTTTACTTACTTGCTTCTCCGCCGCTTGAGCGAAATCAATCGTACCGCTGTCTTCCGCTCCCGCGAGTTTCCAAATGTCTTTCTCGGAATACCAGAGAATAGCTTGCACATCTGCGGGAGTAATTTTGTTCTCGTGTCGTTTGTTATACTCGTTCGCTATTCCCTGCATTGCGCCGCGAATGATGTCTCCATCCGTTCCGTTTACCGGCGTGTCCTGTGTTCCCTTCGGTGTAGTCGGATTGAGTAGACCGCCGTTGAGACGATAGAACCAGCGGGACGCCCACATATCAACCGTAACAAGCTGAGAGAATCCTGCTATGTTGAGGAAGAATGCTCCGATCTTCGGACCTAAGACTTCTGTCGCTTTGTACGGATCATTCTCCGTGCTACCAGGAGATAACAGATATTCAAACACCCCGCCTATGTGACCGTACTTCTCAATCGCTTTCTCAAGCTCAGGATCTTTCTTGTACCATTGCTGCGCTCCGTTGATCTTCTCGAACTCGTCAGTCTTCTTCAGTTCAACACCCTGCTTCTTCAGTTGCTTCTGTTCGTAGCTCCCGACCGGGACATACCCTTGCGTCAGAAAGTTGAACTTCTCAAGCTGTGGACCGAAGCGACCGTAGTTACTGCGCTCGACTATTTCACCCTTTTCTTTGTAAATAGTCGGAGTCTTCAGTTTAGTCGGGTACACTCTGTCGGTACCGTCTCTTCCAAGCTCGAACTCTTCAATCATTCGACGCCAGATATCCACCGCATATTTATAGTTTTCCCTGACCTTGTTACCCTGTGAACTCATCGCAAGCGTAAGGTCGAACAATGCTCTCAACTGCGGGTGGTTCATCACCTCCGGGAAAGCTTGACCGGTAATCTCGTGCATCTTCTTGATTGACGCCGCGTACCAGGAAAGACCTGTATCCTGCTCTCCTTGTCGCTGACCCTGACCGCTCAAAGCTCTACGCACTACCGCCAATCCGTCGCGCACAGCACGGCGCGCACGGATGGCGTTAGCGTCTTCGTCGGACAGTTTCTTGGTAGAAAAATCACCATATATTTCTGCCGTAGTTCCTTGTAAGAAATGCGCGACAACTATGTTTTGATTCTGTCCGATCTTGTCTTGATTGTTCATCAACCAATCGTGGAGATCGTTAGTCGTCGCCTTCGCTCGCTGCGTGAAGCTCTTCTTATACAGGTCGGTCAATTCCTGAATCTGTCTCTTCTCCGCCGCATCCTGCTTACGCTTCGATTGATAGACATCTCCGACGTTAAAAGTTACAACACCATTCGGAAGCTTTACTCTCACGCCGTCAGTTACGTCGAACTCGACTTTATTTTCTCGACTATAGTTCTCGCTACCGATGCGACCGAGAGTAGTATTGCGAGTGAAAGGCGCTCTATAACTTCCCGAATCACCGATAAGAACACGACCAGTCTTATACCTTGCTCCCAATCTGATAGCGTTAGCGATGTCGAATTGAGAGTTGAGAACAATAAACACGCCGTCGTTAGCATCATAGGTTTTGTACCCCATCGAATTAAGCTCACGCTTCAACGCCTGAGTACGTCTCTTACTTCCTCCCGTCATTACGGCGAAGCGACCATCAGTAATGACCTTCTTCGCGTCACCGACCGTAACCGCGTCTCTGTCCTTGCGGTTGATCTCGATCAACTTGCTTTCGACCTTATCATCTGCGGTGACAGCTTTCGGTATCTCTCCCTCGAATCCGTTGTCTATCGGTTGCGTGCGAAGGTCGCGGAAGTTGGATGAAGTAGTAGATAGAACCAGCGAATTAGGGTCTTTCTCAAATTTCTTCGATTTCTCTTCATTGCGTTTATCCACCTTTCTCAAAAAGCTTCGTTCTTCTGGATTGAAATCTCCGTTATTAAATGGCGACTTCACTTGTTCTGGTTTCCACACGATGTAATGTTCAGTGAGCATACCCCGGTCGTCGTACTTCACATCTTGCATAAAGCGCATATCGCCGAAGTATTCGTCAGCTATCATCTTCACGCCGTCGAATCCTGACGCTTCTATAGCTCTGCGAAGTATCTCCCCATTCGGAGAGGTTCCAGGTTCGATAACGTCGAAATCGAGGTATTCTTCCATATAACTCTCGATCATCGCGTCTTTCGCTGCATCGAAAGCTTGTCTATGGGTAACGCTCCCGCCTTCGTACCAAAGCTCATCAGGTAAATTCTCTATGAACTTCGCCTTGACCTTCTCCGCCATAGCAACGTCTGTGAAATCGTTTACTGCTTCATAGAAGTTATCTATAAAGTCAATGAGTGTACCTGTAGGTTCTCCCGTTTCTAGTTCATCAGCACCTTCTTCGGAAATTACTTCAACATCAGCGTGTAGGCGCTTCTCTCGCGGAACATTCTTACTGATGTCGAATAAATTCTTTGCGCTGATATACGCGGGGATTACGACTACTTCAGCTTTACCCGTCATCTCGCGCTTGATCTTATCTCTAAACAAGTCGTCGTCTTTGAGTTCTTGTATCTGTCCTTCCAGGTCTTCGCGCTCTTCATCACTCTCGGCGTCTTCCAACTGCGAGCGCAGTTCATCGAGTTGATACTCTCGCTCGCTCTCCGAATTCTCTATTCTGGACGAGATTCTATTAGTCAAATCCGCGCCGTCGTGACCATAGTTACCTGCGGCGTCACGCGCGTTTGTGCTGAAGTAGAACGCCTGACCTACGAAGTTCTCTATGCTGGCGTTCTTCTTATTGAATATCTCAAAGTCGTGAGTAGTTCCGTGATACGTGATCAGCGGAGAACCATCTTCGTCAACGACCTCACTATCTCCGAACCACTTCTTGAAATTCGCTTCACGGGTGTTTACTTCTTCACGATCACCTCGCGCTACCGCTCGCAGAATATCAGACACAGGATTCGTGCGAACCGTCACCGAGTTGAAGTAGTCCTTACCGATCTTGAGCAACTTCTCCCGCGCTTTGTCGTTTAATTGGTTCGCATTATCAATTCGATGCGGAAACACTCTTCCCGTATCCACGAGTTCTTTTAGAACGTCGTGAAACTTTTCGAGTCGTAGTTCGAGAAACTTATCCCTAAGCTCTTCGATAGATACTGGACCTTCGCCCTTCGTTAGCTCTCTAACGCCGGTGAAGAGTCGGTCTGCTCTTGTTTCTTCGGCGTGGAGGATGTCTCGCTGTCCTTGAGGTACTGCTTTGCTTGGTCCTTTTTCCCCGACCTGACTAGCGCCAGCACCTTTGCCAACCGCTTTTGCGCGAACTGCTTGTTTCGGTTCTTCATTTATATCTCTCCGTGACGCCTCTTTCATTATGGCGTCGAAATTGATCAACGCGTTTTCCGCGATGGTCTGTATGTCTTCGTTAGGGAATGCGTTGTTTAGCTCACTAGCTACTTCTACCAACGCGTCGTAGAGCAAATCGGGAGAAACGCCGAGGGAATCGTGATCACCCGTAGCTCCGTATGCGAGCACTTCTTGTAAGAAGTCGCGGGGATTTATATCCGTGAACTCTTCCCGAATAGTTTTGTCTTTTGAGGTCTGTAAATCGTTTAGTAGATTTCTAGTCGCGGTTCCGTCGCGGTAAAGGCGACGGATCGCGTCATCAGATACTTGTTTATCGAGAGCGACCGTGTGTATAGCTTCGTGCGCTCCTGCTACTGCGGCGTCATCATTCCTCACAGGGACTATCGCCGCTCCCGCGCGACCTTCAGCGGCGTTTTCCAACTGCTTCGCCACTCGTTTTAAACCCGCTTCGCGGAGTTCTTTTGCGATCTGAGGTACTTTGTCGCCTTTTACGGTGAGTCCTCTGTCTACTGACACCTCTAAAGCGTCCTCAATGGCGCTTCTAGCGTTGTCATTGACGTAAATTACACCGTCCGCCCTATGAGACGCCTGCTTAGTCTCGGAAAAGTCGCCTAAACCGAGTTTTATGCGAATTCCGGTAGGTAATTTGACCTTCCCGGAGGGCGTTAAACGGCGTTCTTTGACTGTTTCGACCTGACTACGATCAACTTCACGCGGAGCATTCTCTCCCGCGACCTGGACAGTCAATCTGTCGCCATTTTCTTCGAGAATAGCGACCGGTTGCTGACTATTCCGCATATACCCGCGCTGAACCTGTTCTGCTTCGCGTCTACGGTACTCGTCAATAAGGAAATTACGCGCCTTCTTGCGCTCTTCAACGGCGTTGCGGAGTTGTTTCTTCTTCTCGTCAACAGACAGCTTGCTATTTTGCACTCTTGCCGTCGTAGTTTCGTAATTAAGGTCTGCTTGGTCCCACTTCGCAGCGATATCCTTCGGAAGAGTAATCCCCACTCGACCTACTTTGACCTTCTTCTCACCCTCTTTGATACTCTTCTGTTCCTTCTGGTACTGCTCTGAGGTCGTCTCAGCTTCCGCCGCTTCTTCCGCAGTCTGCGCAGTAGCTACTTTTCCTTCTTTCGCTTCTTCGAGAAACTTTCCGACCTCCCGCTCGTTCGCTACAAGCTGCGGATTCGCCTCAAATTCCTTGTTGGTCATACTCTGAATGGATGCCGAGTAGTCGCCTGTCTCTCCGGGAACAGTCGGGGTCTTCGATGGAGCGGCGAAGTTCTCGCCGATCACCTTCGCCAACGCCTGTTGTTCCTCAGTCGTGAGCTTCGATACTCTCTCGAACGCCGCCTGAGCGAATTCACCCTCTGTAGTTCCCTGAATCTTCTTCACGAAGCGCCGGTCAGCTTGTCTGAACAAGCTTCGGATCTCTTTCTCGTCGGTCGTAGCAAGCTTGTCATACGCCGACTCAAGATGACGCGACTCAGTGTCGGTCAACGAAGCTTCACGCTCAGCTTGCTTCTGTTCTCCCGCGCTTAGTACGACCCCGGATTTGGTATTGCTGGATTTTTCCCCGGTTTGTACTTTCGCTGCTTCTTCGCCGGTTTTGCTTCCTGCTTCTTGGGAGACGCTTTCCGCTTCGCTGCTCCCTCCTTCACTTCCGCGTGGTGTTTGAAGTACTCCACTTGCTGAAGTCGGTTCACCGCTTCTTCCTTCGACAGATTCGGTTTCGATAGGTTCTTCCCCGACTCGCTCGTCACCTTGTACCCCGCTGACGTTTTCTTGATCATTGGTCTTTTCTCCCGCCGTGACTAGCTTACCCTTCTCCATACGAACGGTTTGCTCGCCACGTAAATACGCCGCTGTCTGCTCCGCAGTCATCTTAGGAAGAGCTACCTTCCCGACGCCTTTGAAGTCATTCAACGCCGAATCAAAGTCTTCGCTGGTCATAGATACGAAAGGTATTCCACCTTTTTGCGCTTGCAATGCGTACTTCAGAACCAACGGGTGTTGTGGATCAATCTCCACAAGACTAACGTTCTCTCCCTGCTTAATAACTCCCTGGAAGCGTATTTGTCCGTCTTCTCCCTGCGTCACGCCGAGAAAAGAACGTAATTCAGTAGGAACCGAACCACCTTCACCAACACCCTTCATCTGGTACCCTCCTTCGTGAGTACCCTTATGCGATCCTTCTCCCAACTCGAACGCCGCTCCGATAATCAAATTACTGAGCGCGTTCTCCCATTGAGGTACCTGACCTTTAGCAATCTCTACGAAAGCATCTCCCGCGACTTCACCGATTCCGCCGCTCGCCATAGCTCCGCCTTTCGCGGCGAGTAACCCTACATCCTTCCCCGCGATCAGTCCTTTAAACGCCGTACCGAATGGAAGCTCTACGATTGATGACGCCACGGATTCAAGGAATTGATCCATAGGTTTGTCGGCGTCGCGTATTGCAGTGCTGTATATCAATCCTGCCGGTCCCATAACCGCGCCGCCCATCATATACACGGGAGAATAGACCACTTCCTTCATTGCTGCTTCCGCCATACGAGCGACGAAGCGACGACCCGAAGGAGTCTTCGCTTCGAGCGCGCCTTTTAACAAGCGAGCTTGCATCGCCTCCCGCGCTTTCTGACCTACGTACTCTCTTTTACCCTTCTCGTCGGTGATAGCGTCAACGAGCGGAGCTTCTACGATCTGCTCGATGTTCATACCAGTACGCAACAGTTCGTTGATACCTCTCGCGGTACCTCTCTTGATCGCGTCTGTTAAGTCTTCGGTCAGCGTCTTCGGATACCTGGCGTCGAGTTCCGCTTGTAGCTCCGCCGCTCTTACGTCGTCTTTCGCCGCTTTCGCTTCTGATATCGCTTTCGAGTACTCTTCTTCAGCTACTCCCCGCTCGCTGTCTGCCATCTCCTGACGCATTCTTGCCGTTTCTCTCGCGTATTCACTAACACCACCTTTAGCGAGAGCATTTATCCTATTCACTACCCAATTCTGAACCGGAACGTTACCTTCCGCGATAAACTTGTCTCCGACCTGACTGATGCGCATAGCTCCCGACTCTATTTGACGCTTCAACCACTTCTCTCCCTCGTCAGGATCTAGGAATTCTCCCGGATTTTCCCCGGTCGCTTGTCTGAACGCCGCTGGAAGAGACGTATCTCCCGTGAGAGCGATAGTAACTGCGTCTCGTACCTCATCAGCGGTCAAATGCGGATTACCTTGCGCGTCTTTCTTTATCTCGAATGTCACTGGAACGCTTCTATTGATCTTGTGCGGATGACTCGCGGGAGTAACTACGCCCATCTTTCCGCGTATCTCTTCATCGAGAGCTACCATAGCAGGGTCTACACCCAACTTGTCTATGATAGCTAATCCCCGCTGCGCTGGATTCATCTCCATCAGCTTCTTCATCTCAGGATCATCGAGCGTACCCTTACCAATCGGGGAGCTTTCTTTCCCTTCCACGCCGGTTTTGGACTCCTGCGATGGAGGAACTATCAACCCCTCGTTAGCAGTATCGTACTTCTTAGCAAGCTCTTCTTCTGTTAATAGCGCAGGGAGATCGCTCCCCGAAGAGCGATCTCCTGCGCTCAGGTATTGTTTCAGATAATCAAGACGTTCTTTTGTATACTCCCTGGTATTGACCTTACCGTCTGATACATCAGGTACACCGTCTTCTCCCTTATCAAGCGATTTGATGACGTTCCCTCTTCCCGCGTGGTATGCAGCGAGAGCAAGAGCTATCCTGTGATCCTGACTTTGTACTCTCTTGTCCTTACCAAGTTCGTCATAGTCAGTACGGAGGTTCTTTACTCCCGCCATAAACTTGTAATAGGGATTCTGAAACTCTTCGTCAGTGAATCCGAGTCCTTTTGCAGTCTTCGGGAGTACTTGCATTCCCCCGCTCGCTCGCTGACCTTTGGGAAGCTTACCGTATGTACTCTCTCCCTCTTCCAAGTTTCCGCTCGACTCCCCGCGAAATACGCTCTTCCATATCCCGCGCCACGTATTGTCATCGAGGTCGGAAGGTTTGTAGTGCGCAGCGATATTGTCGAGGTCAGTATCCTCGTCTCCGGTGAGCGTATATCCGTTTGCTGTACTGGTAGTGTCACCTCCCGATGGTCCGGTACCTTTTTTGGTACCCCCTCCCGCGTTGCTGTCTACTAGCAACTCGTCGGTGGTCGTGGGTGCGTCTGATGGAACGGAGAGTGCTCTTTTTTTAGGGTCGGTTGCCATATCCTATGATCCTCTTATGATCTTATGATCTTATGATCTTATGATCTTACTATCTGAACTTGAGGAAGTATCCCGGCGCAGGTTTGCTACTCTCTCCTGTCGTTTGTCGAGTGGGAGCTTGCTTACTTCCTGTCGTTGTTCGAGAGGTGCGCATAATCTCGTCAGCTTCTCGCTCGTATAGAGCTTCTGTAAAAGCTTCGCTCTGCTTCAATGCGTTGTTGAACGCGCTATCATATGCTTTCTTTGCGTCATCATACGTCATTGAGTTAGTACTCGACGGATTACGCAATGCGTCTTGATACTGTTTAGGTAACGAGTTGATGATCTCGTCCTTGCGGTTCTCAATTGATAACCTAGCTACGCTCTTCGCATCTCCCCCGTGTTTAGCTATTACATCCTGTAACGCTTTATCCTTCGTTTGTTTCAAGCTCTCTTGCTTACCGGGACGCACGACGATGTTATTACCTTGCTGATCAGTAATAGGCGTCCCGTCTTTCTGCGCTCGTATGTAGTTACCGCTCTGCTCGTCATAGATAGTTATCTGATCGCCGCTCTTTTCATTGAGTCCATATTGCGGACTAACGCGGAGTTGATACAAGGTAGCTAAGTCTCTGCTCAACTCGTTACGCTGTGGATCGTTCGCAGGTAGCTTCTCAAGGATCTTCAATCGCTGATCAGCTTCCGCTCGCTTATCATCACGCAAGCGCGCCGCGTCTAACAGCGCGTCGCGTTGCGTCTGTTGCTGTCGCTGTTGTTGTGAAAGCTTCAATCGCTCGTTAGTCTCTCGTATGTCTGCTTCTGTCTTCTCGCGGGAGAGCTTACCCTGCTCCGCCATCTTCTCAAGCTTGTACTTCTCAATCGCGTGAGCTTTGTTCTGCTCGTACTGTGTAGTTGAATTGACACCGGGGATTGCGCCGAGGACAACGTTACTCGCTATCTTTCCGAACGCTCCACCATAATTACCTTCCGCAATATCTCCCGCGCTCTCTCGTAATCCTCTCCCCAATCCTGTTAGTACTCTCTTCCAAGCTGATTGCGGGGAGGGGTTAGTATTCATAATAGCTTCCATTACTCTATCCTCCGGCGTCCCTCCCTTGATAGTATTCCCCGGCGTCATCGGTTGCATAGAGTTTATATCAGGAGTAGCACCTCCCGCGTTTGGGAATAATTCGCTAGTAATATTTCGTATATTCGCGTTACCGAATAACAAAGGATTGACGCGGGAGCTAGTAGCAGTCGCGGGAACTCTGAGGTTCGGAGTAACTAAGTTGCTGTTAGGATCAGTTAGTAGCTCTTTGCTAGTACCTCGGCGAGCGGAGAGAGTAACGTCTTTTGAGTCCTCGAAAGGGGAGACATTCTGTCCTCGCGCCAAATCAACATCAGGCGATCTATTTATACCCTCCCGCACTCTGCTATTCACTCCCTCTCCGCCACTATTACCAAGCTGCGACAGTTCATTGTTTGTATACTGTCTACCGTCGCTCGTCATAGCGTCATCGTCTGAATAGTCAATATTATCAGGGTTTAAAATGCTCAGGAACCTTTGAGTACGCTGCGATTTTCTCTTGTCTTTCGCCATAGCTACTTACCTCGAAACAATTAAGCTCTGCGCTTTGTTATTGAAATGTGATCACGCGCAAAAGCTTAGTTGTATTTAGTAGTTATTGTCAAGCTGTCTGAAAATATCAACATTGACATACGGCAGTATTGAGACAAAAAAAAAGGGAGAGAGCTTGCGCGCACGAAGCGCAAGCTCTCTCCCTCGTTATCAACCAAATAACTTTTTGAGGAAGGTGATTATCCCCTCCCATATCTCGCCAGCGTCTAGGATCTCGAACAAGAGCGCCAGCATAACCATACAGAAGAGCGCAGCTATGATGCTTCTGCGCCACTGACCTTTGTCCATAGTTGAACCTCCTTGATAGTTGATAGTAGTTCCCGCTACTGTTTACTTCTGATCACTCGCGGGACGCTCGTCCCGCGCGCTTGCGCTTGCGCTACTCGCGGGAGGCGTTTAGCGCGCAGTGCTATGATACAACTCTAAAAGCTTGTAAGCTTGGTCGGTAGACAAGTCTTTAAAGGCGAGGTCTACGTGTTCGGCATAATAGCTCACCTTACCCTCGATCTTCGTATTGTAGTTGATAAGATACTTCAACTCTGCGCCGGTGTTTTTATCTTTGAGCTTGTCGGGGTCTAGCTGAACGGTGAGCACTCCCTCAGTCGCACATACCAAATCATCGCAAACCATAACAATACCTGCGCGCCTGTGTATATCCTTCACGCGCCGAGCGTCTAGTATCTCGTGCTCAACTCTCGCGGGGATTATGACGCGGCGTATGATGTCACCGGCGACGCTCTCAGGCGATCTTGTGATGTCAACACCGACCTTGATATTGTCGTCCTTGTCGGTCTTATACCGTTCGAGATCACGGTGCGACACATTGAAATATGCTTTGCTGCTCTCTCCCCGCTTGTTCGACATCCACAGTATGATATTGAAACCTTCCGGGGGATGACCGTCTACTAAGTAATCGTGATCACAAGTGAATGTGCAAGTACCGTAATAACTCTTCAATCCGGCGTTGAACTCGACATCCTCTTGACTCTCCATTACGTGTTGAACTTTCCATCCGGTATATCCGAATTTAGTAAGCGCGCTCAATATTCCAGTAATCACAGACTGGAAAAATAGTTGCTTCTCGTTAGCTTCAATTCTCCATCTTGGTATTTCGTGACCTGCTTTATTCAACATTGTATGCTCCCTTTCTTGTGATCGCTTGCGCTCGTGTCCAATCACGAGCGCAAGCTTAGTTACTGAATGATTAACTACTCCCCGCGCGTCATAATCATTATGAGCGCGGGGAGACGCGCTAGCGTCTCAAGAACACAAACCAATGATTAAACAACTCTCTGAGCACAAGCTCCGCTTCATCGGCGTCAACCTTGAGTATGATCTCAATCGGCGCGGCGTGCGCTTGAGGATCACTTACCGCCACATTGACAGAACGTCCGCGCTTGTCTCTATATTCCATTGTCTCATCCGGTCGCTTGTCTCGTATGAGTTGATTGCGAGACGCTGTGATTAAATCCTCTTCAATAGCAAGTATGCGCAATTTGCGCTCAGACGCCTTTCTATACGCTTCCTCCGCCTTGCGCATAGTCTCATATAGGGTCGGCAGTAAACGGCGCTCCACGTCCCGTTTAATCGCGTCTGCGGTACGCTGTGGTGAGAGGTAGATAGTCGCTTTAGTCTCTCCACTTGGGAAGATGTCATTATAAACAGGATTGTAACTTTCCAGCACACCACACAATCTCCCCATAACCTTCAATTGTCCCTCGTGCGCTCCGCTCATCACATAACGAAATCTGATTTGCACTTTGTAAGTGTAGTGTTGAATTGTGAAGACCTCGCGTATTTCGCTCTTTATGATCTCCCATTCGTTGTTGAACGCGGCGCATATATTCTTCACTAACTGCTCGAAATCAAAATTAAGGTCGGTCATATGTACTCTCTTTCTTATTGAATGTTGTTAGTTGCTCCCGCGCTAGTGTTCTGGACTTAGCGCGGGGAGCTTATGTTGTGGGGTTGTTACTGTCTGTTGTGAACCTCGACAGTAAAACTAAAAAGCAACTTCCGTTGCGAGGTCGCCGTCATTGAGCGTATCTATACGCTCGATCTTCGCGCGCACATTCGCGCATACTGTCTCTTCAACAGTATCCGCCGCAAAGAATATACGTTGTATACTCTTCGCGCCGTTAGCACGCCATACGCGACCGAGAGCTTGCTTCAAGTCCTGACCGCTGTCAGTCGGACAAATGATTGCAAGTCTCATCCGACTTTCCGGCGTACCGTGTAACGAAACACCAACACCTCCCGCGCGAATGTTCGCAATGATTACTTGCTCGCGGTCGCTTTGGAAGTCTTGTATGTTACGCTCGCGCTCGTCTGCGCTTTGATCTCCACGTATAACGCAATCGGTACCAAGCTTCTTTATCAGAGCGTCCATTGTCTCGTTGAAGTTTACGAACACAGCGACGCTCATACCTTCCTCGATTGCATCTTCTACCATTGAAGCGAGAGCGGGAACCTTCAACAACTCGACTTGTTGTCTAGCTCTCAATCTCACAGTGAGAGGAAGAGTCGGCGATTTATCTGTCTTCGATTTTTTCGCTAGCTGTCTAAGCTCGCGGTCCATCTCTTCGTATATCGCGTTGATCTTCCCCGCTGCGCCGTTCATATCGTACAACTCGGCGCATATTTGAGACTCTGGAAATGCGTCGCCGAGGTCTGCAATGCGGAGTCTATTACCGCGCTCCGGGAAGATCCGCTTGTGAATACGCGCAAGACCAACTTTACCTCCCGTGTATTCGTGACCATAGCGAGCTTTCACAACGCCGTTGTCTTTCGCCCAATTCCAGAAACTATGCGGTCCATCGAATAAACCGGTCAACAATCCGCTGAACTTCATTTGCAAAGGATTGTCCGCCGCAGTAGCAGACAAACCAAGCACAGTGTAACCGTCAACCAACGCCGCTATACCAAGCTTGTTATTGAGCGTTGTCGCATCTTTCAATCTATGACATTCATCAAAGATAATTGCGACATCAGCGGGAAGAGTCCACTTGAAAAATTCCTCTTGCTCTCCCTTGTAATTCTTGCGCGTGAGTCTCTGCGCTTCGTGATTACCTCGCGTAATCAACTCATAATTGATTATCCCGTGAATTGTAACGCCGAGGTATTTCGCCGCTCTCTTCCACGAAGGGATGACAGCTTTCGGACATACGACGTACACCGGGCGATTGAGCACAAAGAACACGGCGAGCGTCACGTATGTTTTACCAGTACCGGTGTCGCTGGCGTCTAACGCTGAACCTTTGAGCACTGCTAGCGTCTGCGCGCGTACCGCGTCCACTTGATACGGTAAGAGCTTCTTAGTGATCTTTTTCAATCTCTTCTCGTACTCTTCAGTGAACCGCGCCGCTTCGCGCTCTTGCTTCGCTATCAATGACGCGGGGATTTGTACAAGCTCACGACCTTTGATGTCGTGCGCTTCGAGTAGTTCGAGAAATTCTTTCGTAACTGTGCAAACCCAACCGCTACTCTCAGGGCGAAAGTAACGCGTATGCTTCGGGAGAGCTTGAAGGTCGCCGAGCAGTTTATTATCTCTGTCGCTCCACTTGACCAAATATCTGTCATCTCCGAAACCTTCAACCGTGCGTATTACCTCGATCTCGATAGCTTCGGCAGCAAGTAGCTCAACAGCTTTCGGCGACATCTCAAACTCGAACGCCTGAGCGAGAGCAACCAACGCGGTCTTACCCTCTTCAGTATTGGGAACTTTCCATCTGAACTCAGGATCTTTTGCGCCTCTCGCGTGCGGGAGAGCTTTAACAGCGTTTAGGATGTCATAAAAGTTTTTCTTGCTCTGAAACTTTACGCTAAACACGTCTTCGCCGTCCCTAACATAAATCAACTTTTGAGCAGTGACTTTGTAGTCAGGAACCTCGAACGAATCATAATCAAAACCAAATCCGGCAAGCTGACCTTTGTACTTGCGAAGCAATTTGTAAGCGCTCGCCGCTTTCATATCGCTCCACTCACCGGTGAGCAGAGCGCGAGCGATAGGATTATCGAAGCGATTAAATCCCGCTCGATCCTTTGTCTTTGCGCCGTCGCATACGCTGAACAGCGCCATCATTGAGTCATAAATCCGATTGTCCATTATTTTAGTCTCCTGATATGTCATAGAGCGTTGTTTTTTCGCGTCTGCTTGACCGTAGGCGCGTGAGAAGTTGGCGGCGCTCCCCTTCCTATGGGGAGCGCCATAAAAATTGAATGGTGAGCTTCTAAAGTAAAATCGCCTCTATCTCTTGGGGAGTCCTAGCAAGATCCGGCGTCTTGCAGATCGTACCGTACCAGCATTGAGCGCCGCAAAGATGCGTGTGTCTGTCTAGCGGCGTATCTCTATCATTGTACGCCCGACAAAAGCGGAAGCTTTGAAACTTCTCAAGTGGTATGTGGACAACGGCGTCATTGCGTTTAAATGTGACGCTGGCGATTTCCCACTCTATGAAATCAGCGGCGAATTCAAACTCCCCGACCTCGCCTATAGTTTCATTCGCCGCGCTGTGTTCTTTCATTCGCATTTGAATGAACACAGTCACGAGAAACTTATCACCGGGGTCGAAAATCTGATCCCTCAAGATTGAATTGTCTCTCAGATACGGTATAACCGTACGCGTCTTGCATTCTACCGCCATAGTAAAAAGCGTTGTGATCGTTGCGCCTTCAATCCTCATTACTCCCCCTTGTTATCCGTTACTGCGCCGAGTGAATTGTTAAGAAAATCGCAAAGCGTTTGAGCTTCGCCCTGAGTCATATTTCCCGCGATTGTCACAACCTGACCTTGCGACTCGTGATAGAACCGAAAGGATACGCGCCACTCTTCCCAAGTCGCATTGACTTTGGAATATGCAAAGCAACCGAACGCCTTTGGCGGTACGCCTTGCAAACTCGGCGGGCGTTCCGCCTTCATCTCGCTTTGCTTGGGGTTGCTCTCTTCTGTCGAATGACGATAGGGTATGTTGCGCACCTTCAAGAATTCCTCAAGTTGATTCTGTTGACGTACAGTAGTGACGCTAGGAACTCCACCCTTGCGCAATACAACCTCACCCCTGATCCATTGAGCGATTACAAACCAACCGTAAGAGAAAAGTTTTTCCCCGTTGGTTTCAATACTGTTTGCTTTCATCGCGCCGTGATTAACGAACGCATCAAACGCCCGACCAAGTAATGTAAGTTTCGCCATATTTCCTCCTCAAATTATGCGCTGCCGCTTCAATCGGCGGCAGCGCGTAAGCTGCGAATTGTGACCGTAGTTAACGCCCCACCATAGGGCGCCGTCATCATCACGAAACCAAACATCATAACGTACGCCCGCGATGTTATGCTTGCTGCGGGAGTATCTAACAACTTTGTAGTTCAAAGTCCCCGCCCAATTGCCAACACGCGCGGAACTCATCGCGCCATCGTCTGAAAGATACAAGGCAATCTCGCCTTTTTCTTTCATATGCTTCTTATCGCGCTCGGCGCAGCACGCATAACAAACGCGCTCGCGGGACTCGTAAAGAGTGGCGTACCCTGTACCGCCATTCTGTTGAAACTCGACACGGCAGAGAGCGCCGAACTTCGGCGAGCAGTCTATGCAATAGAACTGTACGTAGGTAAAATTCGTGAGCGATTCATCAGCTTCACGAATTTCGTACTCTCCACGCTTGATTGACTCAGGGTATAACCAATACAGCATACCCTCTTCGTCTTTGTAGTCGAGTACGTAAGGGATGTAAGTTTTCCATCCCATTCTACCCTCCCGCTCTTTGTAAGCTATCAAGTTGAATTTACCGACCGGCGCCGCTACTTCCCAATCATCTTTCTTCTTCATATTCCACCTCCGTATATGTCCTCACGACCTGTTACTATGATGCGAGCGAGTTGTTTAAACTCGTGATCGCTCGCGGGAGTCCAATCTATCGGAATGAATTCACCGGTGCGCCCCGTAGTCTTACACCGCTTACAATCTTTGTAGTTAAAGGGGCGTTTACCTGCGATGCGCCCGCACCCCTTACAATCGTCGCACACTACCCAAAGGCGCGAATGTATACGCGCCTCCGTGTATCCGACGTGAAGATAATACGCTTCGTTGCGCCTACACGCCGCGTAAGCTTTCGCAAGCGTCTCTTCGTTACCGCCGACAACACACCGGATTTTTCCGGTGTCGTCTTTGATTGTAATATCGAAGCTATAGAGACTCATTTAACACCTCCCGTTTCGGAATCAATCGCCGAGTACTCTTTCCACGTACCATCTTCGTATACGTGAATCACTGCAAACTCATTCTTGCCGAAGTGAACGCGTACGACATACACGCTCTCGAATTGTGATTGATAATCGCCAATGACTTTACGCCGCGCCATCAATCCTTCCATCAGCACGCCCGTTAGTCTCTCGGTCTTGAACCGGGAGGATTGCCAAAACTTCTCAACTGCATTCATCAGTTGTTTCTGTTCGAGCAATTCAAACGGGAGTAGCGCCGCGAGCTTATGAAGCTCGAACTTGCGCGCGTAGTGACCGGGTACGTTGTCGTTATTATAACTCCGGTCAAAAGTGAAATTGAGAAGTCCGTTAAGCAGAATGGCGATGAGTTGCATTGTGGTTTCCTCCGTGTGATTGGTTAGTAGTGAAGAGAAAGGGAGAGTAAATACTCTCCCTTGTTTATCCCGCATACACCGCGCCGTTGATAAGCTGTATACGTAGCTCTTGCTCGCGTATGCGCGCGTTACTTATCAGCGCCTCTTGTTTGATGATCTCGCGGCGCAAGCGCGCGTTATCCTCTTTCAATTTGCAGATCGTACCGAACATTGCGCCTGTCTTACCTTTGAGCGAGTTCTTTGAAGGTTGCGGTACTGAATACGCCGCGCTTGCGGGCGCGCCGCTCACGCGCGCCTCAAGCGCGCTAACACCTCGCTCAATCTCTGCGATCTCCGCATCGAATTCGGCGTAAACGCCTGACGCCTGTTCAAACCTAAGCATAGACTCGGCGGGGACAGATACGCCGATACCCTGCGCGTTAGCGAGCTTACACAGCATTTCATAGTCAAGCTTGTTCAAGAAAGCGGGAACACCTAACGCCTTGATGATCTCATCATCGGCGATTGTATCGCCTGTCAGATGCGAGTCATCATTGACAGACAACCGCAGATTGATCTCTGCGTTGTTTGCAAGATTGTGCTCGACTACTTGTTGCTCTCTCGCTTGTTGAAGACTGACGGGAACGTATAAAACGCTCCCGCCGTCCTCGGAATGATACCAACGATTGCGCTGCGCCTTTTCGCCTTTGGCAAGCACAACACCCTCCGCCTTCAACACGTCAGCGGCGGTATGCTTGATAACGTGTTTAACTTCGTTCGCCGCACCTTTGAACATCTGCCGAGTAACTTTGAAACCTCTTTGCTGCGCCATAACTAAACCTCCGTGAATTGAATGATTGAAAAGGAAAGCGGGAGCTTACTTGCTCCCGCGCTTGCGTTGAATAGTGCGCCAAGCATCATAGCTTGCGCGTTTCCAGAATATGCGCGCACGCTCCATTGAGCTTGTACCTGCGCATTTCCACAAATCAAGACCGCCACATTCGACAAGTTGCTCTTGAAAGAAAAACGAGCGAACCTGACGAAACTCGCGGTCATCCTTCGCGCTGACCGGGGGAGTGTCGCCCCCGGTCCACGCGGTACGCTCATCCGGTACCTGCTTACTCTTCATTCTCTCCCTCCGTAATGTGGGGTTCGTTACGCGAGTCCTCCGCATATGCGGAGGGTATACGCTCCGAACACTGTTGACAATAGCAGTCCGCATCTTCGTAATTGATGCCGACGAACGCGGGACGAAATCCCTCTAGCTCGTCCGCGTCCTCGTCCGACTTACGAGCACAAGCGGGACACAACACGCTGTGTTGTTTGTCGTAGTAGTAGAGCGGATAACCACCGGGGAAAGCATATTGCGAAAGTCTTCCGTCGTCATCGCGTGGAAGTCCGGGAAGTGACATAACAAAATCTCCTTTCAAACTGCGTTTTGTGTTTCGGCGATCAATTACGCCTTCATCAGTAGCAAGACATACTTGCTAGACACGCGCGGCATTTAAACGGTATCGCTTCGCTACTGCAACGCCAGTGCGCTTGTGAGGCGCTTTACCCTGTGCGTTGTATACGCTCATTCCTCCGATGATACTTCTGTGGACTACTCAACATCATCTCCCCGTACTTTATTCGGTCGCTGGCGCTCGCCGCGCTCTGTGGACGACGTTTTGATGACGCTTTCGCCGTATCATTCCGCGTTTCGGTCAGTACTTCACAGCGCCGCTCTATCCTTCTGAGCTTAGCGCGGCGTCCCTTTACTAAGCGATGTCTTTACGCTTTCGCTACTACCGCGCGCTCTGCTTTCCCCGACCTACAAGTTGTCAATGCGCTTTCGCGCCGTTGCTGGACTCGAAACATCAACCTAACCGGTCCTAAGTCCCTACTACCAACAACCTCAATCAACCTTGAAAGCGGAGTGTACAACAAGAAAATTCAACCGTCAATACTTTTTTTCGATTTTCTTTGTCTCAACGCATTTTTTTTCGATCTCCCTTGTATCTTCTATATGCGCCAGTTTCCGCCCGTATAGCAACTTCCGTGCCATACGCCGGGGAGTCGAATTTTGAAATTGAAAACGGATTTCAAGGACCAAAGCGGTCCCTCTAGGATGTCTAGGGGAACCGCCGTGTACAGATAGGCAACCGGGAAGGAGTTTAGCTAATTGAACAATCCAACCTTCTCTAAAATCGAAAGCGTGTTTTCTACCGCCTCTTCCTCGATCCTCAAAAGTTTTGCATCGTCTTTGGTCTTTAAACCACTCAAGGCGAGCTTCACCTTATCGAATATGTGATATCGAAAGTCTATGTGTAGAAATTCGTGGGCGATTGTCGCTTTAGCTTCGTATGACTCGAACATAGGGGAAGGAAAGAAAAGATGCGCGGTCAAGTAAGTCGGATCAATAACAGCGGCGGCGAGGTCTGTTTTCAATATTGGCGCATAACCGATCTCCCGCAAACGTCGGTTGATTGCACGGTGTGAAGCATAGTTGATCTGAACTGAGAAAACTTGAAGGTCAAGGAAGCTGTACATACGCTTGCAATAGGTCTTCAACCATTCGGGAGTCCCTTTATCCACAAACACAACATCCCTATGCTCTATCTTGTTCGCATCTCGAAGATAGTTGATGACCGAGTGTGCATTGTCTGTACTGTCCATCAGATTACCGAGCGCACGATTACAGCTATTACAAAGAAGACCTCTCACCTTCCCGGTTTTATGATCGTGATCAATAGCAAGATCAAACAAAGTTCCGCTCGGATGTCTCTTCGTCTCTCGCTTATGACAGACAGCGCACTTATTTTTTTGCGCCTTCATCATTTCATCGAACTGCTCAACGGTCAGTCCATACTTTTTGACCTTATCCATTTTCCGTTGAAGTTTTACATCTCTTCGTGTCTTAGACCTGGGGATGGAGATTCCCAACCTCTTACGTTCTAGGTATCGCTTCTTTTTTTCTAGCTGAGTTAGGGGACTTTTCTTTTCCATAGGTGAACCTCATTTTGTCTAGTCTATTTGAAAAAATCTGTCAAGTCTTATGTCGGTCGTCTATACGAACAACTTCTTCAAAACAGATTTTTCGATCAATGTTGATAAGGGTTCTAGCGGTCGTCTCCACAAATGGCGTAGAAAAATATTTTTCAAGCACCTTTGACTCATATCATTCATACCGGAGAACCCCCTCTTAAAACGCTTCTAAACGCGAAATCGGACTATGTAGCGTTCTACAATGATGCTTGCTGAACCATATAGTTAAGTGACTATCTAATATGGTTCTATCAACATCATTTATATTATTTATCGTAGACCGCTCTCAATTGTTCAATCGTTGCTCCGTGCTGAAGCAGGAACTTGAATATTTCCTCCCGCATTTCAAGTTGTTGGCACCTCTTCAACAGGTCGGCGTAGTCTTGCGTCCTCTTCAAGATGTGCGCTTCTGCGATTTGCAGAGCGTTTACTTGCTGCTCTTTGATGAACTGCGCAGGTTTCCACGGAAGTTGAATACACCGGCAGTTGATACGAGGCGAGCACCCGCAAGACTTCGGAGCGTTTATGTCGTGGCGTCGCGGTACTGGTTGAAGCACCTCATCGAAAACTGTTTTCCTTTGGTCTGACAGTTCAGACATAGCACGTTCTTTCTCTTCTCCTAACGTCTGTTGTACTTCATTGATTACGTCTAGCAATTCATAAGTTGGCATTGTTTTTTCTCCTATAGTAGTTGTCTAACGCTGTTTGCGACCGGCAGTCCCTACAGTCATTCGACAGACTGTCTTTACCTTCACCGATCACGTAAAAGTTCTCGCTATCTGCGGGTAATTCCTCCCCGCACTGCTTACAAGTCTTCAGACCTGTTTCCGCCTGACGCTTATAAGCTTCCTGGCGCTCTACAGTCTTCGAGCTTAGGACTCGATTTCTGTAATACCACTTGAGAGCAGACTGTCTATGTCGCTGCGCTCTCGTCTTTTCATCCAGCTTTTTCATCCGACTCTCCTGCATACGTATCATATTTATGCTCAAATTTTTTCGATCTACCTGTACATTTTGACCTCAAAACGAGATCGAGTGCAACCTCAACAGAATTAAACTTTTCACTTCTACAAAGTACTTTACGACACAAAGTGAGGGTCTTTTTTCCCTTCAGAATCAACAAGTTGTCAAATTGCTCTTGACAAGTTCAATGCTGCGCCAGTTATTATTAGCTCGTTCTTCATACTTACTTCCTAAACATTCCTACAAAGCTTCATATGCAAATTGATTGCTCTCTCCAAAGAGAGCAATCAATTTGCTTCTCTTCTTAAACACTCTGAAGAAATAAAAAAAAAAAGGGTATAACCTCTTCTTTATAAACTCTGTGCTGAATTGCTCTCCGGTCTATAGAACCGGAGAGCAATTCAGCTAGCTGTATACAAGTGTCAGTCGGGAGGTTCAATCACTCATTCCCCGGCGTAATTTGGTAAACCCTCCCGGAACCTTGCATATAAGAATTTTTCGGAGTAGTTTTATACTGGTCGCGGACAAAGAAAGAAAAGGTTCCGCGCAAAAGAAAGAAAACGAAAAACAAAAGAGGTTCACCAATGAAAAAGAAAGATACGAAGAAGACAGAGAAACCGAAGAAGTCAGAAGGTCCAAACAGGAAGAAGACACCCGCGAAGAAGCGCATACCTTCCAAAGTCATCAAAAGTACAAAGCAGAGAACAGAGACGAGGCGGCGGGCGGTCGAACGCGCCGCCGCTCAATTACGCCGGTTCGCTATTCCTTTTGAACTCGGCGACTCCATCATCATTGCTACGCGACACAAGGTTATGATCGCCTTCGATCACCCGGAAGATTCTATACCCGGACTGAGGGCGCACGCGGAAGCGACAGGTACGAGGTTCGTTCATATTGACGCCGACTACTTCTCACTCCCTACCTTGTTTGATGCAATGGTCGTGGACGCTATCAATGCCAAACCGATCTACGCCGGGTCGAAGAAGGGAATCGTTCCCCCGGTCAAAATTCCTGACATCATAAAGCAGGGTGGTCCAAAACCTCATTTGTCCGTAACTAAGGACAAATCGGGTAAATCCTCCCGCGCAAAGAAAGTCGAAAAAATTTCTACAAGACGCTTGACACCTTCCAGGTAGAAGCGTATCGTTCGGTTCGTCGGTGATGGTTATTTGATAAATCGTAGGTCGAGAAAGTCGTGGCGACGGTCTTAGTCAGAAATGGTCAACGCCGTCAGTAAGCGCCGGAAAGGATGGACGCCAACGACGAAGGGTAGACCGAAGCGGTGACTCGCATACGCTAGCGCGAGAGAAGCAACAGGTACGCTAGCAGGTGCGAGGGCGCGCGGAAAACATAACGGGTTATCTTCACACTGAAGAGTTATCAAGAGAGGTTCACACCGTTGAGGCGAGGGAGCGCAAAGCTCCCCGTACAACAACGTCGCTCCAATCCGTAACGCAGAAGACGCCAACCAACCATCGCAAATTCCCTCAAAAGGAAATCCATAGTTGAGCGCGTAAGTAAACGTTGAGCGCGTAATTGCTGTGCGGTTGTTGAGAATCCTCCGCTTAATAAGGCATCGAAGGAACACGCGTTGAACTTGCGATTTCACTCACCGAATTTTTAGGGGAGGATACGCAGTCAACGAGCGGTGCGCTAATTAAGTCGCAAACACCCGAACAAAGTATCGTGCGTATCAACAGAAGGACTCTGCATATAGCGGACAATCCGAAGTAGTTGGTAGCTGCGCCCTCCACGTTCAATCTACCGCGAGCAAGACATTTCTTGCGCTGACCTTTCAGGTCCAACTCATAACCAAACGCTTTTATGACCTGGATAGTTACCGCAAGAGTCTTGAGCGGTTCAAGGATTGAATAGAAGGTACCGACCTGACCAGACAGCGGACTCGAAGGCGACATATACTAAGCTTCCTCTCCGTAGGACTCCACACGGTACCTTCTGTTGAATCCTTGAACGTTCGTAGAGGATTGAATAAAGGCGCTCTATTGACCTTCCATTTAATGCGGGTTCGAGTCCCGCCATTCTGATAGTAGCTAACGCGAGATCGGGATGTGGCGCCGAATGGTAAGGCGGATGGAAGGATCGAGCGTCTTTATTCAATCCTTTTACCAGCGCGGAAGGGGATTGTGTGTGTGTGTAGTTGCGAAGGGATGCGCAACGCCGGGATGTTTGCTCCTTTCTACCCGGTCACACAATCCCCCGTAGGGTTCACAATATCAACGGGAGGTAAACAATGTTTGAGAAAAGAAAAATAAAAAGACTAGAAGCGGATCTTGCTCGCTTCAATAGAGAGCTATTGAAGTTATGCAATGAGTACAACGAGATCGAGGAAGGAAGCGGTCTTTTTAAATCGCTAAAACTTAAAATGAAACGCGCAGAAATAAGAGCGAAACAGCAAGAGGTTGTAAACACGAGAGCAAAGCTTGGTATGGATTGATCAGGTTTCCTTGTCGTCGGAAAAGTACAAAGAAGACGACATCTGATTAAGTGGTCATCTTGGTACCTACATACCACTCCCGCATTGAATACTTCGGGAGTATTCACGTCCGTTGGAGGTTCGAGTCCTCCCGCCTGCGCAGCGCGCGGACGTAGCTCAATGGTAGAGCGCCGGGATTGAAACCGGAGGGTGACGAAGTTGGTTCAACTCCTAACTATGCGGGTTCAGAATCTTGCGGAGATTATGCGGCGAATAGCGCCGCTAATCTCCGCGTCAAGTTATGGGAGTGTTGGTCTGGCGGGTACCGGAGCGAAGTATTTTAGAACCTACTTCGCTTGGTCGCAAAACTCGTGTCATCACTCCCGCCGAATGTAGCGTCAACTTTAAAACGAAAGAGAGACGGGTATTAAGCACACTCGTTATGAATCACCGCAAGGCGTGTATCTCTCCGTACACAAGTATTGTGTAAAGCTGTTCGCCTTGATTGTTGGCGCTACTTGATATTGGTCGCCGGTGTTTCCGAGAGTGGCAATCGGAGGCGGTCTGTAAAACCGTCGCGCTTCGGCGCATCAAGGTTCAAGTCCTTGCACCGGCATTTATGATATTGGGTAAGGGGATTTGTTACGCCGCCTTGTGTTCAAATAACAAAGGTCGCAACTTTGGCGCAAGGGTCGGGGAGTTCATAGCGTATACGGACTCCCATTGTATAGGTAACTTTCCCCGGCGTGTACGTGGAGAGGATAGCGAAAACGTAGGGGTTGATCACTCTTACTAATTGCGCGTCGAATGGTCCGAGTGATTTCGACTTAATTTTAGAAGCGTACACGCCTCGCCCACCTTACAACAGAGAGGAAACACCTATGTCTTATGCTGATCATCCCAAAGATTGTGATTGCGTGAAGTGTGTGGTGGTAGAAACAATTTACAATGAAGTAACTTCAAGGTATGGTCGTAGTTCTGATGGATATAGACAATACGCCGAGCACCTTATAAGCAGAGTGACCATTGACGATCTCGCCGATATTTACATAATGCGGGAGAACAGAAAACGCGGGAGTACGGATGTTATAGATCGTATGTCTGCGGCGTGGCGGTCGCTACCAGAAAACGAGAAGATCAAAATACCGGGGTCGTCCCGAAGTCGGTAAGCGCCGAGAGTAGGGAGCGCGGTTCGCTCAAAGCTGCGTGATATCAACGACCCCGACCACACAAATAGACAACTAGGAAGGACACCCGATATGCCAGAACAGATTCCCGCTAGAGGGGCGTATGAAGATTTTCAAAAAACGGAGGACTACGCTAGAGCTTCTGAGTTTGGTCCAGAAGGTTTCAAGCATATGATGTTCGCCGCAGGTTGGAACGCCGCTCTTCATTGGGTACCGATGGAAATCGGTAAAATACGAGAACTTTGTGGATTACCAGGAGGTAGAAGTATGAGTGGTTTTGTAGCAGCGTCGGAATTACTACCGACAGAAAAACAGATTCTTGAAGACGAAGAGCGGGTCAACTCTTGGGTTGAATCTCTCAACGCCGACACACTTTATGAGGCGTTAGTCGAAAGACTTGCTGAGCGCGTTAATATGGAAGAGTCCGAAATCAAGGCGCTACTTTTGGAGATACACGCCAGGATGAAGACGCTCGAAGAAGTAGGCGTAGAGCTTGAAGACATCGCAAATCAAGATTCAGGGGTCGCGGAGAGGATAACACCGGTTGAAACACCCGCGTAGAGGTCCAACCTTCAGAGTAGCTAGACTATAATGAATTACTAGCATTCCTGACCCTGATACAAAAGCGCCGCATCAGTCGTTGAGACGTTGCGGCGCTTTTGTTTTACCCGTACACCCCAAGAGGTTCACCCTATGAAGATCGAACTCACCCTCGATGAAGTCGAAGATATACAAAAGCGACTTATCAAGTTCATCAACAAGGTAGAGAGCAGAAAGGCGAGAAGCGTTGAGACATATAGCGACGCTAAACATATCGTCGCCTTACTCGACGCCAAGAAAAACAAATTCATCTCCGGGAGGTTCACCAAATGCCAAGATATGAAGTTGTCTCCGGGGAAATTGACGGAACAAACGGAAACACCCCGAAGAAGAAAATAGTATGGACGCGGACGCCGTTGAAGGCGGCGTGGCGCGCCCATATAATAGGCGGCGGTAAGAAGATCACCAAAATCTCTGCGGTAGGTTACGATGACGAAGCTAGGTATTACATATTCCAAGCTGTCACCGACAGGTATGTATCCTTCGCTATTCACGTACAAGAGATTTGGTGGTATGACCGCTGGAAGAAGCTATTCACTTAAAGTTTGTTGCGGGTGGGAGGCATAGAGTTCTTCTGACGCTCATAACGTCAGCTAAGGTGGGGGCGGTACCCACACCCGCAACCAATTTCCAATCACAACACCCACGGAAAGAGGTTTACCCATATGGCAGAGAAAAGATACAAATCATTCGTTGTTATCGGAGACGATGACGCAAAGACTACTCGTGAGTTCTTCTACATCGGTTCAGGCGAAAATCGTAGCGCGGAAGCTATGAGACAAGATGCGCTGGACTATTACGAAGAGAATTTCCAGAATACTTGGTTCCCTGAAATCTCCAATCAGCGGAACTACAACACGAATCCCCAGGAGTTCACCGACAAGGTTGTTGAGCTTCAGCGCACCGGACAGGTCGAGTACACAAAGATTCCGAAGCTCGGCGAGCGTTGGATCTTCACTCCCGCGACGGAAGAGACGCCGACGAATGACGAGCAGGAGACGGCGACTATCGTACCTCCCGCGAGCGTTCAGAATAACGAGTGGTACACTCCCTCGCAAAACGCCGAATTGACGGGTCAAACACTCGGCGCGGAAACCGAAGATGACCGCGTTGGACTTCCCGAAGACGAGGATGATTACGAAGATGAAGCGAGAATATTCAGTCCTTCGTTGATGGATATTACGCAATTCAGCGGTACGCCGGGAGACGAGTACATCAGCGGCGACGACCCCGGCGACGAGAACGACGTGCGAGACACTGATGAGTTACCGGTGACTCACCCCGCAGTTGATCACCCCGCTGACCAGGACACTCCCGATCTCGTACAGCTTATCGGTGGTTTTCACATTGATAACGAGAATAAGGACGCCGATAAGAAGCAGCAAGATCGTCCTGCGGAGACGACGAAGAAGGATAGCGGTCAGCTTCCCACTCCTGAAGAGATGGACGCAGAGCTTAGACGCCTGCGGGAGAATCCAAGAACCGACAAGCACACTAACGATGAATTGAAGGCGATTCCTGTCGGTACTCCGACAGAGGCGCGCGACTTTCATCATTCCTGTCCGCTTGTCTAGCTTACTCTTTATCGAAGAGTAACAACCAATCAACCTTTTACCAAGAGGAATATATGGGCGACAAAATCTTTCAAAGCTCACAAGGTAAAGACATCAAGGTTCCACGCGTTCAAGAGATCAACAACTCTAACTTCGACGCGAACATACTCGCTTTGGTTGCTGAAGCTGCGGTAGAGAAAATCATCTCCGCCAACGGCGGGAGCGAAGCGAACCTTATGCCGACCGGTCGCAAACTGATTGACAGTATCTATCGCGGATTGGTCAATATCCGTGACGGCGTTCCATTCAGCGCATACGCCAACTACAACGGCGAATTGCAAACGTTGGTTGTGAAGTCGAGCGGTCGCTCGCGCTTCTACAGCGTCACCGCTGACGGTTGCCAGTGCGAGAGTCAGTCGTACAACGGGTATTGCGTTCACCGCACGACCTTCGGTCTGTTCAGCGATTACTTCAAGGCGGTTCGCGCCGATGAGGATAGGGCGCGCAAGTACGCTGAACTCGGTATCGAGATTATCGAGGTCACGCGAACTGAATTCCCGAACGAAGCTCGGCAGAGTGATCGCTTCACCGATCTTCCCCCGGAGTTGCAAGACCTTTTCGGTTCATTGGTTCCTCCGGGATTCGAGATCGAAGACATTCGCATTCTACCGGTCGGTCCATCAGGATACGGCGGGACGATGAAGTATCGGGGTTAGCTGTTTCTCCCCTTGCGGCGCGGTCGGGTAGGTAATTTGACCGCGCCGCCTTTTTAAGTTCTGGACGCCGTGTAACTACTAACGGTAAGACGTGTTCTCGTTGGTCTTTGTTATCAAAGAAAAGTCAGAGTGCGATGATTTGCTGTCCTCTTAGCTTTGATTATCTTTGCGGCGTCCGCCAAGTTGACCACCCCTAAACAAAGTAATACGATAGAGAGTAACTAAACCTCTTTCGTATACCGGATGTTGTCCTCCTGCATCCGGTCCTTCAGTCGGACGGCGCTTCTCAAAGAGCGCCGTCCTTATTTTTTTCAGAAAGTGAGGTACACCCGTATGAAACTATCCTTCAAGCTGATAACTGCGGCGATAATGACCGCAATCCTCATCAAAATTCTTTATGGACAACAACCGGAAGTGTTACAAAATAAGATCACCGGCGAATGGAAAGAGTTGTCTACCGTTATCATACAAGAGCATCTAGCGAAACATCCTAACTGCGAGTATCAAGGCGCTGTCGAAGTACTCGACAAGCTAAAGGTGTACTTCTACAAGCGTGGAGATATTTCTCCGCATTTTCGCGCGGTAGCTTTTCCCGCCAAAGACACTGATACACAAATGATCGTGGTCAACATATGGTGCAATTCAAAGTGGTCTGAATACGACGCTGTACTTATGTACTTGCACGAAGTTCTACACCTGATTTTCAGAAATGGTAATTGGGTGTGTGGACCGGATGGACCTTTGAATACCAGACTTGCGCTGGCAAGCGGTAGAGCGCTGTGTCGTTTATTCGGTGAAAGTCAGTATGCTTCATTTCAAGTAACCGAAAGTATAGAAAAACACCTTAGCGCAGAGCTAAGCACTTTGAATAAGAGGCGCGCTTATGACTCCCGTTGATCGTGCGTTCGCTATCGAACACAACAAGAAACAACTCAAGCTCGACAAGCTACGAGAGCAAGCTCGGCGAGAACTCCCGACGCTTGAGGTAGAAATAAAAGAAATTCGAGAACAGGCGGCGCAGCTTTGGTGGGAAATATGCGAAGCTGAAGGTTTAACGCCTGAGCAAATACAACGCGGAGAGCGATTGTTTACCAGCGATGAAAACTATGCGCTCGCCGAGAAGTGCGACATCGTAACCAAGCTATTCACCGCAAAGCTGAAGAGGTACAAAGTATACTGCGACCTACTCGGCATCAAACCAAATCTCAAAGAAAGAGGTTCACAAAGCAATGAGCGAAATAACAGCAACGTTGGAGAGGGCGACAAAGGTTCAACCGGTACCCGACTCCGACAACCTAGACCTAATCAACGTCGGCGGGTTCCCGGTCGTGGTGCGGCGCCACAGCATAGGAGAAAATGATTTCGTGATCTACTTCCCTCCCGATCTTGAGCTACCGCCGTTCGTCAGTCACTCGCTCGGAGTCATCGAGTACTTGAAGAAATTCAAGTATGTCAAAGCGGTCAGACTTCGAGGTCAAGTGAGTATGGGTATTGCGCTCCCGCTCAATACTCCCGGATTTGAGAAGCTGATCAGCTACTTTGAACAAGAGTACTGGTCTGCGGATCAGCACGGCGAAGGTACTGATGTTGATTGGTACTTCGGTACCAAGCGGTTCGTACCAGTGCTCAATGAGAGCATCAAGAGATCAATGGGTCGGGAGATCCAATCTCACCCGCTGTTGTTCAAATATACCGACATCGAGCGATTGGAGAAGCATCGGTATTCTTTCAACGCCGATGAAGAGGTCGTCATTACCGAGAAGATTCACGGTACTAACGTCCGCATCGCTTGTATTGCGGGTCAAGTGATGGTCGGGAGTCACAACACACAACGCGAGCTACCTGGAACACCCGACGAAGCGATGAAGAACTTCTATTGGTTCCCGATCTCAATCCCCGGCGTCGAAAGACTGATCAAGGAACTTGGGAAGGATCATCAACAGGTTATTCTGTTCGGTGAAACCTACGGTAAGGGAGTTCAAGGTGGATTCTCTTACGGGAAAGAAGGACTCGCATTCGCGGCGTTCGATCTGATGCTTGACGGGAACTACGTTGACTATCCGCGCTTCATTTCGCTGATGACGGATTACGACGTACCTAGCGTTCCCATTGATTACACCGGACCTTACACGGAAGATGTAGTTGAGCTATTCCGTGACGCTCCATCCTGGTTCACCCGTGATCAAATCAGAGAAGGCGTGGTTATCAAACCGCGCTTCGAGCGCACGCAAGGACGTTTGGGACGCCTGATACTGAAGGCGATTAACCCGGAGTACTCGGTTCGTAAATCCGCTGGAAAAGTGGAAGATAATCCGATAGTATAGGAGTTGAACATTATGCCGGACAGAGCAAGACGAAGAATACGGAAACACTATAGGCGGCGCTCCTGGTCGCCGTATGCGCTGTCCGGCAGACTCCTACAAGACACCAAAGCTCACGACTCCGCCGACGCTCTCTTACAAGATTACATCGAGGCGACGGCGGTACCTAATAACAACCGTCCACACCGCGCAAACAAGGAAGAAAAACAACACAGACGCTTCCGCGATTGGTGGTCGTGGGCGTGTGAATAACGAAACGAGGTTTATATGGCAAAAAAGAAAACTGGAAGTTCGCCGACAGCGGAAGAAAATCGGCGCACAGCGCGAAAGACGCAGATTCCGGGAGGTAAACCGGGAGAGCGTTTCACAGGTACCAAACAAGCGCGACAGGGAGGTATGTACCTTCCGACCGCTGAACAGAAGGCGGTGAATAAACGCCAGCAAGAGAAAGTTGATTTGAAGTCAACACGTCCGCAGGTTCCGATACAGAAGCGCGCTAACGAAGCTATCGAGCGAGAAAAGCGTGGCGACAAAGGCGGTAGCGGTCGCGGCGGACGCCGTAGCTAGAATTATCGCGCAGCGCGCCCCTCACCGGGCGCGCAAGCGCGTCTTTTACCCCTCAACACAACACCTCAATTAGTTAGGGCGGAGCAATAGCTCCGCCCTATATTTTTACCCGCGCAAAATGGAGGATCACACAATGTCTGTACTTACTACAGCAACCAATAAACACACCTCTCTCAAACCTAACATTGTCACTCCCAAAGGATACGAAAGCATCATCACTGTTTATATCGGACAACTCGACAAGTGGATCGAGACTCACAAAGAGAAATTGAACACGCCGCACGCGCGTCTTACGCATCTCGGCGTCGTTGATGTGTACCTGAAGAACGAGAAAGGAAAACTCGAACTAGACTTCGCTCGGACGATGCTCTACTTCGGGAGGTGGGAAAATGCGACGCTGTTCAAAGGTATAGCTATCGCTGGTATCGAAATTGGTATGCTTTGGGTCGTGGATACTCTTCTCGACCTTTGGCATAAATACGTCAACAACAAAGACGGTAAGCTCGATGCGGTAATTGAAGAGTTATTCGATTTTCGGCGTGACCTCGTTACGCTGATGGAGAGATACACGCTCATCAGTCTTGACAAGCGACAGGCGTATCAACTCCCCGCAAAGGACAGAAGGAAACCTTCGAGTCTCTATAACATCGAGGTTCACGACGCGCACGGCGAATACGGTGGAGTCATCTTCGACCGCGACAAACAGACTTACGATATGTGGACGGACTCCGATAAGAGCAAGCTTGCTGAAGAGCTAGCAATCGGCGTAGGCGTGGAATGGATGGGCGCGTCTATCCCTTATTACAATTCCGAAGCGCATATGAAGCAGCGCATCGAAGAGATTCAATCGTCGCGCCGGATACTCAATGACCCTGCGGTCAAAGCGGCGTTGAAGCAATTGAATGATGACTTCACTAAGCGGTTGAACGATCTTGCTTTCAATAATCCGCCTGCGGCGAAGAAGCTTGCTGATGAAGCAGTCCAACAGGAAGTGATGTACACCGAGATGAAGCGACGTGTGAAAACGTTGGAGAACGAACGTCGGGAGGTTTTGAAGAGCGAAGGGTGTAGTAACTCGGAAGACTATATGAATCGCTTGAAAGCTTCTCTCAAGAAGCAAGTAGAAGAAGCGATGCTTACTCCCCCGCTCGGAAGTGATCTCAAAGTCACTCAGCACGACTCGTTAATCGAAGAACTCAAAGGTTTCTCGGAGCAAGACCTCGATAATCTTGCGGCGCTAGCGAAGAAAGAAAGAGATTACTGGTACGAGAAACATCTTACATACGGTTGGAAGTTACAAGCTCTCGAAAGAGAAGCAAAGATAAAGTTACTCAAAAACAAGTGCGATGGTACTGTCGTCTATACGGGAGATGAAGGAAAGACGCAATACACGGTGACGCCGCTAGCGAAGACAGAGGAAGCGGCGATCAAGAAGCTGAATGACGGCGGACCTCCTAAACGTGATCTTGTTCTCGATTCGCCGCACGAGTTGATTACGATGAATATTTACCAGGAGTACGCGCTCCTGACCGCTAACCAAGATATGTCCAAGAGCTTGCAACTAGTCAATGCGATACTTGGACTCGAAGGCGAAGCGGGAGAAGTTTCCGACCTGTTGAAGAAGCGTTGGTTTCATCCGTGGTCGAACGTTCATCACACGAAGATGAGCGGCGATCAGTTTAAAGCGATGCTGCTTGACGAGATCGGAGATGTTCAATGGTATCTGGCGTGGATAGCTAAGCTATGCGACGCCACTCTCGGACAAGTAGCTAAGAACAATCGCCGTAAACTGGTTGACCGACACGGCAAAGGTTCACTCAATGCGAACAAGTAGAAAGTACAGGATCTCCCCCGCGCTCATATCCGACTTATGCGCCGCCGTCATAGCGAACGGCGGCGCTAGTCGGGGAGCGGTGATTCATACCGTGAATCCGAATCATTACGGCGACTACCTTGTCGAAGTAATAGGACTCGCGGACAACACCTTTTTTGACGACGTGTGCAAGCTGGCGTATACCGCCGAGCAGGGTAAAGCAGTACTACTCCCCGCCCTAAACAGACGAAGCGTACACGTAGGCGACAAGGGAGAGCAGTACACGTTCGACGGCGATCTTTACCACATAGGCGCGTGGACGAATCCTTCATACGGCGTCCAATACATTCACCGATTTCAAACCCTCGACGGTGAAAAGAACGAACTGTCCTGGACGACCGGGAGGTATCAAGCTCTCGGTCATTACACAGTCAGTTGCAAAATCAAAGACCACACCAACTACGGCGGCGTTTATCAAACCGCTATTACCTACTGCAAATTTGAACTATTGGAGGAATAACCTATGACTAACAGACAGTCATTCGGATTGCTCGTTTTGATACTGTTTGTCTTCGTTCTGTTGTTGATAGGGTTTACGGACCTCTTCACACTACCGACAAAGCATCAACAACCGACTCCGACGCCGGTCGTCTCACCAACAGTATCGCCGACTCTTTTACCTCGCCGTACCGGGACGCCGGTTGAGTTACATCCTAGAAAGAAAGGAAGTGAATAATGGGTCAAAGCGTATTAACTGACGAACAACAATATGAGATGAATTACGGTGTAGCTCCCGACAGACAAGAAGACGCCGCAAAGAAGCTCAGAAAGATGGGCGTTAAAGTCAGAAAGATGGAAATATCTATCTGGTTAGTGGAAGGTAAGTACATCTCTCCCGCGACTATGATTAAACGCCTGGAAGAAGGGTTCTATGCCAGTAAGGAAAAAGAAACCGACACCAAACGAGATGCAGAAGTGGAAGTACCGGCACGTAAAGGGCGATCTACTCGACCTGTGGGAAGCGGGGTGGACAGTGGCGATACCAACAAACGGGTCGGTAAACTCAAAGGGAGTCGCCGTAATGGGTCGCGGACTAGCAAAGCTGTTCGCAGATCACATAGCGAAGTTGTTGAACAAGAGTCTCCGCGCGAAACTCGGAAAAAGACTTCGACTCTACGGAAACGTAGTTCAGGTGTTTCCCGAACTCGGCGTGATAACAATACCCGTGAAACACGAGTGGAACGAGGACGCGAGTCTCGATCTGATAAGCAGGAGTCTCGCGGAGCTAAACGGAATACTCGACCACGACAAAAAACATCGAGGCGACGGTATTAAGCACGTCTTTGTACCGCGCCTCGGTTGCGGGTATGGCGGTCGCACCTGGAAAGAAGTAGAACCTATCATTGCTTTATGGTTGCGTAATGACTCCCGCTTTACTGTGGTGTCGTTACCTGACGATTGGGAGAAAGATTATGGAGAGCATCGAACATCTGCGCGAAGTGGCGGAAAGGAACGGAGGGGGTCGAGTGACGCCTTTTGTAAATTTGTCCCGCCTAGCGACGATAGAGAGGAACGCGCAAGCGTTCGACCACGCCGAGATACTAGGCGCAGGTAAGGTGTGCGGTGAGAGCATTATGTACGGGTACTCGAAGGTTCTCGATTACGCGATGATACTTGACACGACGCTTGCCGCCCACGCTAGAGTGGGCGGCAAGGCGCTCGTAGAGAAGTCAGTAGTAGCAGGTACCGCCGACATTCGTGGAGAAAAAGCTAGCGTCTATAGATGTCAGATAACCGACAATGTTATAATTGCGGGTGATTGTCGCGTAGAGGAAAGTACTTTGGGAGCTAATACCAGAGTGCTCGATCAAGCTAAGCTGTACAACGTAATAACAGGACACGGCGACACCGGAGAGACATATGTAATATGTGGTGACGCCGAATTGGTATTTCCGTCTCCTGCGGAACTATACCCCGGTACGCGTGTCCACGAAGGTTACTGGACTCGACCGCCTTATGTGATAGCTACGCCGCACTTCTACACGGTAGAGGGTGTAGGAGACAGAGTTCAGATAGGGTGTATGAATCGTTATCTGAATTTTTGGTTTAAGCACGGTAAGCAGGTCTTGATCGAGTATGGACTTCCCGAAGAGTTGTATCCTCAATTCTACGACGCGATGGTCGAAATGCGACGGTTCAAAAAAGAAATGAAATCCCCTAACTACCCGAACAGGAGAAAACCGGATGATAGCAACATCATTTAAGGATGTTGGCATAGAGGTTCCCCGGCGATCAGGTAAGAATGATACCGTGAAAACGCTATGTCCAAAGTGCTCTCACCTACGGGTGAAATCCGACGAACCGTGTCTTAACATCTCGTTCGATAAGGCGGATGAAAAGACCGGGAAAAAGGTTCATCTGTTTAACTGTCACCATTGCAAATTCAGAGGCGCGGTCTTCCCGGACGGCGCTCCAAACGGCGGCGATGACTTGATAGAATTTCAACGAACTCCCCGCACATACAAGAAACCAACCCTCAACCTCGAAGACTACGAACTCACCGATGAAGTAATAGACTGGTTCGCAAAACGCGGAATATCCGAGCAAACACTGATCAACTGCGGAATAGTCGCAGGCGAAACAAAATTCGGGAGGGACGCCGACTTCGAGGACGCAATCATCTTTCCGTTTTTCAAAGACGGAGAACTCGTCAACGTACAGTACCGAAGCTTGAGCGGTAAAAAGTTCAAGTCTATCAAAGACTGTCAACTCATCTACTACGGGTTCGATGACGTAGTGATGAATAACTATGTTGCGACCGACACGCTTATAGTTGTAGAAGGTCCGCTAGACAAAGTTAGTCTCCGCGAGTGCGGATACCCTTTCGTCTGGTCAGTACCTAACGGTTCGCCGTTTGAACCTGAAGGTGAACCTCCGGTCAAACATCCAGACCTAAACTTCCACAACGACGCAGACGCGCAGTTTGTTTTCTCGCGCTTGAAGAAGATAGTTTATTTCGGGGATAACGATCATCAAGGTAGGCGTCTAGTACAAGAGCTAGCTACCCGCAGCGGTATAGAGAAATGTTATCGCGTCGCGCATCCGCCAGAATGCAAAGACGCTAACGACGTGTTGAGGAAGTATGGAAAGGAAAAGGTAATCGAGTGCATCGAGAATGCTCAGCGATTCCCGATTGACGGCGTAGTAACGATTGATCAAATCATTCCTGAGTTGATCACGCTCTACGAGCACGGACAAGACACGGGACTCTCAACAGGATTCCCGAACCTCGATGAAATATTCCGCATAGGTCAAGGACGCCTGATAGTAGTTACAGGTGTTCCCGAATCTGGTAAGTCGAGATTCCTCGCAAACATCATTGACAAGATAGCAACGCTTCACGGCGTCAAGATTTCAATGTTTACTCCCGAAAGTAGACCGTTCGTAAACTACTTGTCGAAGATGATTCAAATTCACACCGGCGTACCTTTCGGCAAACCCGGTGACAAAGACCGGTTGTCAATGAAAGAGATTTTAGAGGCGGCGCAGTGGATACGTGATTACGTTACGTTCAACTCACCTCCCGAACGAACTCTCGAAGCATTGACGACTATATGGAAGCAACAAATGATGGCGGACGGTACGCGTTACGGCGTGCTCGACCCGTTCAACTATATCATTCGTCCGCAGAATACGGACGAGGGTTCATTCGTTCTAAGCTCTTTGACGTTCCTCGCCGATTGGTGCGTCAAGAACGGGTATACAATTTTCGTGGTGGTTCACCCGACGAAGATTCACCCGACAGTCAAGTCAAGAGTCAAAAACTCCGAGAAGAAAGAATATCCGGTTGTCACGCCGTACAACATTTACGGTTCGTCTCACTGGTTTAACTGCGCTGATTTTATCTTGAGTATTTGGAGGTCAATTAACTATCACCTCCCGGTACAATTGCACGTACTCAAAGCTAAGCAAGAAGAATTGGGTACCAGTAACAAGATGGCGATGTTCGACTACGATCCTTCTACGGGAATTTATATACCGTGGGACGGCGACGACGTGAACGAATTGATTTCCGGGGAACTTGAACGCGGAGATGATGACGAAGACACGCCTTTCAATAAAGAGGCGTCAATAAGCAAACCTCGCAGGGGTCGCGCATACGAAGGGGATGACGACTCCAAACCTAAAACAAGACGCCGCTCAAGGTAGGCGTTCTTAACCAGGAGTTCACACTCATATGGCATTCAGAAACAACCGTGGTGGTAATAACTTTCGTGGCGGTCGCAGTAATGGCGGTCGTAAAGATTTCAATAACAGCGGTATCGTGTTCTCAAACACTTTCCGCAAACAGGATAACGAACCGATCATCAGCGGTTATGCGACCGTTGACAATCAAAAGTACAAGGTCGGTATCTGGTTGAACGTCGGCGGAGATTTCCGGCGTGACGATGACGCGCTCGATGCTCAGGCGTCGCTCGCCGACAAGATCGTCAAGCTTCTCAAGGAAGCGAAAGAAGACTTCGGGATGACTCTCGGAATGAAGTTCACCGAAGACGACGGTTCGCGTGGTGGTAACGGTGGTGGTCGTCGCGGTGGTTCGAGTCGCCGCAGGCGCGATGATGACGAGGAAGAGGAAGAGCGACCGCGCAAGCGTCGCGCTCGTGACGAGGAAGAGGAAGAGGAAGACAACGACTTCAACCGCGACGAGGAAGAGGAAGAAGAGGAAGAGGAAGAGGAAGAGACTTCCCGACCGGCGCGCCGAGCTTCCAAGAAAGCTGCGCCAGCAAAGCGTGCTCCTGCTAAAAAGGCGGCAGCGAAGAAGACTAGATCAAAGTAACAAGTTCACTAACTGGTTCACCCGTTGGTCTAGTATAATTTCAGGGCGCGCTGTTAAAGCGCGCCCTGAAATTTCAAATGAGGTAATTTATGGCGAAAGAAAAAACGTATCTCGCAAAACGAGAGTTCGTAAACAAAGGCGACAAGAACGACAAGACAGTTGCTACCGCGACCGTTCGACGCTTTGATTGGGGAGGGTATAGCGCGGATTTGGAGATCACTTCCCCTCAATCATTCGGTAGCAGCGGCGGTATTTATATCTCCTGCTCACCCGACAATGCGGAGAGCGTTGAAGCAGCGATGACAAAGATTGATTCCTTCATCGCCTGTATGACTCAATACAAAGAAGCGGTTCAGCAAGCGGCGAAAGACGCGGCGAAGGACGCTAAGGACGCAGCTAAAAAAGCGTCAGGTAATTCGCCGGTCAAGTACTAAGATCGGGAACAATAATTCAACTAACTGTGGCGGGCGGTAATGCGTCCGCTTTTTCTTTGGAGGAACGCTCGATGAAGTCAGCTAAGAATCAAATGCTTGAGAACATCAGAAGGATTTACCTGAAGATGAAAGAGGGTTTGTCCCTTGATGAAGCGACAAAGGAAGCGGAAGAGACGTTACCCCTACCTCCGGGATTCCCTCACAAGCTTCGGGAGAGACGCCGCGTCAGGAACTACCGATCTCGCGCGAGTCGCCGTATCAATCGGTTGAGGGCGAAGCTATGACTTGGTTCATATCGAAAAACAAAACCTCTTCTTTCAACATCCTCCCGAAGTTTCAGAAAGGTTCCGATTACATTACCGTATGGTGGGGTCGTCGGGAGCTTGTAATCTACACCGGTAATAAATTGGTGGAAGAGACGACGGATAAGGACATAAACTTTCTACCTCTACCTTTAGATCCTAACGATTGGGTATTGATGAGCTTGAGAGAGTTCGTTGAATGCGGAAGCAGCGGATTGATAGCAGCGTCCGATGGAGTTGGTTATTACGCCGATGTACGGTTTATGAGTGATGTTGCTGTTGACTTCGATAACCTTAAATCTCAGGCGTCGGATTTTGTCCGGCGTAAACAAGAAGGTAAATGGTACCCGACGCACGTTGTTTGGTACGAGAGATACTAGGAGATTCACAATGATTACACCCAATGAAAACTATTCCGGGATGCAAGGTACTCCCGAATTTTCGACAATCGAGGACTTCAGACAATCCGTCGTAGAAGGACTCATCACCGACGACGACGGCGTAGGGTATTACGCCAACGCAGAGAAGATAAGCAGCGTTAAGGTTGTTCTGTCGGACGCTTTTGAACCGGAAGAACCGCCGAAAGACGAGCACGGAAATTATTTACCGCCGACCAGGGTGCGCAACCGTATGGCGGGTGGTACTCACGTCGCTTGGTATCCTAAATAGGAGGTCTTATGGCGGAACTGATAATCACCCTCATAAACTATGCTAGCGTGGTTTTTCTAGTAGCGGTCGTTGTCTTTCTGGCGATGAATCACTACATCAACGTTTACAGAAGTGAAGAGTTACCCGCCAACAAATTCATTCCGTACCTGATCTGCGAGTTTTACATAGGGACTCACTTTTGTTCTTACGATGAAGGTACTGAAGAAATGTACCTGATCTGCGATAGGTGCGAGAAGGTTTGGAGGACATCCGATGAGGAAAAGACCAATAGAGAAAGCGATTGACGCGCTATTAGATGCGGAGAAAGACCTCTGTAAACATATCGCCAACACTCCCCGCCTGCTCAACGCAGTTCTTAGCGAGGTCCGCTCTCAAGGTAGAGCGGACCATCGCTTCGACGTAAACCTTGCTGAAGGTAAGGTCAGTGAAGAACTGGTCAAAGAACTTCTGAACGGGAATAAAAAAGTAGAGGTGAAGAGACAATACAGAGTCGGTGAAACGAAGCACGTACTCATTGAGTACGCGCACAACGGAGGAACAAAGAAAACCGGTATCAGTACAACAGAAAGTGACTGGTACGCCCTTGTCCTGGACGGCGAAGCTTACGAAGGCGAGGTAATAATCTTCATCACCACTGAAAGACTCAAACGAGTTATGCGAGCTTTTGGGAAGTCTAACAAGTTTAGTGGTAGGAAAGGTTACTCCAACTTCAAGTTGATTCCCTTGCAAGAATTGATAACAACAGATTCGGAGATTCGCCAATGTTCCCCAAAAAGAAGAGCACCCGTAAAAGAGAGACGGTCAACCGTTTGAACCGATCTTATGGAGATAGAAACAGGAAATGGATAAAAGAAAATTTTTTAAACAAAAACTGTTTTTACTGCAAAGGTCATTATCCAGTTGAAGCGATGCAAATAGAGCATAAAAATTCTGTGGGTAGCACTACTAGAATCTCCAAAAACGGACATCGTTATCGCCAACCATCTTTAGGAGGTAGCGTATCTACGATGTCCTTGTCTACATTGAAGCTTATGCTAAGCAACAAAAATTTAGTACCTAGTTGCTGTAATTGCAATTTTGCTAAAATGAGAACTTTGGATAAAGGGACACCTGAAGGTAAAAAACAATGGAGGAAATACCTAAATGAAATCAGGAAGATTGTTCGCAGACACCCGCGCAAAAATCAAGCAAGCAGTAAAAGAGCTTCGCAACGAACCAATAATCGGATCAGATACCGAAACAAGTTCACTTGATCCACACACCCTCAAGCTTTGGTCAATACAATTCGGTACTCCTGACTTTCAGTGTCTCATACCGATCAACAATAAGAGCTTCTATATCGGGGAGTTTGAAGACATTCTCGCCGACGAAGAGATCGAAATCATAATGCACAGAGCTACTTTTGATCTCAAAGTAATGTGGGCGAATGGATGGCGCACTATTCGGAACATCCATTGCACGCGTACCGCTGAGCAGTTAATCACTGCCGGTACCTTCGCCAACACGTCTCTCGCCGGTACCCTCAAGAGATACTTCGGTATTGATATGTCTAAAGACGAGCGAGGGGATTTCTACAAGGCGGAAGACGGTAAGGAAGCTGACGAGCGGGGAATGATTACTATGTTCGAGGCGTCGGGGTGCAAGTGGACGCCGGAGCTTCAGAACTACGCGCTGTCAGATGTTGAACACCTTGTCCCTCTGCGCGAGGCGCAGATGAAGCGCCTCGCCGCAGAGGGTATGGAACGCTTGTGGGAGAAGATAGAAAAACCTCTTGTCGAAACGACCGCTCTTCTCGAATTTCGAGGGGTGAGAATGGACGAGAAGGAATGCAAGGACTTCCAAGCGCGTATGAAGAAGCGTGCTGATGAAGCAGAGGTAGAGCTTGTCAAAGTTCTGGACGTGAAATGGAAAGCTTATGCGCTCCCGCTCTTCGAGAAGAATTTTGCGACTTATCAGAAGTGGTCAACGAAGCATCAGAAGATCGTCAAAGAGACTAACGGAGATCGTGACCCGCTGAACAAGAAGAAGATCAGTCAGGAAGCTATGCAGAAGCGCAAGATCCACGAAGAAGTAAAACCCTTCCGCACAGTTCCGAAACCTCCGAAAGACATCAACCTAAACTCCGTTCCGCAGATGCGCCACGCCTTAGAGCAGATGGACATCTACCTTCCCAATATGCAAAAGATGACTCTCGAAGACGCGGCGGGAGAGCATCCAATCTTGACCGACCTCGCCGAGTATAAGAAGTATGAAAAGCTCGGTCAGATGTCGGAGATTTGGGAGAAGATCAACAGAGCGACCGGTAGGATACATCAAGAACTCAATCAGAACGTAGACACCGGGAGGTTCAGTTCAAAGAATCCGAACCTTACCAACATCCCCGCTCGCGCGGACGAAGGTAAGATGTTCCGCGCTCTGTTCACAGCTTCTCTCGGCAGCTTACTCGGTGTCGCAGACTACGCCGCGATTGAGCTAATCATCATCGGTATCAAGTCAGGAGACAAGAAACTTCTTCACGCCTTGAACAACAATCTTGATATGCACTGTTGGACGATGAGTCATTTTCTTAATTGCGACTATGAGTCTTTAGTTAGACTCAAGGACAATAAAGAGAAAATGGAAGCTCGCGGGAGCGATTACAAAATCGTCGCCGATGCTCGTAAAAAATTCGAGAAAGCGTTCAGTCTTCCCGATCTGAAGAAACTCAAAGGTGAGTACGCCGACCTCGAAAAGTGGGTCAAAACTTTTCGAGATTATTGCAAGACACTGACCTACGGTATCGCATATGGTCTGTCTTCGTTTGGACTCTCACGCAAGTTCCATTGTGAACCTGACGACGCGCAAAGGTTCATTGACGTATTCTTCTCGATTTATCCGTCAATCAAGCGGTGGTTGGATTCTCAATCCGACTTCGCCGAGCGCACCGGTTACTCTAAGACCGGAAGCGGACGGCGCCGGTACTACATACGACCTCGTAAACCGGGAAACGCCGACGTACAAACGGAAATGACTCGGATACTAAAGCAACAAGACCGCGACCCGGAGTCATTGTCTGATCAAGAATGGAATGAGATTTGGGAAGACATAGAGAAGAAACTCTATCGCCAGTACAGGCAGACACTCGGTCGTATCCGGCGTCAAGCTGCGAACCAACCAATTCAAGGTCTAAGCGCGGACATCACAAAACGCGCGATGGTCTTGTTTGAGGATTGGTGGAAAGTGTATTGCGAAGAGCACGCTATAGACCGATTCAAGTTCGGTATTGTTCTGACAGTTCACGACGAACTTGTTATTGACGTTCCGAAGAAGCACATCAAAACAGCGATCACGCAGCTTAAATGGGCGATGGAATATTCCGCTAAATCTCTCCTGGGAGATAACGCCAACATCGTTGTCTCTCCCATCATTACACCCTTCTGGAAGAAATGAGGTTCTATGTTGCAGAAGTATACGTGTCGTGTTCACGACGAGATTGATACAACGTATCAAATCACGCTTCGTAATGCTAAAGGCGAGCTAGTATTCACTCACCCATATTGTCTTCAGTGTTACGATAACTTCCTTCAACAACACCTCGACATTCTAAAACCCGTCAAAGACGACGAAGAAGAGGATTCACCATTATGAATTACACCATCGAAAAACCTTTAGAGTTTATAGCGGAGCGAGATTGGAATCCCGAACTTGTCGCCGCTTCAACATCGAAGTTATGCAGGTTCACCGGACGCTGTAAATACTTCTACTCAGTCGCTCAACATATGCAACTTGCGGCGCACATCGCCGGTCGTTTGATGCACCGGAAATTCGCCAAACAAAAACAAGTCGAAGAAGAATCTTCCTGGTACGCGGGAGGAAATAAACGCGCTGTACAGTTCTTCCGCGTAATGTTGATGGCGCATCTCCACGACTCCATTGAGCATTTGACGGGAGATATTATTACACCGGTGAAGCGTACCTTGATGTTTAATCCCGACACCAACAAGACACCGTACAAAGACTTGTTTCAATGGGAGAATGCGAAACTACAAGACATCTACAAATACCACGGTATTGACCCGACGCTTCTGGAACTGGAAGCAGTTACTTTAGCTGATAGGTTCGCGCTCTCTTTTGAGGTAAAAGAGTTGATGGATTGGGAGCATCCGTGCTGGCAATCGCACTTGGAGACATTTCCGGTCAGCACGTTTCCAAACATCTCAATCGAATTTATGTCTTCTAGTCTCGCGGAACAAGCTTGGTTGGAAGACTATTACGACCTGTGTAATAAACTCACAAGCAGGGAGGCGCTACTCGTATGATTGAAATTCGCGGACTACAGCAAGGCGGTAAAGATTGGTTACGCTGGCGTGACGGCGGAATAGGCGGGAGCGAAGCGTCTGTCATATACAGAGGCGATCTCTTCGGCAAGACGCCGTATGGACTCTGGATGAAGAAACTCGGTTTGGTAGAGTCAGTCAGCTTTACACAAGTTCAACAAGCTCACCTCGACCGTGGACACGCTCTTGAACCGGAAGCTAGGAAACAATTCATCGAGCGTACAGGTATTACGGTCGAACCTCTTTGCGTACAGAGCAGCGAGCATCACTTTATGTATGCGTCTCTCGACGGCATCAACGCCGCGAGAGACGTAATCGTAGAGATCAAAGCTCCCGCAGAAGGGATGTTCATAAAGACGCTCGAATCGGGGATACCTGATTATTACTACGATCAGGTACAGCATCAAATCAAAGTTGTGAACGCGCGGGAAGCTTATTACTTCGCGTTCAATCCTGAGATCAAACCTTACATCTACATCGAGCGGATTCTCCCCGACCCTGCGCACATTCAAGAGTTGATCAGAAAGGAAGAAATCTTCTGGCGTCACGTCGAAGCGGAAGTTCCTCCCTGGTACGATCTTGGACTCGACAAAGCGCAGGTCGGAGTTATGGGATTGACTCTTCTCGGAGGTCACGCGCGGGTAGGTAAAGATACTATCGGCGAGCTTCACCGGCATATGTTCAAGAGCACTCGCTATGCTTTCGCCGACGCTCTTAAACAGGCGTACTGTAATCTGAAGGGTTATGGACTCGATTACCTGGAAAAGAACAAAGAGAAGCATCGTACCGACTTGATAGCTCTCGGTCACGGTATGCGACAAGTTCACGGTGACATATGGGTCGAAGGCGTCTTCAATCCTTCGAGCAACATCTTTGACTCGATGCAAAAAGCGGGAGCGGTGATTACCGATTGCCGCTACGTGAACGAAGCAAGCGCAGGTAGACGAGTAGCGGCGAAGCTCGGTGTACCCTGTCGCGTGGTTTGGGTGGAGCGACCGGGAGTAGGACCGGCGCACGAGACGGAGCGAGACGCCGGTGGTTTGCTGCGCTCCGTGTCTGACATCATTCTTGTCAACGACCTGGATGCTACCGACCCGGAAGATTACATTTCGATGGAGAAGGCGCTTCTACACGCTATGACGTTCGTCCCGAACGGTAAACAAATAACCATCGTCGCCTCTTCGTTCTCTGACATTGCGAAGAAGGTTACGCTACGAAGGAAACCCAAAACCAATGACACCAAACCAAAGAAAGCTAGTCGAAAGACTCGCGTTCCTGCTCGCAGACAACGAAACCGTAAGGTGTCCTAGTTGCGAGTCAACTCTTAATCGCGCGAGCAACGCACATCAATTGCGTTGCTCGTGCGGTTTACTCCTAACGCTCTATGTCACAACAAACGAAAAAAGAATCATCGAAAAGCAGCGGGAGCAAATTGGAGGACGACCTGTTATGGTTGCTGATGACGAACGGGTTTCCACTCCCCAAACCGCAACAAAGTCTCTCCCCGGACATAACGCCGAAAAGAAAGTGGGCGGTAGACTTCGTGTACTATCTCCCGACCGGAGAACTACACATCGAGGTACAAGGCGGAACGTGGATAAGGGGGAGACATTCAACGGGAAAAGGCGCAAGAAGTGATTCGCAGAAGCTAAACTATTCTGCGTGTCTTGGACACCGCACCTTGTACGTCACAAGCGATATGATCCGGGACAGAACGGCGCTAGACTGGATCTACCTTGCGCTTTTTCATTCAAAGACCGGGTACGGCGCAGACGACCCATACCGACTTCCCGGAGATCATCACAGAACGCCGCTTAAACACTTTGTTGAAGAAAGAGGTAAACATTATGGCGAACCGCTTAGTCTTGAAGCTGTATGTCGCATCCGTCGTAAGAGGCGAAAGAACCGCGTCAAACGCTCTGCTAGTCGCAAGTCTACCGGTCAAAAAGTTTCTAAGGGAGTACGCGCCAAGACTCCTGGAAAACCTGATCGAAAACTCAGATCGAGATTACGGAACAAAGACACCGGGAAAACAAAAGCTTCTCGCAAGTCTCAAGGTAACAAACGAAAGACTACTGCGGGAGGTAATACCAATCGTCGCGTGTAATCCGTGGATTGACGTTGAGCTTTATTTCTCCGACTCAGTAATCACGAATGCTTTCAAGAGTAAGAGGATTGAAGTTTGGGCGGCGTCAAACTTTTGTCGGCGGTCGGGCGGAGCGGTGTTAGAACATAGTGAGCAATGGTCAAGGTTATACTGGTTAATTGGTGAACTTGGCGCAGAGGTTTGTTATAATCCATTGGCAGACGAAACGATGATCCAATTGCTGTCGGACACTCGGCAGCTAGTCTAACAATGGAGAAACAACTATGCTTCAAGACACCTTGACTCAAATCGGCGTAGCTACCGCTCTCGCGGGATTGCTGTCGCCGTTCCTCACTCACGTAACTAAGACTGTCTTCGGCGTTGACAGTCTGCGAGCTTACGCGATTCATATCGCGTCGAGCGCGCTAACTTCACTTGCGGCGTTCGCCATCACGGGAGGTCTTACGCCCTCGACCTTCCTCAGTAAGTTTCCGCAAGTCGCTGTCCTGTCTTCAACTGCTTTCGCTATTTACAAAGCTGCGAGCGGATTGAAGATTTCCCCGACTCCCCCACCGACCGATACACCCCCGGTCGAGTAGCGAGAAAGGACCGGCGCACCGAAGCGCCGGTCCTTTCGTTTTGAGGTAGCTAAATGCTAAGAGACGAACTTAACACTCCCGCAAAACGCACCAAGTTTATGCGTACTTGGATGGAATCAACAGGACCAGATAGCTTCGCCTATTTTATGAACTCACGAGATTTGGGGTATAACGACAGACAACATTGCGAAGAAGAATTGTTCAAATACGATAAAGAGGTTTGCTTTTATTTCTTCCCGCATCTGAAAGGACTAGAAGAAGATGATTTTCTACAAACGGGGATTTCTACAGACTATAACGTCACTGTTAGCGGCGGCGGTTACGCTGGTTAAAAAGGCGCTACGCCGGAAACCTGTCCGGCGTATACGCGGCGTGACTTTAGATGAACTACTCCCGGCGTTCGATGAAATGAAGAAAACACTCAAAGAGACACTTGAGTCGAAGACGCTTTGGAGTAGTCTTGCTGCGGGAACTAGAGTGCCAGTTGACTCAATTCTCCCGCACGCTGACGTATCAAGGTCGCGTCTGACTTCATTACGTCGAGTTGTTTTTTCGCGTGAACTAAATTCAAATCCTGACCGAGATGCTGTTCAACTTCTGCTATCCGGTCGAGTGACCTCAAAGCGAGTGTCAGTAATCCGCCGAGTTCCTTCAGTCGCTCTTGTGTGTGACTGAGTTCGTCTACAACGCTCTCGTGCTTAGTCAAGAGGGAGAGATATTTCGCCTGCCAGTCTATTACGCTGGTCGTAGCTTCTCGCAAGAGACTACGAAGAGTGTTTATCTCTCCCCATAGTTCCTTCCTGATAGTCTCTTCTATATCGCTCTTCGTTCTCGCTTGTTTCCGAGTACGCCATAACGAGCGAGCGATGATCGCCAACCACGTCACCGCGCTACTTCCTGTCCCAATCAGTATTCTTTCCAGTTCGTTGTTCATTTATACACCCCGTTTTTCTTTACCAGATGACCGTACAGAAGAGATTTTGACCTGGGGTATACCTTACCCTACCCCCGTTTTTTGACCCCTCTTCCTGGTCAATTCTGAGCGATTATTTGATCTTGAAATACACCTTTTTCTTCTTAGCTAGACGCGCCGCTAGAACTTCCTGTCTCAATGGTTTGTTCCTGGTATAGCTGACGTGAGTCCATTCTCCGAATTCGTCAATAAGTTGATCGAACGGGAGCTTCAATGTTCTGATCTTCGCTACAACGTCAGCGACCGGAATACCCGGAACAAGAATGTCCGCAGCTTCGCCGAGAACGTGTTGACTGCTCGCCACTCCGCCGACAAGCTTGTTGACCTTCGGCGATCTGTAACCGGAGCTAATCACTAGCGGTTTCCCGAAGTGCTCTCGCAGAGGATCGAGGATTTGTGTACACAGAGCTTCGATAGCTTCTATGACTTCCTTCGTCGGCGTGTTGTCTATACCGTTCCGCGCCGCTTCTTGACTCACCGTGAATTCGTCTAAACTAAAATGTTTACCTACCTGCATATCCATAATGCACCTCTTAAAAGAATTCAGTTATCAACAAAAAGTTACAAACTCCCGTGGTTTGCACTAAGAAGAAATCCAAACCTTCCGACGCCGGAATATCTATCTTTGGGATATTGAACTTCTTGTCTTGTCCAGGAAGAATACCCCACTGAAAACCTTCCGGTTGAAAACCTTCCACTCGCGGGAAGATCAGAGCATCGTTAAAAGGATCAACTAGGAAGTGAAAGCTTTTAATAGGTTGCTCTGGAATTTCTTCCCCGTTCTGCTCAGCAATAACTTGCTTGATGCTTTTAGCTCCGTCCTCCGCAGTCAGATGAATTGCGGAAGTCATAGCTGTTTTCTTTTTCATATAACTCCTAAAGAAAAGGCGGGCGCTCTGAACCGCCCGCCTTTTCGTCTTCGTGTGTTGACGTATTGTTTACTTGTTAGACCGGAAGAGGGTCGGTCGGAGTCGAGTACTTTTCGATCTCCGCGTCAATGAACGCGATCTCGTCAGCGGTAAGCTGTTTCCGATATTCGTTCCACTGTTCCCCGGTCCATCCACGAGCGAGCAGAAGATCGCGCGCGAGCGCGGTAGCGATATTCAAAAACGCCTGGATCTGTTCCGCCGTCGAAGCAGCGGTCAAAGCTTTAGCGGCGTTCTGAACCGTGGCGATTTTAAGAGTCTCTGACATATTTCTTTCTCCGTTATGAATGTTAGTTGCCGGTCGTTCGTCTATCAGCTTCACTACGCTTTCGCGTTTCGGGTCTTTCGGGGATACTGGTTTACGAACGTTACTATTATCCCTTATTCAACTACCGGCAATGTTGTTTCCATTGCGCGTCTTCGCGCTACTCGACCGGCGCCTTGATGACCAGTTCTTTAGTCGGAACTGGTTGTTTAGCGGCGGCAACGATGAGTTCAATAGACGAGAGCGTTGCAGACGCAACGAGCAGCGCATTACTGAACTTCGCTTTCGTCGCCTCGTCCTTGATTCCAAGATCACCGCTCGCCAACAACCTTAACAGACCAGCGTTCACGTTCTGCAAATAGATCAGGACTTCAGCTTTGTTCGTACTATTGATCTCGCCGAACTCGACAATCTTATCGCCGAGAGTATCAATCGAAACATACAGCGACTTGAACAACTTCAGACGAGAAACGTATTCCTCATCGCTCAGATGTCCGAACGTATGCTGAACGGTCGTGATCTCTCGCGCCGACTTGACCGACCGGGTAAACTGACCGATCTTCTTCTGAATATTCTCAGGACCGCACGCCGACTGACCAATGACGCCAGCGAGAAGAGCGAAGACCAAAGCAGCGATTTTGATATGCTTAGCGATGTTGCGCATTATTTCCCTCGTTTGAAAGTCAACTCCACACTCCCCTGAGCGGTGAAGTCGTGTTCGTAGTACGGGTCAATGTAACCTTCCCTGTTACGCTCCTTGAACGTCAGGTAGTTACCTCTGACCCCGAATCGTAGACCGAAGCTCCCCTTAATCGGAACGTCGAAGAAGTAGCTCGCTCGATACCCATACAGATCGGTACCTTTGTCTCTGAACAAATAGGTGAAAGAAGCTTCGTGATTCTTCGCAAAATCCACGCCGACCGTAGCGGTAGGGTTGATGCCGAATGAACGTGTGTACTCTTCACCCGGTTCTTTATCGAAGCTGTGATAGAACAAATCAACACCCGCTCCCGCAAAGAACTTACCAAAGTTGACCGTAGCTTCTGGATTCACTCGCGCTTCGTAATTCGGAGCGTGCTCACCCTCGTCGGTCGTAAACAGTTTCGGAAGCTGCGGAGTCTTGCTCAGATCACCGCGAACTTTGAACGCGACATTCTTCGGGAGGTCGAATCGAACCGAAGCTGTAGCTCCCGGATGAAACTCTCCGCCGTCACGCCTCAGAAGCTCCGACTTGTCGGGATTCGTAGTGAATCCAGCAAAAGCTCCCGCGCTGAATGTCTGTGCGCTAGCGCAATAAGTAAACGCCAGCAAGAATGTAACCAAATAAAAAAATTTTCGCATTGTGTGTATCTCCGTAATTCGGCGATTTCGCCTACCGATTACTCTTCTTCGAGAGCGATTGATTTATTCGCCCACATAACAGCTTGTTCAACGTCCGTCAACGCAAGCGACTTCTCCCGTGAATCGGGACAAAGTTGTCCGATCAGATACGAAAGCTCTTTAGCTTTTTCCCTTAGCTTTTGATAGCGTGGAATCTGCGTATCGTTAGGACTATGATACGTAAACGTTTTGTCGAAACGCTTACTGTCTATGGTGTACGTGTTTGGCATACCTTATTCCTCTTACGCGTGTGAGTCAGTAATCGCCTGAACAATCAGGGAAGCGCCTGTAACGGCAGCTTGAGTGACAACGCGTATAACCGCAGGAATGAACGCGCACTGCGGTCGGGGGAATATGATAATTTTGTTTAGGGTTATTTCCGCAAACGCAACTTTGAACGTGAATGTCACGTATCCGCCTGTCGGTGGATTGTCTGTAGTCGTCAACGAAATATCCGCCCACACTTGGTCCGCCGCTGGACCGTCTAAACTCCCGCTGACTAATGCTTGAAAGCGAAGGTCAGTCCCTCCACCTCCACCCGCAGCTTGTTTAACGAACAAACCAACTAGCTTCTCGTGTCCCAATAGGAACGCGTTGCTAGCAGTCTGACCGTTAACTATCGTCAAGTTATCCCTGAATGCTCGCATAATGATTACCTACTTTGTAGTTGGCGTTTCAAGTTCAGCGAAGTACTGAGCTTTTTGACGCTCGAATGTTTCTTTGCTGACGCCGAGCTTTTCAAGCTCTTCAACGATCAGAGCATTACACCCCGCGATTGCGCCGCGTACTTCGTGAACGGCGATGACCGCTTGCTCGCGCTTCTGATTCCAGAATGTGAGTTGCTGGTCTATCTGCTCTAAACCTTTGCTCGCGGAGACGAGTCGAGTATCCTGGAACTCCAACGCTTTCTGCTCAACGACAATAAGCGCATAAAGCTCGTTCGGACTGAGTGATTTCTCCACCGCAAAATCATCGCCAGCTTCCCGGCGTAGTTCCTCTATACTCGGTTGACGAGGCGTCATTTGCGTCATTTGATCCATTGTTTCCTACCTCAAAATTGTTATGGATAAAAGTCTCGGTACTTGTGAATAAGTACCGAGACTTTTATCAAGTTGTTACTTCTTCACAACGTCGGTGCGCTGATCCATCTCCGTAACATACGAAGCGATATCCACGTCCATCGCAGCGCGCTCGGCGGCGAGGGTCGGGGTCGTACCGGTGTCGAGAACTTCGCCGACTTCCTCTTTGTAGAGGTCGCCGAGCAACTGACCGATTGACTTCCACTGCGAAACTGGCGAACCGTCACTTAGGTTCATAACCGCAGTACGAAGCTGAGCAAGTCTTTCCATATCCATAATGCTTTTCTCCGTGAGAAGACGGACGCTCCGAAAAGCGTCCGTCTTCGGTTATGAGGTAATCCTCGTTACTGAATGAAGACTCTGACGGTACGCTGCGCCGCTTGGTTAGCAGACCCGTGAAGTCTGATGAATTTGGGAAGCTCAAGGTACTGCGAAAGTTCAGGTACCGCAAGGTACTGAGCTTGCGCCGCGCCTATCCATTGCCAAATAGGAGCGCCAGCGGCAGCGGCGCGCATAGCAACCGCGTTGACAATGTTCAACCAGTTGGCGTCAGTATTGATCACAGGATCAAGACCGGGTTTAACCGTCTGGAAGTTCAAGTCAGCGGTCGTGAACGCCGCAGGGGTAAGAATACCCACAACTCGCTCGCCGGGAGCTAGCTCAAAGAACGTGCTGTCCGCGTCACCGTTCAGAAAGATAACATCCACGAAGCGCGGATTATCGTTCTTCTTGAACAACGCCGGTTCAGCAAGCGCGATTTGAAACGTGCAAGCGGCGGTCGTCTGAGAGTTAGTCAGGTTGACCCGGAGAATATTCGGGAGTCGCGGAGTAGGTTGTTTGTTGATCAAGTACGCGAACGCATTACTCAACGCCTGACCTTCCGCCTCACCCATCGAGGTAGCGGTAACGTCAGTCGCGGCGTAACTCTTGATCGGATTTTGCGGATTCGGGAACAGATAGAAGTTCTGATCCGAACCAGCAACGTCGAAAATACCCGTGAGGATATTGAACGCCGGTCGAGTGTTTTCCGCCGCCGCCGCGCCCGCCGCATCGGTCGCGCGTGCGCCTACGCTCGGTTCGAGAACAGGTACCCACGCTGCCGCAGGATTCAGAAAGTCTTGCTGAAAACCGGGAGTCTCAAGAGCAAACTCCGTGGTACCGTCGAAGACCGCGAGTGTTTTAGTCAGTCCAATAATCGGGAGTCCTTCCGTGTCGAAAAAACCCGACCTTGACGCCGACTGTGCAACTGTAACAGGTTTAAATTTCATTGGTGGTCCTTCTCTTTCTCCCTTCCGGGAAGAAGTTACGTGAAAGTTAGTATTACTAACTTCCCTAGTTTCTGGTTAAAGTGACGATGTAATTTTCTGATACCTCAGATACTTAGTCAAGTCACTACATCATAGTTATCAAATGAGGGGTACTGGTCACTACTTCTATAAGTATGTTTGACACAGTTACGGCGGTGCTTGCATTTGCGCTAGCTCCGCTAAACTCTCCGCCGCCAGCGTCCGTAAATGCACGGTTTTTTTCTCTTAACAATACTTGAGTAAGGTCTTGACTGAGACTGAGAGATATACTTTCAGAACCACTAGGACCGTCACTGAAAGGACTGTTGATATTGTTACAACCGTTAGTAGTAAGTACAACAGTACTCCAAGCACCGCCGTTATTAACTGAATATTCCATCAATAACTCTACGTCTGAATCTGCGCTTCCTCCGTCTCCTGAGTCTGCGCTTGCGCTCCCGCTTCTTGTTGTACTCCAATCGAATTTCAACTTAACTGATTTTCTAGTACCGCCAGGACCGGTAGGAAAACCTCCCCATCTTCCACTTCGTATTTGACTATCGGCGTCACTACCGAAACCTGAAGAAGCAAATGAACTACAACTAGCAGTAGAACTAGAATGTCCAGTGACGCCAATACCACTTATCGCCAGACCCCCATATCCGGGGTCTGGCGATGTCGTAGTTGTAGCTTGTACGTTTATTGTTCCCATTGATTACCCCATTTTCTGGAATCCTTCGAGAATGATATTTACGTCTCTTTCAGTAATAGTACCGGTCTTAGTCTTCAGATAAACAGATATTGCGCTGCTTTCTGATAAAGAAGAGTCGGAAAAATCATTCGTATAGAAGGTGAAGATGGTGTTGTTCGTGTTATTCAAGTGAATAGACGCCACATCTCCAAATCCGTTCTGGAACATAAACTCAATGTCGCCGCCACTCGTATGACTTCCGCTCATAAAGATGGCGTGTATCTTTGTCATAAAAGCGCCGGTAAGATGTGGAACTCTGGTCACTGGCAACACAGCGGAAGTTCCAGTTGCCATCGTGGATGGATCATCCACCTTGTACGTCATAACAAAGTAAGTAACTCTGTCATCAACATACTGTTTGCGAGCGTACTGGTTAGCGGTCGTACAACTCGACGCAGGACCAACCGGAATCTGACCAAATGTATATACGCCTGACGTATTCGTCAAAACCAAATCGCTCTGACCGTTACGACCTATGTTGGTAGCGCCGCCATTGAAGTTGATAATGAAATCTGTACCAGAACCGCTGACGGTATCGCTCAGAACTATGGCGGGAGAATCTTTCGCCATTACGATGTTGGCAAAGACATTGATAGTTCCTAAAGGATCAATGTTCATTCGCTCAACTTCGTTACCGGTCATAAACCGGATCTTCCCCTGGTTTCCAGTAGGAGTAGTGATATTACCGGCAACCATCAATATCGTACCTTTCTGGTCAGACGCAAAACCAGAAAAGTTATTACCACGCGCAAAGAAGTAAGGACCGTCTGTAGCGGTTGAAGAACCAACGCCGCCAACGAAGAATCCAAATGAGTGATCCACAGCACCCGACGACGTACTCTTTACGAAGATCACATTATCCAGCGCGTTAGCGCCAACGTTGAACAATATATTCTTTGTAAACTCGTTAATACCCGTACCTTTCGGACTGTATCTCATCGAGATATTCGCATCATCTCCCGTAGGCGCGACTACAATCGGCGTATTGGTCGCCGAGTTCGAGAAATTGAATTGATTAACCGCTGAAGCTACAGAGGTAATTGTGATTACCTCATTACCGTTCGCGTCGTTAAGTGACCAAGTGTTCGGAACGGTAAAAGCTCCCGTCGTGTCCGCGACCACTATCGCCGAATCAGTAATGAGCTTACCGGTAGTACCGTTAAATCGAGCGAGCTTGTTATCTACGACAGTACCAATGTCGCTACTGACATCACCTCCCGAGCTAGGATTGACCCATTCAAGAGTCGCTACACCGCCAGAGAAAGTCACAGTTCTTAAAAGCTGACCGTTCGCTGGATCAGTGGCGGGGAGCTTATAAGTTATGTTAGACGCGGGAGTATCTGCGCCTTCTATTGTTTGAGTATTCGCGTTGTTTAGAACTGCAAACGTCAGTTTACCTTTAACAGTAGACGCAAGACCGAATGTCGCAACGGCGTCGTGATTGAAGCTGAACCTCAAAGACGTTCCCTTACTCAAAGTAGCTATCGGTTGAGTCGCGCTAGCTGTGCTCTCCACGACAAGACCGATTCTTCCGTTAGCTCCCGAAACTATATGTAACTGTCCGCCTATCGAGGCAGATTTATTGATACCCACGCCGGATGTAGTAAAGGTGATCTCTTTAGTAGCAGAACTCGCACCCGCTCCCGCAGCGTTGATGCCGAGGTGGTAAGCTGAAGACGCTTTGAATAAATAACCGAAATCGGGATTGGTACCGTCAGAAAAACCGACACCACCCGCAGAGTCGAAGATTGTATTCGACTGCAATACGTTACTGTTATCGTATGCGCTATACTGCAATCCGAGAGCGCCGTCTCTGACAAACTCCACCCATCGTCTTGTCGCGGCGTCATTGATTATCGCTCGACTCCATATACCCGTTTGATCAGTCAGATGAGTAGATAGCAGCGCGGGAGAACCGCCAACCTTGACGTTGGCGTTCCCCGCGCCTTCAGCGATACGAAACGCATTGAATGACGTAGGAGTAGGCGGTAATAGATTCAACGCCGCTACAGCATTGTCTACGGTCTGCCAAGTGAAACCGACAGCGCCGTCAATAGTAATTGGACCTGACCAAACAGCTATGCGACCCGGTGACTTGTTAGGACCGCCGCTTATAGCTCCGCCGCCGATCAACTCAAGTATTTGTTCGGTAGAGAAGGTTGTGCGATCAATCGGTACAGGAGCAGCGGGAAAGTTATAGCGAATGATCTCTTTCCACGGAACCGGATTAAACACATCAATGATATGCTTCGGAAGTTGAAAGTTCTGAAGCAGATCAAGAGGTTTGATATCGCTCCCGCTCTTTGTAACAAACTTCGCCGAGTATCTGACGGTACGGTTTACAATCGCATCGGTCGTTGAGAATAACCACAACGCCGGGATAGTAATCGTCTTGACTGTCAGACCGTCCACTACCGCAGTTCCGACTGTACAATCAACTTCACGAAACACCTTCGGCGCTCCGTCAACTTCGACTCCTGAGTCGTCATTATCTCGCGCCAGAAATGAATCATTCGCCGTGACTCGGAATCTTACGTTAGTCGTCGGACCTTGCCAGTCGTAAATTGTCCAAGCTTGAATTGGTATTCTCATCGGTTATTACCTATTTACCCGGTTTACCCAAGTACGAACCTAGCACACTCGCTCCGCCTGCTACTGCTCCGCCGAGTAATTGCTGACCGAATGTTCTGTGCTGTTTCTCGAATTGGTAACGCTGCCAAGCGGTATTACTGATATCCGCATTTTGGTTGACCGCGCTTGACGCTAACCCGGCGTTCTGAAAAAGAAAGTTCACCAAACTTGATCTCGCTCCCAGGTCCATATTTGACACTGCGCCGATTCTACCTACCGCTTGGTCTTCGGCGTCAGACGCGAGCGCCGACACGCCTGAAGCGGTGTCGCGCGCACGCTCGCTTTTTAGTCGCTGAGAGTTCATAGCTATCAGATTTGGATTCGCAACATCTGTCGCTAAAGCAGCGCTACCGGTCGCGGACATCTTGTCCGCCGTTTCATTCGCTCGCGCGTTATTGTTCAAGAAGTTGCTTATGAGCGGAACGTCTGTGAGTCTTCCCTCCCGCAGAGCAGTGTAATCCTTCCCGCTCTGTGTCAAAACATTCTGAGCTTCGGGAGTTATCTGGATTTTTTCTTCCGCCTTCTTCGTCGCATCTAGTCGCGCTGATTCCGCCGCAGCTTGCGCTTGTCGCGTTTGCTGCTCTGCCATTTGCGCTCTCTGCTCAGCTTCTCTCGTCTTCTTTGAATTACTCATCGTTTTTACTCCAACAGCGGTTTCAAGTTGTGACTCACAAATCCCGCAGCTACATAAGTGTGAGTACCTTCGAGTGTAAATGTGATTACCGGTTCGTCCTGCGCTTCTATTACTTCTATCGCTTGTATGTTGTCAAAGCACATTCCGTACTTCTCGTGCATTCCCATTACCTGATCTCCGACCTTCAGCTTGAACGCCGGTGTACCTTCATCGTCACCTACCTTGCAAATAATTCTATGAGTTGGGGAGCACCAAAGCTCCCGACCGTGCTCTGTGATAAGAACTCTCCATTGAGAGGTCGTACCGCGCACTATGTTTGTTACTCTCGACAGATGACCGTTACCATTCAGAATGTAATCGTCTATCTGAATGTCTCTTGCTTCCTTCCACACCTGATCAGCGATCAGTATCGGTGTGTTAGGTTTCACGCATAGCGGTCTGTCTCCCCCGCCGCGAGGCGGCGGAATATTTCCTCCGTCTCCATTGTCGCCGCCCGGTGGAGGAACGGGCGGCGGAGCAGTAGCTTGAACTGTCGCATTTGCCGCCAAGTCCTTTGCGGAGTAACAGAACCTACCATTAGTGTACCCCAAAGCAACTTTGTCTATCAATAACGCGTCATCGGGAAGTGTTACCGAATTCAGGTTTTCGTCTACCATATCAAATCTCAACCATTGCTTGTTAGTAGTAGCAGAGTAATTATAGGTAGTCGGTACGAAGATATGAAATATCGCATCCTGATAATTTAGATTACCGTTGACGTACTTACCGAAATTTACGAATAAAGCTTGAGCGCGAGGAAGTATATTTGCTCCCGGAGGATTGAATAATACGCCGGTTCTACCTCCCACGTCTTTGAATGAAGTAGCGCCATTAACTATATCAGCGATTAACCGCCATTCGTTAAACTCTGTTTCGTGTCGGTAAAGTCTGTACCTCGCTGCTTCTGGAAATGTTTGCCAAGAAATAGTGACGAAATTTACGTTGTCTATATTCGTGACGCTGACCTGATTCGTGACTTGAGAAGGCGTGAGTACATCGCTATAGAAAAAGTCCATAGCAGTGTCTACGCGCAGAATGTATTTTCTCGTGAATGATCCGGGAGAACCTACAGCGGCGGTGACAGTCAGATCGAAGACAGCGCCTTCTATGATTTTCTGTTGACCTGATGTGTTGTCCCATATCGCAGCGCGCAGTCTCCAAGCATTCGGTATTGAGATACCGCCAGAACTTTTCTTTACTTGAAAGCGGCAAAACAAACTTGACGCCGGGAAAGCTATGTTTTTAGGTAACGGCGCCGCTATTGCTGCTTTGATTGACATTACCAATTCGCCGGTTGTCTTGTTCCAATATGCGTCTCGTGCGGTGTCTGTAGAGATGTAATCTGTTCCCGCAGAACCTCCCGTGTATTCTGTGTATTGAGAAGTACTGTCGTTAGCTCTGTTGTACCATCTAGCAACAACTAAATCGTCATTAGCGAATGCGGTAGCGTCATATTGTTCGGCGTTAAATGTAAAATCTCCATTATCAACATAGTTCACAACCGGGGGAGTGTTTTGAAAAATCTGTTTAGTCAGATCGGTGACTTGAGCGTCTAGCTTTTCTTCTAGCGCCTTATTCTTTTCACCTAAAGCGCGTACTTGCTCCCGCAAGGTATCCATATCGCGCATCATTTGTTGGTTATCTTCTTCTCTTAACACTTTCCACCCTTCGCCCATATCGGAAGTTTACCGGTGAACTTCAAAAACAATTGATTGATAAGCTCTTTATCCTGGTTGAAGAAATCCCTCAAGTCGAAAGGATTATGTACAACCGTAGGTTCTCCATTCTCCATTATCAATGACGGTTCACAAGGACAGTTTCTTGTGAAGACGTGTGGTTTACTATCTTCCAAAGGATAGGTGTGCATATTGTTGTCCATATCTCACACTCCAAAGTTAGCTTTAAAACCAGTGGTGAAACCTTCCACCTGAATGAAGTAAATTTTAGCTCGACTCGAAGTACCCGCCAACTCGGTACTGATTAACTCTCCTTCTCCGTGGTTCAAGTCAACGATATTGCTGATATGATCTCCCGCAGGACTCGTAGGCGTGAAGTTCTTATCCGGTCCCATCTGCGCCGACAGTTTGTAGTTGCGGAAGAATCGCAACGTATGCGTGGTGGTATTAGTCTTCAAACCGACGAGTGCTTTAGTCAAAGTCTTCGGGAAAAGGTCTTGACCATAATCTGTGAATGCAAACCTCGCTTTCCAATCGGAGTTAAAAGTTAGATCAACGTTGCTAGTGTCTCTGTCAAACGTGTACATACCAAATCCGCCGACAGTAGAGCTAACGCTGACTACCGCAGTAGAAACGGCGGGGAACACTGTAATGACATCTCCGCCGCCGTTGACCGTGAGAATGTATCCTGTGTAAGTACCCGCTCCCGGTCCTGCTCCCGGTATGATTATAGTGTTGTTTACATCAGCTTGAGTGAAATGACCGGAACCGCCGAATACCGTTGTTCCAGGCGACGCGGACACGGTTTCACTTCTACTCGATACAAATGTACTGACGTGAATAACACCGCCAAGAGTAAATGCGCTTATGATGTCGCCATTCGCCTTACCTATTTGTTCTATCGCCGCAAGGTTCACCGGGGGAGTCCAGTAATCTTGCGCCGGGTAGTACAACAGCATTTGCGTACCGTGACAGTAAGCGATGTAGCTCTTCGATTCATCGAAGCTCAAAGACACATTCAACGGATTCCAGGTCTTTGTCAGAGCTTCAACTCTATCGCCGAAGTTTGTGTCTATTACACCATTCCCCAATATGCGAGCGGGTTTCTTCGACTTGGTGAAAAGATAAATATCTTCTCCCGCCTGACACATTCCACGCTGACCCGCTGCGCCTACTTGGTTAGCTACAGCGCGCACAGCAATCGGACTTGTAATTATTCCGCTCCATCTCAATTCGTGTACGCTGTTCTCGCACACGACATAAAGAAAACCGTCCTGTGGGCGGGAGAGAACGCCCACAGGCGCTTCCGGTAGGTTCTGCCTGAGTTCAGGCGGGTACGCTTCCGGGAAGTTCGGACTGGATACCGCAATTCCTAAACCTTCCTCCGTTCCTATCAAGATCATTACGTTACCGAGTCCGGCGATGAAACTAGCAGTAATCGCCGGAGGAAACGCATCAATAGGCGGAGAAATCGGAATGAGTTCATTGTCGAACCATTCAATATTTATTTGGCGCTCTGCGGTGATAAAAGAATCTATAGACCAGTTATGAGTAGTGTTGGTCAGTGCGCCGCTGTACGCCGGGGAGAAAGTTACCTTATCTCCATAAGTGACTCCCTTAACAGTAAACAAGTTTGTAGTAACCGAAACAATAGTTGCGGTATGAAGTATCACGTTCGACACGTCGCGGAATATCAAACGCTTACCTACTTGTTCAGTACTGAAAAATCCTGTAACAGTTGGATTCAGTCGAAATATATTGAATCCCACGCTACTCTCTACCGCGTATCCTGCTCCTGTTTCTGTATTAACTCGGCGTTCGTATACTTCGGTCAAAAAGAAATATCCGCCTATAGCGCCGAATCCCGCAGGAGTACAAAATACTCGCCATCTGTCACGAGCGTTGACTGGATTAGTCGCAATCGGAAATTGCAATACCCCTGTCTGGTTACTAAATTGAACGACATTCGACGGGGGAGAGGGTAAACTCTCCGCGCCGGTACCGTCTCTGAACCAAGTCAACTCAACAGAATATGTACCATTTAGTTTGCTTAGTACGGGAGTCGCTGCTACTAAAAGAGTCGGAGCGGTTAATTGATCCAACAGACCGACCTGAAACGGCGTTGTATATCCATTCTTCGCTTGATTCAGAACCACTACTTGAGGGATGTTGTTTTGCGCGGGAGAATTTCCCAACGCTTGCGGAGCGGCGGTAATTCCGGGAGTGAATACCGTAATATCTCCGACGCCGGTGAACCATAAGCTTCTCCCGACGAATTCAGTAATATTACCTGCGCCTTCTCCGAGTGTGTCGCCTATCGCCGCCCAACCTTTACCGACAAGCTGCGAGATGTCGCCGCCGACGTTCCCTACTGAACCGTAAGATGTGCGCTTGAATCCGCCGATGCTCTCAAGCTCTGTAACGCCTCGAAGCATCAAGTTCTGCGACCCGGTGATCATCGCATTTTTCGGTATAGCGGTCGTAGGATCTGCGGACGTGAATCCGTACTCAGGTATGTGTACGTCTTTAAAGAATCCCATTACAGAACCTCCACGTCTTTCTTCTTACTACCTACTGCGTTGCGCGCTGCTTCGAGGCGATTGGACGCCTCGAAGTGCGCGCCGGTCGTCCTGGTCGTCATAAACCTGCATTTAACGCACTTGTAGATGTCCACCCAATAACCTTTACTCTGATCGAAGACGCGCCAAAACTTTACAAACTTTGTAATATTCGTCTGACCTCTTTCATTAAAGAGTACGTCTTCTTCGCATTTACAATTCTCGTGCTCTTCTCTTACCAACGCTTTTTTCAGACGCCGAATAGTATCCTTATGTTCCGGCGTGCTGGCGTACTCCGACGCCGTGTTGAAGTCAGTCAGGTGTAACGCCGCCTTGTATATGCGCTCCCGACATTCGTTGATCAGCTTCTCCGCGACGTGTGGTTTAGACACCTTTCGCGTATAACCGTCAATAGCATCCTTCATCAGAATGATTTCGTTGGTAAGCAGCGTAAAGTTTCGTTGATCTCTTTGAATCTGGTTCATCGTTTCTTCAAAGGTTTAGTAATGCCGAGTTTCAAAAGCAAACCATTGATAAGCTCAGTCTCGAACTGTTTTCCCAAATTAGCTATTGATGGAACGTAGAACGAGGATATAGTCACGTTCCCGGTAAGCTCCGGTTCAGCGTTTATGACCATCGTCTTTCCGTCAACAGAGTAATAGTCGTACCCATCCGCAAGAGTGACAAACGGTAGATTCTTTACGTCCGCGCAGTACAGCAACTCTCCCGCTTGTGAGTCTACGTGACTGACCGTGAACGGAAGCGCGAGCAACATCTGTTCCGCCGCGCTCAAGAATGTAGACAGGTCAACGGTGTCAAACGCGCTTGCTACTGAGACAATGGTAGCGACGAAATCTTTTGTGAATAAACTCCGCTCGCCTTGATCGCCGCTTTCAATTACTCGGTCAGCAATGTCGCGTATGCAGTCGGGTATCATCTTGGCGATATCCGGGAGGTAGTAACCTTCGACCTCTTCGCCGTACTGCTCGATTGTGCTTATTACTCTTGTTGCTATATCTCTTGCAGTCGCCATTACTTTTGCTCCATCTCGCTCTCACCAATTCTCAATAAATAAGAACCGGTATCGCGCTTATCTTTAGGAGTCAGATATCGCTCTATCCATAGAATGACTGTGAACGCGCTAAGAGAATCACGCTTCCACAGAAATTTTATAAACTCCCATATCAGCTTTTTCATACCTACCTACTTCCGTGAAACTGTTGGACGCTCGGAGTCATCTTCGAGTCTCCGCCCATAATAACCATAAGATCGTTTGCAGCGTCTCCCGCGTACTCCGCCGCCTGCAACTTCGCTTCCGGGTCTTTCTTCAGAAGCTCTTTCATCGCCAGTCGAAATACAGTTTCCTTATACTCGAACGGCGCATAAAGATTCGTGTCGGCGAGCGTATGAACCGCCACGTTGAGAGCGCGGACAGACGCCGACAGACCGGTAAAGATAAAGTTGTTGTCGGTCACGTCGTAGTAACCATCAACACAATCGTCTCCGCCGTAGCTCGCTTTGTCTATCAACCATTCGGTAATCTTCTGCGCGGGAGCAGTTTTCCCCACAACGACCTTCGCATCATTGCGCGTGATGTTCACGTATATGACTTCGCCGACGTGGTTGTTAGTATCGCTGAGTCGAACCACGACGCCGGGTGTAGCGACAGCGATACTGAAGCTGTACTCATCTCGTCTCGGATGACCGGGGGAGCGAGTAATAGCTTTCACAACGTCCAGGTCTGCTTGAAATATGCACTCCCGAACGAACTCGATTTTGAATAGCGG
>Ga0209382_10000378_pt1 | contig 72906 bp, 65 predicted proteins | sample SoiMetdeltSBSDD5_FD_187599 | JGI IMG/M metagenome (GOLD analysis project Ga0209382, IMG submission 187599) | Bulk soil microbial communities from a Populus tree surrounding site in Tennessee, USA - Soil MetaG P. deltoides SBSDD5 (SPAdes) (version 2) | ecosystem: Environmental > Terrestrial >... | reverse complement strand
CTCTTGCTCGCGCTTCGCTTCCTCGGATGCGGCCGCGCGCGACTCGTCGCTGGCCCCGGCCTTCAGCACCTCGGCGCAGGCGGTGCCCTCGGGGTACTTGAGGATGCCGTGCTGCGCGACGATGAGCGCGCGTCGCAACGGGATCATCATCAGAATGCCAATCAACCCACCGAGGACGGCCACGAGCATCACACGCGTGATCTCGAGGTCGAAGCCGAGGATGAGGATGGCCGGCATCGTTACGCCGACCCCGAAAGCGATCGACTCGCCCGCGGAGCCCGCGGTCTGGACGACGTTGTTCTCGAGGATCGTGGCATTCCGCGCACCCATCGCGGAGAGCATGCGGAAGAAGGTGATGGAGATGACGGCGACCGGGATGGAAGCGCTGACAGTCAGACCGACTCTGAGAACCAGGTACAGCGACGACGCGCCGAAGATCATCCCGAGGATCGTGCCGACGATCACCGCGCGCGGCGTGAGCTCGCGCAGCGAAGTCTCCGGAGCGATGTAAGGCGTGAACGGCGCCGGACCCTCGGGTTCGAGCCCGACTCTGTCCGGAAGCCCTTGCGGAACAGCACTCATGTGGGTTTCCCCCTTCGGCCTGCTAAAGTGCGTGCATTGTAGCCGCATAGCCCCCGGCTTCAGCCGAGGGGCGCGATAGATACCGTCCCGTAACGGACCCCTCGTTCGCCGCGATCTCCTCCGGCGTCCCCACCGCCACGACTTCCCCGCCCTGATCGCCGCCGTCGGGGCCGAGGTCGATCACCCAGTCCGACTGTTCGATGAGCTGGATGTTGTGCTCGATGACGAGCACGGAGTTGCCGCGGTCGATCAGATCGCGGAACGTGCGGATCAGCACCTCGATGTCCGTCGCGGCGAGGCCGGTGGTCGGCTCGTCGAAGAGGAACAGCCGCGGCTTCTCGCTTTTCGCTGCCGTCTCTGCGAGGAACGACGCGAGCTTGAGCCGCTGCGCTTCGCCGCCCGACAGCGAATCGGTCGACTGTCCGAGGCGAAGGTAGCCGAGACCGACGGAACGGAGGGCGTCGAGTCGCTTCAACAGCGCGCGCTTCGCGACGAAGAACTTCGACGCCTCGTCCACGGTCATCTGCAGGATGTCGTTCACGTTCTTTCCTTTGAACGTCACCTTCATCACCTGCTCGCCGAAGCGGCGGCCGTCGCATTTCTCGCAAACCACTTCAACGTCCGCGAGGAACTGCATGTCGATCGTCACGACGCCCGCGCCCTGGCACACCTCGCAACGCCCGCCTTCGGTGTTGAACGAGAACATCCCCGCGGTGACGCCGTGCAGCTTCGCGCCGGTGGTCTCGGCCAGAAGCTTGCGGACTTCGTCCCACGCCTTGATGTACGTCGCGGGATTCGAGCGCGACGAGCGGCCGATGGGCGACTGGTCGACGAACTCCATGTCGTAAATCAGATTCGTCCCCTCGATCGCGTCGACCTTGCCCGTGTCGAGACCGGCCACGCCGCGGACGTCGCGGCGATAGCGATTGAAGAGGCAGTTGCGGATGAGCGTCGACTTGCCCGACCCCGAGACGCCCGTGACCGCGACGAGCTTCCCGAGCGGGATGTCGACCGTGACGTTGCGCAGATTGTTCTGGCGCGCGTTCACGATACGAATCGCACCGCTGCTGTCATCTGACGTAGGGCGGGCTTCAGCCCGCCTCTCGGGCGGGGCGGGACGGGCTGAAGCCCGTCCTACGTAAAGCACCTCGCCCCCATACTCACCCGCGCCCGGCCCGAGCTCCACGTGATAGTCCGCTCCCGCGATGATCGTCGGATCGTGCTCGACGACGATCACGGTGTTCCCCGCATTCTTCAAACGCCGCAGGACCGTCAGCAACCGCTCCGAGTCGCGCGCGTGCAATCCCACCGTCGGCTCGTCGATCACGTACATCGTCTCCGTGAGCGACGATCCGAGGGCCGCGGCGAGATTGATGCGCTGCGACTCGCCGCCCGAGAGCGTGCGCGTCTGCCGGTCGAGTGTGAGATAGGACAGCCCCACCTCGTCGAGATACACCAGACGGTTCACGATCTCGCGCCGCAGATGTCCGGCGATCTTCTCCTCGCTCTTCGACATTGCGAGGTACTCCCAGAACCGGCGCGCAGCCTTTACGTTCATCCCGAAGAGCTGGCCGACCGTGAGGTCGCGGAACTTCACGTTGTCGACGACGTTCTTCAGTCGCGAGCCGCGGCACTGCGGACAGGTCTCGTAGCTGCGGTACTTCGCCAGCTTCACGCGAACGTGGATCTTGTACTTCTTCGTCTCCAGCCACTCGAAGAAGCCCTTGATGCCGTACCACTTCCCGCGGCCGTTGTTGAGTAGGTCCCATTCGGCCTCGGACAGGTTCTGAATCGGCACGTCGAGGCGGATCTTGTATTTCGCCGCGGCCTTCGCGAGATCGTCGTAGCAGTCCTCGTAGCCCGCCGAGTTCCACGGCGCGATCGGCTGCTCGTCGAGGCGCAGAGCGCGGTTGGGGATCACCTTCTCCATGTCGATGCCGATGATCCGTCCGTAGCCCTGACACTCCGTGCACGCGCCCAGCGGCGAATTGAACGAGAACATGTGCGGCGTCGGCTCGAGGAACTCCGTCCCACACTTGTTGCACGCGAAGTGCGACGTGAAGCGGTGCGAGAGCCATTCACCTTCGTGTTCTTCCAACACGTTCACGGTTCCCTTCGACAGCTCGAAGGCCTGCTCGATCGCCTCGGTGATCTGCGTGCGCCGCTCGCCTTCGATGCGGAGACGCGTGATGACCATCTCGAACGACGTCGCGCCTTTCGTGTCGAGGTCATTGAGGTCGCGTACTTCTCCGGCGACCCAGACGCGGTAGAAGCCCGCCTTCACGAGTTGCTCGACGACTACATCGCAATGGCTCGCATCGAAGAAAATCGGCGCGAGCACGACCGCACGTTTTCCTTCGAGCGTGGCGAGGATCTGATCGGTGATCGACTCCGGGTTCTCCTTGCGCACCGAGACCGCGCAGTCGGGGCACCAGGTCTCACCGCAATAGGTCATGAAGAGGCGGATGTGGTCCGCGAGCTCGGTGGCAGTCGAGACCGTGGAGCGCGCGTTCTTGACGGAGTTCTTCTGCTCGATCGCGATCGCGGGAAGGATGCCGTCGATCTGGTCGACGTCCGGCCGGTCGATCCGTTCTAGGAACTGCCGCACGTACGTCGACATCGACTCGACGAATCGCCGCTGCCCCTCGGCGTAAAGCGTGTTGAAGGCCAGCGACGATTTCCCCGATCCGGACGGTCCGGTGACGACCGTCAGTTGTCGCTGCGGGATGTCCACCGAGATGTTCTTCAGATTGTGGGTCCGCGCCCCGCGGATGGAGATGGTGCGATCGGGCATCAGATGGTAAACACGACAGTGCCGCGGCGTCATCCCGAAGCGTCATCGAGTCGAAAGATCGTCTCCACGGTCACTCCGAGCGCCCGCGCGATCTTCAGCGCGAGCAATACCGACGGCACCATGCGTCCGGTCTCGATGGCGTTCACGGAACGCCGCGTCACTCCGGCCATGACCGCGAGATCCGCCTGGGTGAGGTCGCGCCTCGCGCGCTCGACCTTGATTGCATTGCGTAATGTTTCGGTCATGGTTTCACTCGCGATCGAAGATCAGGAACAGAGCGAGGAGAGTGGCCAGGCCGAGGGTGATCGTAGAGATCGCCATCGCGAACGCAAGCCGCACCGGTGGCAGTTCAGTGAGGAATCCAAACGTCCAGGCGAGCGGCGTCTGCGCGACGAGGACGGTAACCAGGGCCGCGCGCGAGGCGCGAGCCATGTTTGTGCGTCGCCACTCGTCATTGAGGATCAGCTGTACCTCCTCGGATTTTGGATCCCAACGCCGGCGAGCGAGCGACGTTTGCACGCCGGCGATGATCGCGATCGCGACTGGGATGAACCAGGCGGCGCGTTGCGAGGAGCGCGCGACGGCGCCTTGCGGCGAAACGGTGAGCGCGATCCCGGTCGCGCCGAGGAGGAGGACGATCACCAGCACGACGTACAGGTTTCGGCGGCTGAAGCGCTGGAGGATCTCGGACGGATGTTCAGTGCGGTCGTTCATGGGCGCGAATAGTAATCGATCGCGCACCAAAAAGGAAGTATCAATCTCTTTTAGAGATCGATACCATCAGATCCGGATCCCGTGCCGGTGGTAGAAGTTGTAGCTCCCCAGCCGTGCGCGCAGCTTGTCGACGACTTCCTGCGGGATGCGCACTTCGTCCGCGGACGTGTTCATCTCCACCTGGCGCACGTTCTTCGCGCCGGGGATGACGGTCGACACGTGCTCGTTCGCGAGCACGAACCGCAGCGCGCCCTCGGCGAGTGATCGCGCCGTGCCGCCAATGATCGACTTGGCCTCGTCGACGCGCGGGATCACTTCCTCGAGCCGTTTCGGAGTGAGGAAGTTCTGGCGGACGTCTTCTTTCGTGAAGACGCTGTCGGGGCGGAACTTTCCGCTGAGCAGTCCCGACGCGAGAGGCACGCGCGCGATGATGCCGTAGCCTTTCTCTTTCGCGAGCGGAAACAGCTCTTCCGCGGGCGCCTGATTGAGCACGTTGTACAGCACCTGAAGGACGTAGCCCCATCCTTTGCTGACGATCTCGATCCCCTCGTCGGGTGTCGTGATGGACACACCCCAGAAACGGATCTTGCCGACTTCCTGCAGCCGGTCCATCGCCTCGTGGATGTCGTCGCGGCGGAGATCGTCGAGCGTCGGGTTGTGCAGTTGATAGAGGTCGATGTAGTCGGTGCGCAAACGTTTGAGCGAGCCGTCGACGGCGTGCGAGATGTGCGCGCGCGAAAAATCCTTCTTCAGTTTTCCATCGGCATCGCGAATGACGCCGACCTTCGTCGCGATGACCACTTCCTCCCGCCGTCGCGAGAGCACGATGCCGAGGAGCGACTCGCTGCGACCGAAACCGTAGTTGTCCCCGGTGTCGAAGAAGGTGACGCCAAGCTCGCGCGCGCGACGAATGGCGGCGAGCGATTCGTCGTCGTTCGTCTTTCCCCAGCCGAGGGGCGTTCCGGACGCTTCCGCCGCGCCGCCGATGGCCCAGCCGCCGAAGCCGATCTCCGAGACAGTGATGCCGGTGTTGCCGAGCTTCCGGTAATGCACGCCCGTAGTTTATCCCGCGCGGAGACGCGGGATCTCCGGTGCCCTCACGACGCATGTGGCTCGAGCGCTGCCGGTGCATGGCGAGATCCCGCGTCTACGCGCGGGATAAACTGAAAATCACACCCGCAACTGCCGGACCTCTTTGATCGCCGGCATTACGCGCAAAGCAGTGAGCGCGTCGTTGCTGATCGGCGAGTCGATGGTGATGATCGCCATCGCGGTGCCGCCGCTCTCGCTGCGCGCGAGGTTGTACTCCGCGATGTTCACCTCGTGATCGCCGAGGGTCGTGCCGACGCGGCCGACGACGCCCGGGACGTCTTTGTTGAGGATGTAGAGGATGTGTCCTTCCGGCTTGAACTCCACTCGGAAGTTGTTGACCGACACCACGCGCTGGTTCTTTTCGTGGAACACCGTGCCCGACACACACGTCTCCTCGGTCGCGGACGAAGCGCGGAAGGTGATGAGGTTCGCGTAGTCGCGCGGCGTTGGGTGAGTCGTCGAGCTGATGGCGATGCCGCGCGCCTGCGCGATCTGCTGCGCGTTCACGAAATTCACCGACTCCGCGAGATGCGGCGCGAGAAGTCCCTTGAGCGTGGCGACGGAGAGGATCTTCGTCAGCCGTTCCTCGATGCCCCACAACTCGACTTCGGCGCGATTCACCGGTTTGTTCATGAGCTGCGCGGCGAACGTGCCGAGCTTCTCCGCGAGCTTGATCAACGGTGCGGCGTCGGCGTCGGAGACGCCTTCGAACGGAAGATTTACGGCCGACACGAAGATCGAGCCACGCAGCGCTTCGACGACCATCTCTGCCGTCTGCACCGCGACGCGGTCCTGCGCCTCGATCGTATTCGCGCCGATGTGCGGCGACAGGACGATGTTCTTCGCGTTCAGCAGCGGATGATCTTTGCCGGGCGGCTCCTCGACGTACACGTCGATCGCCGCGCCGCCGATCTTGCCGCTGTTCAGCGCGTCTGCGAGCGCGGTCTCGTCGTAGATCCCGCCGCGGGCGATGTTGAGGACGACCACGCCGTCCTTCATCTTCGCGATCTCGGCCGCGCCGATCATGCCGCGCGTTTCGTCGGTCATCGGCGTGTGCACCGTGATGAAGTCCGATTGCGCGAGGAGCTCGTCGAGCGTGACGCGTTGCGCGTTGAAGCGCTCGAACACTGAGTCCGCGATGTAAGGGTCGTAGGCGAGGACGCGCATGTTGAAGCCGCGCGCGCGCGCCGTGACGCGCGAGCCGATGCGTCCCAGACCGATCACGCCGAGGGTCTTGCCATCGAGCTCGATGCCCATGAACTTGGACCGCGTCCACTCGCCCCGCTTCACACTCGCATGCGCCTCGGGGATGTTGCGGCAGAGCGCGAGCAACATGGCCATCGTGTGCTCGGTGGCCGACATGATGTTCGCGGTCGGAGCATTGATGACGAGGATGCCGCGCTGCGTGCACGCGTCGACGTCGACGTTGTCGAGACCCACACCCGCGCGCCCAATGATGCGCAATCGCGAGCCGGCGTTCACGAGCTCCGGCGTCACCGCCGTGCCGCTGCGCGTGATCAGCGCGTCGGATTCCGCGACCGCGGCGAGAAGCGCGTCGCCTTTGAGGCCGGGACGGTAATCGAGCTCGACGTCCTTCGCGGCGCGGAAGATGTCGAGACCGGAGTCGGCGAGCGTGTCGGTGACGAGGACGCGGAACATGCGGCGAATACTACAATCGCGCGCGCCCATGAGACGCATCGCGTTCGTTCTTGCTCTGTTTCTGCTCGCGTCCGCCTGCGCGACGTCGCGTCGCACCGACGTGCGCGATGCGATGTCCGATTGGATGAACGCGCTGAACGCGCTCGACGAAGCGCGCATCGTGGCGGCGTTTGCCGAGGATGCCACGGCGTTCTTTCCCGTCGTGAAGGCGGAGCGCGTCGATGGCGGAGAGGCGATCGCCGTGATCTTTCATCAATACATCGCCGGCTCGACGAAGAAGACGAACATCGTTCCGGAACAGCTGCGCGTCGATCAGCGCGGCGACACGGCGGTCGTGACCTTCAACGTGCACAACCCCAGCGCGGTGTCGCGGCGGACGTTCGTCTGGCGATGGGAGCGCGGCGCGTGGCGCATCGTGCACCTGCACGCGTCGAATACGCCTAAGGCCTCGTAACTTCTCCCAACACGTCCAGCATCGCCTCGAGGTCCGCGATCGGAATGTCGCCCATGTGCCCGATGCGGAACGTCGTCTCCTTCCAGATCCCGTAGCCGCCGCCGAGGGTGTAGCCGCGCTTTTTCATCTCGGCGCGGATCGTCTCGGGCGGAAGGACGGGAGAGACCGCAGTCACAGTCGGCGAGGCATACTCCGGATCCGCGGCGAGCTTCGCAAAGCGCGAGGTGCGCTCGATCGTGAGATCGCGCATGCGGCGATGACGCTCGAAGCGCGCTTCGAGGCCTTCCCCGCGGAGGATGTGCTCGAGCTGCGCGGCGAGCGCGTAGAAGTGCGGGACCGACGGCGTCGACGGCACGCTGTCGTTGTCCGCCTGATCCTTGTACGCGACGAAGTCGAAGTATGTGCCGCGGTACGGATGTTTCTTCGCGCGAGCGAGGGCCTGATTCGACGCGGCGACGACAGTGATGCCTGGCGGCAGCGCGATGCATTTCTGCACGCTGGCCAGACAGACGTCCACGCCCCAGCGATCGAACTCCACCGGAATCCCGCCGAGGGACGACACCGCGTCGACGAGCACCAGCGCATCCGGCGCCTCCTCGCGAACCACGGCGGTCAGCGCGGCGACATCGTTCGTCACACCGGTCGACGTCTCATTGTGCGTGATCGTGACCGCGTCGTAGTGCGCGCGGTGGTGGCGCGCGAGATGATCGGCGAGACTCTCGGGATCGACCGCGTGGCCCCAGCCGGCGTCGAGGCGATCGACCTCGTAGCCGAGGGACTCGGCGATGTTGTACCAGCGCTCGGAGAACGCGCCGCAGGTCGTGACCAGGACGCGCCGCGCCACGCAGTTCTCGAGCGCGGCCTGCATCACGCCCGTGCCCGAGCAGGTCATCACGAACGTCGACTGCGAGGTCGTGAAGAGCTCCTTCAGATCGAGATTGATGCGGCGGAACAGCTCCTTGAACTCGCTGCTGCGGTGGCCGATCATCGGCCGCGTCATCTCCTGTAGGATCTCAGGACGCACCCAGGCGGGGCCGGGGACGAAGTACTTCGCGGTTTCGGTCATGGCTCATGTAGGGCGGGCTTCAGCGCGCCCAAGGACGGGCTGAAGCCCGTCCTACGTGAGGTACGTTAGCACGGCCCGCAGCGTCGGTTCCTGCACGAAAACGTCCGCGCCTTCACGGACGCGCTCGCGAGCGGCGACGCCGCCGAAGCCGATGAAGAGGTCGACGACCGGTTTCGTCTCGAGATCGCTCACGCCGTCGCCGATGAACGCGGACTTTCCTTTCGCACGGGCGAGGACCGCGCGCACGACGAGCTCCTTGCCGCCGGGCCGCGCGAGCAGCGAGCGGCGATCGAAATCGACGTAGTTGCCGGCGTCGTCGAATTGCAACGCGACCGCATGCACCGCGCGCGGCGCGATGTTCAGCTTCTCCGCGAGAGGCGCGATCGCCTGCGCGATGCCGGCGGTGACGAGATGCACATCGACGCCCGCGGATTGCAACGCATCGATCGTTTCCGCTGCTCCGTCGACGAGCGACTCGGTGTAACGCCGACCCAGCGCATCGATGTCGTCACGCGTCGGGCGGATGATCTCCAGCCGTTTCGCGTAAACCTGATCGAGCGGGATCTCGCCGTTCATCGCCGCGTCAGTGAGACGCACGATCTCCGGATTGCCGCCGGCGAGGACGTCGATCCCTTCGATGGTGACGAGCGTGGAGTCGACGTCGAAGAAGACGAAGCGGTATTTCATCGCTCTGACAAATCATCACGCCGCGGCGCGCTCCACGATCTTGATCAGATCCGAGAACCGCTCCAGAAAATGATCCGGCTCTGCAGCCGTGAGTTGTTCGCGCGTCGACGATCCGCTGGCAACGACAGCGACGTCGATGCCGCTGTTGCGCGCGGCGCGTACGTCGATCGGCATGTCGCCGACGAACAGCGTTTCCCGCGGCGTGCAGCGCACCGATTCGAGCGTGACCAGCAGATGCCGCGCCTCCGGCTTGCGCGCGCCGGCGACGTCGGGTCCGACGATCGCGCGGAAGTGGCGCGAGAGATCGAGGAAGTCGAGGATCTTCTTCGAGAACACCGTCGGCTTGTTCGTGCAGACCGCCATCGCGACGCCGAGGGATGCGAGATGCTCGAGCGTGGCCTCGACGTCGGCGAGGACCTTCGACTCCTGGCAGCAGACTTCGTCGTAGCGCGATTCGAAGGCGTCGACGGTGCTGCGCGGGATGTCCGCGCGCTCGAACGCGCGCTGCAGGAGTTTCTCGACGCCGTCGCCGACGATCGTCCGGATCCGCGCGGGAGTCAGCGCATGCAGACCCTCGGCGCGCCGGGCGTGATTCACGGCTTCGGTCAGCGCCGTGTACGAGTCGACGAGCGTGCCATCGAGATCGAACAGCACAGCCCGATAACGAAGGCTGGCGGTCATGAGCGCCAGATTCTATCGAGATTCGCGGCCAGCTCATCGACGGTGGGCCGCGCGTCGTTGCTGATCGAGACCTTCGGCCAGTCGCCGAGCTCCTTGAATCCTTCGACGAGCACCACGTCATGGTCGAAGTGCTCCAGCAGATCGCGCGGGCGATCGTAGCGGACGCGCGACGTCCCGGACGCGCGAAAGATCACGGCCTCCCCCGGCCCCGCGAGGATCACCGGTTCCGCGCCAGCGGCGCGCATGCGCGCCGTATCGCCGCGGTTCTCGTCGTTGAGATGGTGATGCGTGTGCTTGATCGCGCCGACGCGAAACCCCTCGGCAACGTACCGCGCGATGAGCTGCGTGATGAGCGTGGTCTTTCCCGCGCCGGAGAAACCGGTGATGGCCGCGACTCTCAACGCCGCTCCATGATCACGGCGGTCCAGTCGTCTTCGAGTGCGCCGCCGGCGTGACGCACTTCATCGAGAAACGCGTCGACGCCGTTCGTCCGCAGCAGCATTTGCTCCATGCGTTGGTATCCGAGGGGCTCGCCGTCGACCGGCGCCTCCGGGATCCCGTCGGAGACGAACACGAGCCGCTCGCCGTGCCCGAGGTTCGTCGTCAGCGGCTGGTACGTCACATCGGCACGCAGACCGAGCGGCAGTCGCTCGCCCGTGGTCGCCAGCGCGCGCACACCGTGCGAGCTCACGATGTACGGCTCGGGGAATCCGGCGTTCAACAACTCCACCGAACCGTCCGACGGCGTGAAGCGCGCGTACACGAGCGCGACGAACTCGCGACGCCCGAGCTCCTGCACGAGCTTCGCGTTGAGCATCGACATCGCCCGCTGCGTTCCCTCGCGCGCAACGAACGGCAGCACGGCCTTGACCGACGCCATGATCAGACTCGCGCCGATCCCTTTGCCCGCCACGTCCGCCACGACGATCACCACCGAGCCGTCGTCGAGCGGCACGATGTCGTAGAAGTCGCCGGCCACGAGGTGTGCAGGAAGATTGCGCGCTTCGATGGTGAAGCCGTCGCCTTCCACGCGCGGCGGCGGGAGGAGGCGCTTCTGGATCGCGCGCGCCAGCTCGAGCTCCTTCTCCGCCCACTCGCGCTCTTTGAGCTGCTCGATCGTCCCCGCGAGTCGCGCCCGCAGCAGGTCGAATGCGCGAAAGCCGGTCGACGCGGCCAGCGCCGTCACGCCGGCCATCATTGCGAACAGCTTCACACGGCCATGGAACACGTCCGCGAACGTCATCGAGTGACCGAAGAGATTGACCCCGAAGACAAGCCCGAGAACGCCGCCGATCACACCAGCGGCTACGAACAGAAGCGCGTGTCCCAACGCGCGTCCGATGGGACCGAAGCGATCGATGAACCGGCCGACCGCGGCCTCGAAGACGGCAATGAACGCGTAGACGAAGAGCCCGATGATCGCGCCGATGGTGATCGTCGCGGGCGGAGATCCGCGCGGCCAGTCGGCCACGGCGTAAAAGCCCGAGGTCACCGCGCCGACACCCGCGGCAGAGAGGGCTGATGTGCCCCGGACTCTGCATGCGGCGATGAAGTCCTGACGATTCATCTGTTTGTATACGGTGTCGAGACGTTGTCGTTTTGCAACGCGCGCCGGAATGCAGCGCCCCTATCCTCGTTCTCCACGCCATGCGAAAGCTTACCGGGATACTCCTGCTGCTGCTCGCCACCCTCTCCGTGGTCGCGCAGGAGCCGGAGGAGCGTCTCGCGATCTCGCTCGATCCCATCGGAGACAGTGAGACTGGCGTCGTCGCGCGGGTCACCTTCACCTTCGTGACGCCGATCGACGCGCATCCGGACGCGCAGCTCGCGCTGCAGGGCTCGTTCATCCAGGACGGCGTGGTCATCCGCAACTTCCGCTATCCGATCCCCGAGGAGCGGCCGAGGAAGGTCACCGCGGTGCAGACGTTCAGCGAGGGGACCGCGGACGTCGATGTGCGGCTCATTCAGACGATCGAAGAAGGCGAGGCTCCGCTGCTGCTCGTGAGGGGCGCTGGGTCCTTCACGGTGACGAAGACGGGAAAGCCGTACGTCGCCAGCAGCGCGGACGGCGCGGAGGCCGCGTTCGCGGAAGGCATCGTGCCGGAGACCGTGGGCGCGGTGCGCATCCGCGCGCCGCAGCGCGACATCGCCCCGAACCTGTTCAAGGTCAACGTCGACATTCTCCCGCCCGTGACGCGCGTGGAGTTCTGGGTCGAAGGCAAGCGAGTCATCGCCCGCAACGCCCCGCCGTACAGCGCGGAGCTCGACCTCGGCAAGCTGCCGAAACGCGTGGAAGTGCGCGCGATCGGCTTCGACAAGCAGGGCCGCTACGTCGACGCGGACGCGTTCATCGTCAACGAGCGCGACACGCCGCTCGAGGTGAAGATCACGCGCACCGAAACACCCGACGGCCTCTCGCACTTCAAACTCAGCGTGCAGAACCCGAAGGGCACGAACCTCCGCAGCGTGAGTCTCTTCGCGGGCGACAAGAAGCTGCACGAGTGGAGCAGTCCGCCGTACGCGTTCGATCTGCCGACGGCGCGGCTCGCGGGGCAGGAGTTCGTGCGCGCGTCGGTCGTCGACGAGACGGGCTACGAGGCTGCGGATCTGCTGTTCCTCAGCGGCGACCGCTTCATCGAGCAGATCGACGTGAACCTCGTCGAGCTGCCGGTGTCGGTGAGCGACTCGGGCGGCAATCCGATCGGAAACCTCGAGGAGAGGAACTTCTCGGTCTTCGAGAACGGGAAGCCGCAGAAGATCGCGAGCTTCAACTTCGCGGCGAACCTGCCGATCTCCGTCGGTGTGCTCCTCGATCACTCCGGCAGCATGGAGAAGCGGATGGAGGGCGCGAAGTCGGCCGCCGTCGAGTTCTTCAAGCGCATCATCAAGAAGAACGACCGCGCCTTCATCGCGCCGTTCGCGGGCGATCCGGCGCGCAACACGCCGTTCGTGTCGGAGATCGCGACGCTGGAGTCGCAGGTCAACGGAATCCCGAAGCCGGCCGGCGGTACCGCGCTCTACGACGCGATCATCACCGGCCTCTATCGCTTCCGCAACGTGCAGGGCCGCAAGGCGCTGATCATCATCACCGACGGCGAGGACACGACCTCGCGCATGGCCTACGAGGAGATGCTGACGTACGCGCGCGCGTCGCGCGTGCCGCTGTACTTCATCGGCGTCGGTTTTTCCATCGGCGACGGGAAGATGAAGTCGCTTGCGGCGGAGACCGGCGGCGTGGCGTACTTCATTCGCCGCGTCGAGAATCTCGGCGAGGCGTACCGGAAACTCGAACAGGATCTCCGCTCGCAGTATCTGCTCAGCTATCAGACCGAGAGCTCGAAAAACGACACGGACTACCGGACCGTGGAAGTAAAGGTGGATCGCCCCGATGCGAAAGTGCGCACGATTCGCGGCTATATCCCTTGATCAGAGCGCAGAGGGCAGAGCGCAGGGCGCAGAAGCTGCCTGGCGTCGTGTCGTCTCTTCTGCCCTCTGCGCTCTGCGCCCTGCGCTCTTGTTTCTCGTCGCAATGCAGCTCGTCGCCGCCGATCTGCGGCCGACGAAGGCGCCGGCGGACATCGCGAAAGTGTTTTCGCCGAAGGCGAAGGTCCGCCTGCTGAACGTGTGGGCGACGTGGTGCATCCCTTGCGTCGCGGAGATGCCGGATCTGCGTGCGATCGACGAAGCGTTCGGCGACGAGCTCGCGATCGCGGGTGTGTCGATCGACGACATGATCCCGGACACGAAGCCGGCCAAGGTGGCGGCGTTTCTCGACAAGCAACGGATCGCCTTCCCGAACGTCTACTACACGGGCAATCCCGACGATCTGGGCGAGCACCTCGACTTCGACGGCGAGATTCCGCTCACGATCATCTACGACCGCAAAGGCAAAGAGCTGTGGCGCCATCAGGGGCGCCTCGAACGCGACGCAACGATCGCGCGGCTGCGCGACATTTTGAGGAGGATGCGATGAAGAAACTTGGAGTGATTGCGCTGATGCTGATCGCGGGCATGGCCTGCGCGCAGGAACAGCTCGAAGTGGGTGGGAAGGCGCCGGCGTTCTCGCTGGTGAACGCGGTGGACGGCGAGACCGTGGCGATGAAGCCGGACGACGGCAAGGTCAAGGTGGTCGTCTTCACCTGTAATCACTGTCCGTTCGCGAAGGCCTTCGAGCCGCGCATCATCGAGCTCGCGAACAAGTTCTCGCAGCAGGGAGTGAAGTTCTACGCGGTGAACCCGAATGACGACGCGAAGTTCACTGACGAGACGCTGGCGAACATGAAGGCGCGGGCGGAGGAAAAGGAGTACCGCTTCCCGTACCTCAAGGACGGCGACAGCAGCATCGCCAAGGCGTACGGCGCGCGCGTGACGCCGCACGTGTTCGTCGTCGACGGACGGGGAATCGTGCGCTATCGCGGCTACGTCGATGATTCCGCGAAGCCCGCGGAACGGAAGACGACCGGGCTGTCGGACGCGCTGGGCGCTCTGCTGAACGGGCGCGACGTGATGACCGCCGATACGCGCGCGTTCGGCTGCACGATCAAATGGAAATCGTGAGTTTTGGAGTGCGGAGGCAACGCCTCCGCTTTCCTATTCACGCGTTGGAAAGCGGAGGCGTTGCCTCCGCACTCCACATCACTGATTAATGCGTGCGTAGGTGCTTCGGAGCATCGTCACGCGCTTCACGTAGTTTCGTGTTTCCGGAAACGGAATCGACTCGAGGAGCTCGTCCGTCGGTTTCCCGCGTGCGGCGCGGCGCCATTTCGCCACGTTTCCCTGCCCCGCGTTGTACGCGGCGATGGCGAGGTACACGTTCCCCTGGAACAGGTTGATCAGCATCCGAAGGTGATACGTGCCGAGTTGCACGTTCACCTTCGGATTCTCGAGCCTTGACGCTGCGAAGGGGATGCTCAGTCTTCTCGCGTGCTCTTTCGCCGTCGGAGGCATGAGCTGCATCAGTCCCGTCGCGCCCACGCGCGACTTCGCCTCGGGGTTGTAATAGCTCTCCTGCAGGATCAGTCCGCGCACGAGGTTCGGATCGATCCCGCGCTCCTTCGAGTATTTCTCGATCTCGTCGCCGTAGCGGACCGGGTAATACATCTTCATGAAGTACAGCGGTGCGGTGTCCTGCTCCACCGTGGCGAGCTGCGGCCAGGCCTTGCGCAGCGCTCCGTACATCAGCACTTGGTTGTCGCCCGCGTGATAGACGTCGGCGAGGATCGCGTGCGCGAAGCGGTTGTTGTCGCGGCGCATGTTCCGGCGTACCTCGAGGAATGCCTCGCGCATCGACGAGAGCGCGGTCAGCTCGTACGCGAGCTCGAGCTCGGCCGGCATCTCTTTCTCCGCGAGCTCGCGCCAGTCCGGTCCCTCGCGCTTCAGCGGATTGCCGCGCTTCTCGCTCCGCTTCGCGCCGCGCTCGATCGCATAGTGTGCGTAGAGATCCTCGTACGGCGCGGAGGCGAGCTTTTGATAGAGCGCTCGCGCCTCTTCCTTCTGTCCCTGCCGATCGAGGCAGCGCGCGTACCAGTACTCCGACTGCCGGCGCACGTTCGGATGCGTGTAGGTGTCGGCGATGAAGCGGAAGAGCGGCTTTGCGCCATTGAGATCGCCGCGCGCGTACGCGGCCCATCCCTTGTCCCAGAAGTGCTGCAGCGCGGGATCGGCCGCGGGATCGAGCTCGAGAAGCTGCGGCACGATCTCCTGCAGGTACTCGTCCTGATTCTTCGCCGCTGCGCGGTTGACGAGCGCGTTGAGAGTCTCGATGCGCAGCTCGTGGTCGATCGGCAGCAGCAGCAAGTCCTTGAGACGCTCGCTCGAGAGGCGTTCGTTCTCGTCTTTCTTTTTCTTCTTCGCCAGATCGACGTGCTTCACCTTCCGGAACACGGTCTGGTATTTCGGCTTCGTCACCGTGCGCCGCTTCTTTCCTTTGCCGACGCGCTGCTTGACGGTCCCGACTTTCTTCCGCTCCTTGACGGTCTTGAACACGTCCGGATTGATCGACGCGGCGATGATCGCGTAGTTCTTCGCCGCGTAACGCAGCGCGGGAATGGCGTACTTGTAGGGACCGGGTGTCAGCGGCTCGAGGATCTTGTTCGACGCGTCGTACTGTTTGAGCTGATGCAGCGCGATTCCGTGCTGCAGTCGCGCGGCCATCTTCAGGTTCGGCGCGTCGTTCTGGATCGCGGTCAACTCGGTGATCGCGTCCTGCTGTTTGCCCGCGGCCATCAGCGCCATCGCGCGATCGAGACGCTCGGCGGCCGTGAGCGGGAGCGCAGTCGTGTCGGGAATGCCGATCAAAGCGCGTACGAGTGCGCTCGCGTTCTTCGCCTCGTTCGAGGCCGGGGCGTGGATGTACAACGTGCGCGCATCGTAGAGCGCGCCCGAAACATCGCCGGCGTGCAGCCGCGCCGTCGCCGCTCGCCATCGCGCGTTCGCCTCGAGGTCCTGAGCATCCGCGCGCCCCGCGATTCCCGCGTAAACCTCCGCGCTGTTCGCGAGATCGCCCGCGTTGTCGTACAGCGACGCGAGATTGAACGCCGCGTCGTTCGCGTAGATCATCTTCGGCTTGCGCCGCCATAGACGCGCCAGCGTCACCCGCGCCGCGTCGTTGTTGCCCGCGAGCTGATGTGCGTTCGCGAGGTAGTACAACCGGTACTCTTCGACGGGCCGCGATCCGAAATCGAACGACGAGAGATGCTTCACCGCCTCCGCGCCTTCATCGCGTCCGAGGGCGGCGACGCCCGCGGCGTACGGCTCGCTCAGCTTCTGCAGATCGCGCGGAGCCTCCTCTTTCGCGGAAACGTCGAGCTCGGATGTCTCGACGACGACGGATTCGGCGCGGCGCAGATAGACCAGCGCGAATGCGCCGGCGAGGAGAAGGATGGAGATGACGACGACCGCAACCCAGCGACGCCGGACTTCGAGCAGCACGGGCCGTTACATTACAAGCCCAGTGCCTCCGCGCGTCCATCGGCGAGGATGCGGACCAGCTCGTCGTAAAAATAGTTCGACACTTTGCGCACTTCGTCCGCGATCCGCTCGTCGTACATCTGACGGCTGCGGTCGATGTCTTCCTTCAGCCGCTCGTAGAGGTCGTTGTTCTTTCGACCCTGATCGACCTTCGCCTCGTTGTAGAGCTTGATCTCGGAGACGAGCAGGCGCGCGAAGCGGCGAGCTTCGTCGTGCTTCTTCGCGTCATCGTTCTGCGGGCCCGCAGCGCCGCCCTTGGAGAGGTTGGCGGGCGGGATGTACTGCGTCGATGGACGATCTTCAGCAGGCGGCGGTGTGGCCGGCGGCGACGCCGGCACCTTCACCGTGCCCGCCGCCGAGCCGGAAGCGAAGTCCTCGGCGGCCGGAACGTTGAAGCTCGGCCGTTGCGCGGCCATCAGATCGCGGATCTGGGCCGCGTTGATCGCTACCGTGCCGGCATCCGTGCGCAACGGCGCCGGCGGTTCCGCCACGGGAGCAGGGGCGGGCGGTGGTGGTGGTGGCGGAGGTTGCGGAGCGGGTGGTCGCGCCGCGGCTGGCGTCGGGGCTGCCGGAGCGACGGGCTTCAGACCGCCGTTCGTCTCCGCGCCGGTTCCGGAGCGCAGGCTCGGCGACGGGATCTTCTTGCGAATCGCGAGCGTGTCGATGAGCAGGCCCGTGGTGAAGACGAGCAACTCGATCGCGTCGGCGTCGAACTTTCCGACCGCGTTCTCGACGGCGTCGACGTACACCGCCGCGGCGACCTTGTCCTTGATCACCATCGGCACGAGGATCGCGCGGACGGAGTTGCTGACGCCGAGGCGCGTGGCTAAGTTGACGCCGTCCCATTCGACGACCTGCTCGTTGCGCAGCACGCGATCGAGCTCGGGGATCAATCCCGGCGCGGCGTTGAAGCGCTTGACCATCTCGTCGCTGCCGCCGGCCGCGGAGAAGCCGACGCCCTTCCAGCCGCTGAACGTCTCGCCCCGCAGGACGAGCAGTGCCGCGCGCGATCCGAATTCGAGACACTGCTCGAGCAGCGAGTTCAGGATGTCGATCTGCGACTTCCCGGCTTCGATCACCTGAACTGCGCTCTTCACGCGCGCGACGCCGGCACCGCCCGATGCTGCGGCCATCATTGGCGGCGGCGCGGTGGCCTCGATGGATTCCTCGAGGTCGGCGATCGATTTCCGGATCTGCGGGAGGAAGGAGATGGAGTTGACGTCGGCCTGTACGCTCTGAAGGGCGGCCTTGAGCTGCGAGTCCACCGCGATGCGCACGTCCTCGACCGACGAACGGATCTCGCCGACCATTCTCTCGATCGATTCGCGGACTTGTGCGTCGATTGCGCCCGCGACTTCCTCGCCCTTCACGGCCATAAACTCTCCACCTCGTGTAAGTTGAGCGGAGCGCTCAACCGACCCGCGATTATCGGCTTCGTGCTACCGTGTCGTCAATGCGGTCGTCCCGCCTCCCAGCGCTGTTGCTGATCGTTTTCGCCGCCTGCGCGGACCGTAACGCGCAGACCGATCACCAGGCCGAATGGCGAGACGTGCTCCAGCACAAACGCGCCGCCGCTTCTCCCGACGCGAAGCCCGAGCACAAGCAGGTCTACGCCGACTCGGTACGCGCGTTCGTGCAGAAGCATCCCGATCACGGACGAGCACGCGAGGTGTGGCAGCGCCTGCAGCTCGAGTTTGCCGACGACCTCGCGGCGATGGGACGCCATCAGGACGCCATCCGTTTCTATCGCGCGGTGCTCGAGCATGACGCGACGAATGAGCACGCCGCGCGGGGCCTTGCCACCGCGGTCGATCGCCTCGCGATCTCGCGCGACAAGCTCCTCGCGCTCGAGAAAGGGATGAGCCAGCGCGAAGTCGCCGCGCTCCTCGGCAAGCCGATGCCCGGATGGTCCGCGCAGAACAAACGCCCCGAGGCTACGTTCGAGGCCTGGTACTACCGCACGCGCGGCGGTGCCGTCGCCGGCGTCTACTTCCGCGACGGGAAGGTCTTCGCCGCGGAGGAAAACTCGAGCGCGAAGCTGGGAAGGCTCAGTTCTTGAAATCGGCCTCAACCGCGGCGCGTTGAGAGAGACGACATGCCCATCTACGAATATCAGTGCATTCAATGCAAGGAGCGCCAGGAGGTCATCCAGCGGATCTCCGACGACCCGCCCGCGCATTGTCCGAAGTGCGGCGGCGACATGAAGAAACTCATTTCTTCGCCCGCCATCCAATTCAAGGGATCCGGTTTCTACAAGAACGACTACGCGAGCGCGTCCTCGAAGCAGTCGTCGTCCGATTCGAAGGGCGAATCGAAATCCGAATCGAAAAACGAAACCAAGTCCGAAACGAAGACTGAGACGAAGACAGAAACGAAGAGCGAAACGAAAGCGGCTGAATAGTTCACATGGACTTTGCCCCGGCACTCCCACTCCCTCAGCAAGTCACTCCTACAATCATCGAGCGCACCATGTCGAAAGCGAAAGACTTCAAGAAACGCGCAGACAACGTGCTCGAGGAGGTCTTCCGATCGATGTTCGAGGAGATCGACACGGACAAGCTGCGAAAGGAAGTGGAAGAGCTGCGCGCGAGTGCGCCCGACTACACGCCGGAGGAGCACGCGCGCTCGCTGACCCGCCGCACCGCCATCCGCTGCGCCGCGGCCGGCGCGGTCACCGGCTTGCCGCTCGGCATTGCCACGCTCGGCACGCTCGGCGCGGACGTCGCCTATCTCGTCTACCAGCAGTTCCGCCTGATCCTCGGCATCGCCACGATCTACGGACACGAGCCGTCCGCGCGCGAGCGTTTCAGCGAGGCGCTGTCGTGTCTCGCGTACGCGTCGGGCGTCGGCGTGGGCAAGCACGGCATTGCCGCGTTCCTGGGATCGGCAACCGTATCCGGCGGCATGATCGCGGAGAAGATCGGCGCTCGCGTCCTGCGCGAGCGTCTCGCGAAGATGATCCCATTCGTCGGCGTCATCTCCGGCGGCGCGTTGAACTACGCGGCGGTGTACGCAGTCGCGCGCAGCGCGGTCCGCTATTACGGCTCGCTGATCGACCCGGCCGTTGCGGATGAGATCTGGTCCGAAGGCGATCACGAGCACGCCTGAATTGGTTGGCGGTTGACGGTTGGCGGTTGGCGGAGAACGACCCGATTGACCGTACAGCCATTCGGTTTTCCCGCCAACCGTCAACCGCCAACCGCCAACCGTTTAGCTGGAATGCCTGCCCGCATCACCCGGTTTGCGGCGGGTGAACACGATGCCGAAATTCGAATACGAATCGCAGACGGAGACCAACTCCGCGTTCTTCGAGCGCCGTCGGCTCCGTCGTGTTCGCATGATCGTCGAGCTCACGCTGAACCTCATCAGCAGTGACCGCACGGTCTCGCATCGCGAGGCGCGCTGCCTCGTCGATTGCGCGCGCAAGGCCATCCTCGAGCTGTTCCCCGGATTCGAAGACCGCTACGAGCGCATCGTGCAGCCGCACTTCGATCGCGTGCTGCAGCAGCGCTGGCCGAACGAAGAGCTGCGCTTCAGCGACCCGCGCGAACTGGTGAATTGAGCGCCGCGCGGCGCGCGAACACCATCGCCGCGTCATCCCTCGCAATCAAGACCCACTCGTTCCGCGGCCAATACGCGAGATGCGCGGGCATCTCCGTAATCTTTCCCGTCGACGCATCGGTCACGCGCAGCGGCGGACGATACTCCTCGACCGCGATATCGATGTCGTACTTGCGCAGAAGCGCGTTCCACTTGCGTCCATCCTCGCGCGCCTGCTGCCACTCGGGGATGAACGTTCGATAGAGCTCGTTGCGGCCATCGGTCAGCACGCGTCGCTCGGGATAGAACGACCAGATCAGAAAACCGCCGAACTGGTCTGCGTTGTAGATGTTCCCGCGCAGTCCCGACGCCTGTAGGTGTGCAACCGCCACGATGGGGAAACGCTCCGGAGGTACGCCAAGGCGATGATCGGTGGTGATTGCGACAAGGAGGATCGCGATCGCGGACGCGGCGTATGCGAGCGCGGGACGCAGTCGCGGCAGACGAACGAGCATCGCGAACGCGGCGAAGAACAGCGGCTGATTGCGCACGTGCCGCACGGCGAGAATCGCGAACATCGTCACCAGCGCAATACGCCACCACTCGCGCCGCGGTTCCATCGCGAACGACACGATCGCGAGCACGATCGCGATATAGAGAATCGGAAAGAGCAGCGGAGAGCTCGGCAACCACTCCGCGTTCACGAACGTCCCGCTCCGCACGAACGACATCAGCTCGATCGGCGCGACAATGCCTTTCCACCCGTACGGATTCACCAGCAGCGCCAGCGCGAGCAACAACGTAGGGCGCGGCTTCAGCCCGCCCCCGACGATCGGAGCGAGCAACGCCGACGGATGCACGTTCACCCACACGATCGCGATCACCACACGCAGCCAGAGAGAACGCGCAGCCAGCATCAACACCACCATCAACGCCGCGATCCCTGAGGGCCGTAGATCGAAAACTGGGAGCGCGCCTGCGAATGCGATTGCACTCACGAGCAATGCACTTGGTGGTTCCGACTCGCGACGCGCCGCGACGAACGCAATCGTGAAAATCGCGGCGGCGAGCAGACCGCGCAGCCACGAAAGACCTTTCAGTCCGACCAGCGAGTGCGCGCCGTAGAGTACGACCTCGTACAGCCACTCGCCGTCGATCCACTCGCTCTTCGCGCTCGCGAGCGCGAAAGGATCCGTGAGCGGCAGCGCGCGATGCTCGACGATCCAGCGTCCCGTCGCGAGCTGCCAGAAGAGGTCGTAGCTGCGGATGGCGCCGAACGCGGCGAGAGTGAAAGCGGCGAAAAGCGCAAGGGGAAGTAGTCGCCGCGTCACGCGGCGATGCTAATGCGTGCCGTTCAGCCGCGCCAGCTCGACGTCGCCGTTCACCGTGACGATCTTCAGCTCGTGCTCTCCGCCGTTCACCTCACCCGACACGCGGCGGCTGCCGGGGTTCGAGTGGATGCTCAGCGGGAACGAGGCCTCGAAGTCGCCGTTGACCTGCGAGAGGTTCACGGAGAACGACGCGCTCTGCGGCAGCGTCGCCATGACTCCGCCGTTCACGGTCTTGAAGCGCGCGCCCTGGAACGAGCGGGTGAATTTCGCCTTCACGCGTCCGTTCACCGTCGTCGCCTGCAGCTCGTGCGTGCCGGCGGTCTCGATGTCGATCGAGCCGTTCACCGTCGAAGCCTCGGTCTCCCCTTCCGTCCCGCGCGTCGCGATGCGGCCGTTGACCGTGCTCACGTCCAGCGCCACCGTCGCGGGAACTTTCAGGACATAGTCGATGCGGACGTCGTCGAGGCCCCAGTGGAATCCGAAGTGCCAGCCTTTGCGCTTCTCGGTCTGGCGGCCGATGCGCAGCGTGTCGCCGACGATCTCCGTCTTGAACAGGCCGTCGTTCTCCTGACCCTTCTTGACGTCGAGGTCGCCCTTCGCGGTCGCGAGGAGGGAGATCTCGTTGCCCGGCGCCGCCTCGACGGTGATGCTGCCGTCGACCTCGAACACCTTCACCTGCTCGATGCCGGCCGCCGGCCAGTTGCGCGTGATCGTCGCGCGGGATTCATTCGCGACGCGGCGCTCGATCCGGTTACAGCCGGTCGCGACGACGATGGCCGTCAGCGCGAGAGCGGGTAAATAAAATCTGGCGTTGAGTCTGTTCACAGTCGGACGATCCATAGCGACACCTGCAGACGGGTTGTACGAGAATTCGGGCCGAGAGGTTTCAGTGACCGACAGCTCCCAGACGAAGCTCCTCCGGATCGCCGCGTTCCTGGTCGACGCCCTTTCGATCTCCATTCTCCTCGTTCTCCCGGCCTCGATCATCAGTTACGCGATGACCTGGGCCTCGTCGCCCAAGGGCATCCAGCTCGTCTGGTGGGGCGCTCTGGGCGTCCTGGTCATTGCCATGCTCTTCCGTGACGGCTTCCGCGGCCGCTCCATCGGCAAGCACCTCCTGGGCCTGCGCCTGGTGACCCCGCGCGGAGAAGGATGCAGCTATCCGCGCTCGTTCGTCCGCAACATTCCGCTCGTCGTCCCCGGCTGGAACCTGCTCGAGGTGGTGCTGGTGCTCCTCGGCAAGCCGCGAACGGGAGACCGGATCGCGAAGACGACGGTCACCGAGGAGTAGTTTGGAGTGCGGTGGCAAGGCCACCGCTTTCGTATTCACGAGCGCGCTGCGCAAGTGGCACGGTATACAAAAGCGGTAGCCTTGCTACCGCACTCCAAAACGCAGCTCGACCAATCTCGCGCGAAACGCCGCCACGAACGACGCGCGCACATCGAACACGAACACGTTCTCCTCCCCGTATTGCTGCTCCACCAGCACGACGTTCGGAGGATCGACGAGTCGATACACGTTGCTGATCGCGTCGAATGGTGCGATGACGTGCACGCGCTCGTAGACGTAGCGATCGAGCAGCGCCGCGTTGTGCAACGTTTCGGCCGCGGTGTCGCGGTACGCGCGCGAGAGTCCACCGGTGCCGAGCTTGATCCCGCCGTACCAGCGCACGACGATCACGCCGACGTCGTGCACCGCGGCACCCTCGATGGCCGCGAGGATCGGCTTCCCCGCCGTGCCCGACGGCTCGCCCGCATCGGAGCTGCGCGAGCGCGACTCGGCGAACAGACGAAACGCCCAGCAGTGATGCGTGGCGTCGAAGTGCTTCTTCTGCACCCACTCGAGCTCCGCGAAGAACTGGTTGTCGCTCGCGATCGGAACGGCGATGCCGAGGAACTCCGAGCGCTCGATCTTGTGCGCGAATTCCGCGCGCGCGGCGAGCGTCCGATAGTGATCAGACATTACGGTAAGCCGAGACGTTGCGGTTGCCACGGAGAAAAAATCGAAGCGGCCACGCCGCGGCGTCGCCGGAGTTGTCGATGCCGATGCGGGGACTGACTGCAATGTCGGCGATCTCGACATCGCGCGGCGCGATCCAGAGCGCGTCGCCGCGCAGGCTTTCGCCGTCGAGCTTGCGGTCGATCTCCATGGCCATGCAGATCTTGCCCGGGCCGTTCATCAGCTCCCATTCTTTCTTTGCCTTCGGCCTCCGCTCGCGCATCGATTCGATCCCGCGCACAGGCTCCGCCCCGCGCAGCAACACCGCCTCGGCGAGATCCCGCTCCTGCGTCACGACATTGAGGCAGAAATGCATGCCGTAGGTGAAGTAGACGTACGCGTGACCGCCTTCGAGATACATCGACGCGTTGCGCTCCGAGCGCAGTCCGCGCCGCGCGTGCGACGCCATGTCGTTCGCGCCGAGGTAGGCCTCGGTCTCGACGATCCTTGCCGCGAGCAGTTCGCCGTCGTCGAGCCGTCGCCACAACACGCAACCGAGGAGCGCGCGCGCGACGGTGACGGTGTCGTGGAGGTAGAAAGTGCGGGGAAGCTTACGCACTCAAACGCGGACTCCCTTCCGATGATCGAGATCGTCTTCGCTCACGTGCCGCGCAATGAACTCCATGAGCTCCTCATGCACTTTCGGCGACGCTCCGACGATGTTGCCGCGGTCGAGCCAGCGCTGGCCGCCGGAGAAGTCGGTCACGATGCCGCCGGCCTCGGTGACGAGCAGCGCGCCTGCGGCCACGTCCCACGGTGCGAGATGCATTTCGAAGAAGCCGTCGAACACCCCCGCAGCGGTGTACGCGAGGTCCAGTGCCGCGGAGCCGGCGCGGCGCACGCCTTTCGAAACGCGGATGACGTCCGCGAAGATCGCGACGTAGCGCTCGACGTACTCCTGCGCGCGGAACGGAAAGCCGGTCGCGAGGAACGAGCCTTCGACGCGCTCGTGCGTCGAGACGTGCATCGGCTCGCCGTTTCGGAATGCGCCGCCGCCGTGTGTCGCGGTGAAGAAGAGCTCGCGCAGCGGTTCGTAGATCAGCGCGGTGACGGTCTCGCCGTTCTCGCGCAAGGCGATGGAGATGCACCAGATCGGAAAGTGCTGGAGGTAGTTCGACGTGCCGTCGAGCGGGTCGATGATCCAGACGCGGTTGGCGTCCGCGCCTTCGGTCTTGCCGCTTTCCTCGCCGAGGAACGCGTCGTTCGGGCGATGCTCGCGGATGGCGGCGACGATGGCCTGCTCACTCTCGCGGTCGGCAGCAGAAACCCAGTCGTTGCGCGCCTTGAGATCCGCGTCGTCTTTGCCGAGGGTTTCCCAATACTTGAGGAGGACCGCGGCGCCGCGGCGCGCGGCGTACCGGGCGATTTCGAGATCGTTCATGCGGCGCGGATTGTAAGCGGGACGTAAGCGCCGGCGTGCGACCCTCCTGCCCCTCGAAATATAGGCGTAGGATAGCCGTTCTCCATAAAGTCCAAAGTTCGTCCGTCCAATGGTTCCGGGAGGCCCGATGAGATTCGTCCGCTTCGTCGTCTGCAGTGCTCTTTTGTCGTTCTCATTCTTGGCAGGCGCTGACGATCTCGTCAATGCCGAGCTCGCGCGCCAAGCTCTTCACACCCCGATTCAGGATCACGGCGCATTCGTCGTCCGAAGCGTGAATGGAGAAGCGAGTTGCAACGACGCCACCCGAGCGGAGGCGTTGCGCATCAACGCGCCGCACAGAGTGCCGGTGAAGGTCTTTGGAGAAGGTTCGGGCCGCCTGCGCACAAACGCCAGCGCGGGACTGAACATCATTCTCCGCGGAACCGCGCAACTCGACGCAAACCCGGCGGCGAAAGCTGCGTTCGAGCGTGCGGCCGATATCTGGGAGTCGCGGATCGCCGATCCGATCAACGTCTATGTGGACGTCGATTTCGGCTCGACGCGTTTCGGCGAGCCGTTCGAGGAAAACGTCATCGCCTCTGCGCAATCCGATTACCGCGGTGGCGGGTCGGGTCTTTACCCGGAAGTTCGCGGTCTGATCGTGGTGCGCGGCCACAACGCGAACGAGATCGCGGTTTACAACGCGTTGCCGACCGCCAACATCCCGACGGATCTGGGTGTGACGACGGGGTTGGCAAGCCCTTCCATGCTTTTGCGCGCGATTGGTGCTCTCGACGCGAACCCGCCGGAAAGCGAAAGCGCTCCGTCGATCGGGTTCAACTCCGCCTTCCCGTATGACTTCGATCCGTCCAACGGTGTCTCCGCCGGCCAGACCGACTTCGAGGGCGTGGTCGTCCACGAGATCGGCCACATGCTCGGCTTCGTTTCGCGCGTCGGGTCGCAGGAGCTCGGCTCCGACATCAACGCCCCCAGCATCTTCGATTTCTTCCGGTTCCGCCCCGGCGTCACGCTCGGCACGTTCGGGTCGGCGAATCGCATTCAGGCTTCCGGCGGTGAGCAGGTTTACTTCACCGGGACCGGCACGCTCGCAATGTCCACAGGACGCGGCGACGGTACGGGCGGCGACGAACAGCAGGCGAGTCACTGGAAGGACGACGCGCTGAGCGGAAGTCGAATCGGCGTCATGGATCCGACTCTGTCCAAGGGTGTTCGCAGCGAGATCACCAACGCCGATCTGCAGGCGTTCGGCATGATGGGCTGGAACATCGTCAGCCCCTCCTCAGGCCCCGCCGCGCCGTCCAATCTGACCGCGACGGGCACGTCGACCACGGTCATCCGATTGAACTGGACCGACAACTCGAACAACGAGACCGAGTTCCGCATCGAGCAGAAATCCGGCGCGAACTTCGTCGACATCGGATCGGCGTCCGCGAACTCGACGCAGATCAACGTAACAGGCTTCAGTGCCGGTCAGAGCTCGACGTTCCGCATCCGCGCGCGCAATGCGTCCGGCGACTCCCCGTATTCGAACGAGGCGACGGGAACGACGAACTCCAGTCCGGGGTCGTGCACTCCGAGCTCCACAACGGTCTGTCTCCTCAACAACCGTTTCCGCGTCAAGATCGACTACGTCAATCCGTTCTCGAATCCGCCGAACCAGCCGGGCACCTTCCTCGCCGCGCGTTTGCTGTCCGGCGTGCAGAACCCCGACACCGCGCTGTTTGGATTCAGCAGCGCACAGGCCGTCGAAGTGGTCGTGCGCATCCAGGACACGCGTCCGTTCGCGCCGCGTTTCGACGTTTACTACGGCGGCATGACCGACGTCGGTTACACCGTCACCGTCACCGACACGCAGACCGGTACAACGCGTCAGTACTTCAACCAGGTCGGCAGAGTCGGTGGCGGTGTCGATCGAAACTCGTTCCCGGCAAGCGCGCTCGGTGCGCCGGATCGCTTGATCACCTCGGGTGGGACAGACAGCTTCCCGGCCGAGATGGAACCGGCGCAGCCGGGGGATCTTGTCGCCGTGAACGAGGCGTTCCTGGGCGGCTCGGGCGGTGCGGTTCCCGCTGCGCCCTCGAATCTCGCCGCCAATGGCACGTCGACCTCGGTGATCCGTTTGACGTGGAACGACAACTCGAACAACGAGACCGAGTTCCGCGTCGAGCAGAAGGTCGGAGCGAACTTCGTCGATCTCGGCGCCGCTTCCGCGAACGCGACGGCGGTCAACATCACCGGCTTCAACCCCAGCACCTCGGGGACGTTCCGCATCCGGGCACGCGGTGTCGACGGCGACTCGCCGTATTCGAACGAGGCCACGGGCACGACGCAAGGCTCGGGCGGCCCTGTCCCCACCGCTCCGTCGAATCTCGCCGCCGTTGGCACGTCGACCTCGGTGATCCGTTTGACGTGGAACGACAACTCGAACAACGAGACCGAGTTCCGTGTCGAGCAGAAAGTCGGTGTGAACTTCGTCGACATCGGCGCCGCGTCGGCGAACGCGATCGCGATCAACGTCACCGGCTTCCAGCCCAGCACCTCAGCCACGTTCCGCATCCGGGCGAGAAACGCCTCGGGTGACTCGCCGTACTCGAACGAAGCCACCGGCACGACGCAGGGGCAGGCGGGCGTCTGCACGCCGGATTCGACGACGGTCTGCCTGCTCAGCAACCGCTTCCGCGTGAAGATCGATTACGTGAACCCGTTCTCGAATCCGCCGAATCAGCCGGGCACCTTCCTGGCCGCGCGCCTGAGCTCGCAGGCCGGGATCAATCCCGACGTCGCGCTCTTCGGGTTCTCGAGCGCGCAAGCGGTCGAAGTGGTCGTGCGCGTTCAGGACACGCGTCCGTTTGCTCCGCGGTTCGACGTCTACTACGGCGGCATGACCGACGTCGGTTACACCGTCACGGTGACCGATACACAGACCGGAACGACGCGCCAGTACTCCAACACCGTCGGCAACGTCGGTGGCGGCGTCGACCGCAATTCGTTCCCCGCGAACTGACACTTCTCCCGACAGGGCGGGCTTCGGCCCGCCCTGCTTCTGCACCGTCGGCGGAGGCGTCGACCGGACCTCCTTCCCTCTTTTCCGCCAAGACACTCTTCCGTTACTATCCCCGGACTCCAATGAGCATGCGAGGAAGTGGCGGTCGCGGGCGCGACGCGTCCGTTCCGTCACGCGGTTTCCGCTGGGACCACGCCGTCCTTGCGACCCTCGTGCATTCGTCGCTTCCGTGGAACGAATCGCTGACCGCTACGCCGCTCGCGAGCCTGCCGTCGCTCGGCACGCGCGACCGTCTCTCGCTCCTCGGACAGCTCGCCGCGCATGAAGCGCTGCTGCAGTTCGCCGGCATCGCCGATGGCGAGCTCGATCCCGCGGAGTGGTGCGTCGTGCAGAAGCGCGGCAGCGACGTGCGGCTCGTGCGTGTCGCCGCGCGCGCCTGCGATCCGTCGCTCGCACCGCCGGTGTTGACGATCGCGCAGCAGTTTGCGGAGCTGATCGGCGCGGAGCTCGAGGTTCTCGCGCAGTCGTGGGCGCGCGCGGACGCGATCTACGCGGAAGTCTTCGCACGCCTGAGCCGCGACGTCGCGGCGGACCTGCGCTGGCTGAAGCGCGCGGCATGCGGCGCGATCGCGTCGCCCGGTCCCGAGGCTTTACGCACTCTCGAAGAGGGCCGCTTCGGCGTGACGGACGACTGCACGGAAGTGGTGCAGCGTTTCGCGGAGCTCGACGGCTCCTTCCGCGCGATCCTGCTGCGCGGCGCGTCGCCGCTCGAGCGCTACTCGGCCCTCGGCGCGCTGATCGATGATCGGGCGCTGGCGCCGGCTGTCGCGGCGGAACGGATTCTCGCGACGACCTCGGACAAGCGCCACGTGTTCGTCGTCGCGGATCCGCATGCGTTCGACGAGGGCTCTCGCCAGGTCGTGGAGCTCCTCTCGCGCGGCGGCCACGGCACGTGGCTGATTCCCGGCGAGACGAATGCGCTTCCTGCCGCGCGGCCGTTTCTCGTCGCGCCGCGTCTCGCCGCGCGAGCCGCGCTGGACGGCGTTGCGTTCGAAGCGTTCGTCGAATCGCCCGCGTTCGCGCCGTATCTCGCGGACGGCGAAGTTCCCGCGCCGGCTGCGACGCTGCCTACGCTCCTCGAGCCGACGCGATCGTTTCTCTCGGCACTCGCGCTCCTCGGCACGCGCATTCCGTGCGAGCTCGCATCACGCTTTCTCGCGGATTTTCTTTTCCACGGCGCGTTGACGGATCTCGCGGTGGAAGGCGTGACGTCGATCGAAGACGACTCACTCGTATTCGCGAGTGACGCCGTTCGCGAGCAGGCCGCGCGCCTCGTTCCCGCCGCGTCCCGCGCCGCGCTCTGCAAGGTTGCGGCGGCGCACGCGCGAGGAGTTGATGCGGCGCTGCTCTGGCTCGACGCTGGTGAGCCGTCACGCGCGACAGAAGTGCTCGAGCGGAGCGAATGGAGTGTCGACGCGCTGCGCCGGATTCCGCGCTCGGTGCTCACACCGAAGCTCGCTTCCCGCTACGCGCACGCGCTCATCGACGCCGGCCGCTATCGCGATGCACGCGACGTCGCGCCGCACGACGAGCTGGTTCTTGCGCGCGCCGAGCGCCGCATGGGCGACTACGCAACAGCGCTCGTGCGGTTGGAGCGATTGCCGCCGTCATTCGAAGGGAGTCTGCTGCGCGCGGAAGTGCTCCGACTGCTCGATCGCGACGCTGACGCGCAGCGCGCGCTCGACGAATGCACGCCTTCGACGGATGAAGAGCGCGTTCGACTCGATTACGAACGCGGACTGCACGGCGTCGCCGTCACGCTTCCGCCGGATCACTACCTTGCCGCGCGCCTCGAGCAGCGCGAGTCGCATCATCTTGCGCGCAACACGATGGAGCGCATCGACTCTTCTCTCGACCGCCTCTTCACCATGTTCTCCGCGGGCCGCTGGGACGAAGCGCGCGCGATCGCGGTGGCGGCGCTGCAGGAAGTGGAGGAGACGCAGGGCGACCGCGCCGCGGGCGGCATTCTTTTCACGCTCGCGTATCTCGCGGCCGACAACGCGCAGTGGGCGCATGCGTCGTTGCGCATCGCCCGCCTCCGGCACTTCTACACCACGACGCACGACTCGCTTCGTCTCGCGGAGCTGCAACTCCTGACCGCCCATCTCGACTTTACGCGCGGGCGATTCGCCGACGCACGCCGCGCCGCGCAGGCGATCTACGACGAGCGCCGCCTGCACGATCAGATCCGCGAAGCAGCGGCGCTGATTCTCGACGAGCTGGATTGGATGGAGCATCGGGAGACGCCGCTGCGATCGACGGGCCGCGCCGGCAATGAAGAGCTGCGCAGGAGGCACGAGCGCGTTGCTCGTTACTCGTCGCTCGTTTCTCGGGATGCAGAGCCGAATGCCGACGCCGCTCTAGGAACGAGTGACGAGCAACGAGCAACGATTGCCGATCAGCTCTTCGCGTTCCGCCGAGCCATCGTGGAGAAGGATCACGCGACCGCGCGCGCGATCGCGCTACGATTCCACATCGCCTATGAAGTCGAGCCGGCGCCCACCGAAGTGGAGCTGGGCATTCTTCGCACCGCGGCGACGCGCGAGTTTCCTTACGCTACGCAGGACTTCGACGTCGCCTGGTGTTTCGCCACCCGCAATCGCCTCGGACACTGGAACGCGATCGGATCGTACGCGCTCGATGACGGCAATCGGGCCGACTGGATCGAATGCAGTGAGCGCGAACGGCTCTACATCGAGGGTTGCTCGCGCTGGACCGCGGGCGGACGCGATGCCGTGGCCGCGATCTTCCGCACGCGCTCCGAGAATCACCGGCTGCGCCGTCTCGTCGAGCAGGAAGAGAGCGCGCGTCCCACGCTGACCGCTGCGATCGAAGGCATCGTCGGACAATCACCGGTCATCCGCGAGGTCGAGTCACTCGTGGCCCGCGTCGCGAAGCGCGACGTCGCCGTCTGCATTCTCGGCGAATCGGGAACGGGCAAGGAGCTCGTGGCCAAGGCCATCCATCGCCAGTCCGCGCGCCGGCAGAAGACTTTCACACCCGTCAATTGCGCGGCCCTGCCGGAGAACCTCGTCGAGAGTGAGCTCTTCGGCCACGTGCGCGGCGCGTTCACCGGCGCGGATCGCGATCGCGCGGGACTGATCGAGACCACCGACGGCGGCACGCTTTTCCTCGACGAGATCGGCGAGCTGCCGCTCGTCACGCAGGCGAAGCTGCTGCGATTCCTGCAGGAAGGCGAGTTCCGCCGCGTCGGCGATACCGCGAACCGCTCCGCGGACGTCCGCATCGTCAGCGCAACGAATCGCAAGCTCGACTCCGCGGTCGAGGAAGGGCGTTTTCGCGATGACCTCTACTATCGCGTGCGCGGTGTCGAGGTCGTGTTGCCTCCGCTGCGCGAGCGCGGCGCGGACATTCTTCTTCTTGCGACGCACTTCCTCGCGCACGAGCGCGAGAAACATCGCTCCGGAGCCGCGCTGCTTTCCTCTGATGTTGAGGCAATCTTCACGGCGTACGCGTGGCCCGGCAACGTGCGTGAGCTGCAGAACACGATCCGCGCGGCGCACGCGATGGCCGGCGAAGCGAAGGAGATCGACGTCGAGCACCTGCCGGAGCGGTTACGCGCGGTCGCTCCGTCCCGCACGATCGCCGGCTCGTATCAGGATGCGGTGGCGCGCTTCAAACGCGATCTCATCGAGCGCTCGCTGCTCGATGCCCGAGGAAATCAGAACAAAGCAGCGGCGACGCTGAAGATGTCGCGGCAGGCGCTCGCGTATCAGATCCGCGAATTGGGGATCATGGTGAAGACGTAGGGCGTGGCTTCAGCCCGCCTCCCCCGGGGCGGGCTAAAGCCACGCCCTACGTTCATGGTGCGCTGAGCGCGTACAACAGATCGACGAAGAACTTTTCCTGCTCCTTCAACCCCGCGATCTTCGAGCCGGGTTTCGCCTCCAGCACCAGGTACTCATTCGGCGCATGTGCGCCCGCGCCGACGCCCACGCCTCCGGCGAGCATCGGCAGGCCGAGGCGGTCGGTGAAGAGGTAGTACGGCGCGCTGCCGGCGATGCGCGGCGCGACCGCGGGCGTCATCCCGTACTTGTTGTACACGCCGATCGCGGTGCGGATCATCGGCGAGGTGACGGACGACTGCGCGGGCGGATAGCCGCCGAGCCTGCGGATCTCGAGATCGGCGAATCCGTTCGCGTCGAGGTGCGCGCGAATCAAACGCAGCGCTTCCTCCGGCGTTTGATTCGGCACGAGTCGCGAGTCGATCTTCGCGGTCGCTTTGTGCGGGAGGATCGTCTTCGTGCCCGGCCCGGTGTAACCGCTCCAGATGCCGTCGACATTGAGCGTCGTGTCCTGGAGGAACTGCAGCAGCGACTGCTCGCCCTTCCAGCCTTCGATCCAGCGGCGAACGTCGAGCGACTTCTGCATGAGCGGCTCGCGCTCCGTCCATGCGGGCAGCATCGCGGCGTACAACTGCTGCTCCTCCGCGTTTGGCGGGCGGATGGAATCGTAGTAGCCGGGAACGAGAATCGTGTTGCCGTCGCGCGAGGTCATCGACGCGATCGCCTGCACGAGACGCAATGTGGGCGAGTCGACGAGCGCCTTGCTCGAGCCGTGAACCTCGGCGCTCACGGGACCGCCGACGTCGCCGCCTTTCGCTTCGAGCTCGAAGTAGACGATGCCTTTCACGCCGAGGTTGAGCGTCACCGCGCCGCTGCGATCCTGCGACGGGAACGGGAAGAGCACGCCGTTCGCGACGCGGAGGCGCTGCTCGTATTTCGCCACCAGCTCCGGCATGTGCGGCGATCCGAGCTCCTCCTCGCCTTCCGCGAGGATCATCAGGTTCACGGGCAGCTTTCGCTCGGTCGCGAGAATCGATTCGACCGCGTTGAGGAACGCGCGCTCCGGTCCCTTCTGATTCACCGCGCCGCGACCCATGAGCACCTTGCCGAGATCGTGGTCGACGATCGCGCCGGCGAACGGCGGCACCTGCCAGGCCTCCGACTCGACCGGCTGCACGTCGTACATCATGTAGACGAGCAGCGTCTTGGCGGCGCCCGCGTCGAAGAAGCCGAACACGCCGGGATGTCCGGAGGTCTCGGCGATCTCCGCTTCCTGAAAGCCGAGGTGCTTCAGATCGTCGCGCAGCATCGCGGCCATTTCGCGGATGCCGTCGTTCTGCGCGCTGATCGAACGCTGGCGGATCCAGCGCTGCAACTGCGCGACGTGCTCGTCGTAGTGCTGGTCGATGTACGTGTGCACGCGCTCGTGACGTCCGCCGTACGCGCGCACCTTCGTCGCGTCATACGGCTGGCTCTTGTCGATCGTGAAGGTGGGACGTTCGGCGGCGATCGCGGAGAGAGCGAGGGCGAATGCGAGTGCGATACGAAGCATGGCGTATTGTAGTTACGTAGGGCGTGGCTTCAGCCCGCCTCCCCCGTGGAAGGGCGGGCTGAAGCCACGCCCTACCTGTGAACGATCTTCAAAGCCGCTGTGGCGAAACCGCTTCCAGACCGCCACGACGCGCGAACACTCGTAGAATCTGCCCATTCACGTGGATAAACGAATGTTCCGAAAAGCCGTTCCGGCTCTTTTCCTGATCCTCCTCGGCGGGTGCGCCCTCTACAGCGAGGTCGACGTCACGCCGCTCATCCTGCCGCCCGCGAACATCGAGCGTGGCGCCGACCTCCCGTCGATGATGCGCAAGGCCGATTACCTGCGGGCCATGGAGATGAGCGCCTCCCTCGACCAGCGCCAGAAGCAGAACGTCACCGACCTCGCCGCGATCGGCAGCGCCTATCTCGCAGCCGGCCGCTACGACGACGCGCGCGGACGTCTTCGCGCGGCGCTCGACCTCGAGCCGTTCCGCACCACATACGCGGAGATCGCGTGGGATCTCTCGCAGGTCGAGTACCTCGCCAACAACTTCGAGTCGAGTCTCGATTGGGCGATGATCGCGCGCGACCGCGGCCTCAACATCCGCCAGTGGCACCTCGACTACCTGGAGTCGCTGGTGAACGTGCCGGCCTATCGCTTCTCCGGCGAACCGACCGATGCGCTCGCCTTCAAGTTCGGCCGTCCCGACGTGCCGCGCGTGGGCGTGCGCGTCAATCGCACGCGCGAGGTCGAGGCGATCATCGACTCCGGCGCCGTGCTGTCGATCATCTCGCAGCGTATCGCCAACGCGCTGCCGGTGAAGCGGCTCGGCAAGACCGAGGGGACGTTTTACGGGCTTCTCGGCGAGCCGATCGCGGTCACATTCGGTCTGATCGAAACGCTGGAGCTGGGCGGAATCGTCGTCGAGAACGTGCCCGTCGCGATCATGCCGGATTCGAAGATGAAGTTCCTCATCAGCAGGCGCGAGGGAACGCAGTTCAACATGGACTTTCTCCTCGGCTCGAACCTGCTGAAGGAGTTTCGTCTCGAGCTCGACTTCGACCGCGGGCGGGCGGTCTTCACGCATCTCACTGAGCGCGACCGCCAGCCGGCGGCCGACCAGAACCTCTTCTTCCACGGCTTCCGTCCGCACGTGCGCGGCGCGGTGAACCGTCGCGCATGGTTCCTGTTCATCCTCGACACCGGTTCGGAAATCACGTTCCTCAACGAGTCGCGCCTGAGCAATCTGCCGGTGTCGACGTTCGGCAGCGGTGGACACACGGCGATGCTCCAGGGCCTCGGCGGCTCGATGAAACGCGGCGGGAAACTGGAAGACATCGAGATCGGCCTCGACAAATGGGGCGGCAAGTTCCGGACGCTGCCGATGTATTCGTCGGACGACAAAGACCACGCCGTGGGCATCATCGGCCAGAACTTCCTGAAGAATTTCAACGTGGTGATCGACTTCGGAAGGATGCGGCTGGATCTGAAGAAGCGGTAAAGCTACTTCTTCTTCCGCCCCGCCCATCCCTCGATCACCCGCTGCGGCGTCCTGCTCAGCGCCAGCGCGTCCGGCGGCACGTCCTTCGTGATCGTCGAGCCAGCGCCGACGTACGCGCCGCGGCCGATGCGCACCGGTGCGACGAGCTGGGAGTCGGAGCCGATGAACGCGCCGTCCTCGATGATCGTCTGGTGTTTGCGCACGCCGTCGTAGTTGCAGGTGATCGTGCCCGCGCCGATGTTCGCGTCCGCGCCCACTTCGGCGTCGCCGATGTACGAGAGATGCGACGCCTTTGCGCCTTCGCCGAACGTGGCCTTCTTCGTCTCCACGAAATTGCCGACCTTCACGCGGCGGCCGAGGCGAGTGCCCGGACGCAGATGCGCGTACGGTCCGACGTTTGCCTCGTCTTCGATGATCGCATCCTCGGCGACCGTGCCGGTCTTCAGATGCACGTCATCGCCGACGGTGACGTTGTTGAGATGTACGCCCGGATCGATCACGCATCCCTCGCCGATGCGTGTCGTGCCTTCCAGCGTGACGAAGGGATAGACGACCGTGTCCGGCCCGATGGTCACGGTGGAGTCGATGACCACCGTGGACGGATTGCGGAACGTCACGCCTTCGCTCATCAGCCGCTCGACGACGCGGCGTTGGATCTCGTTCTCGACCTGCGCCAGCTCGGCGCGTGAGTTCACGCCGAGAGCTTCGATCGGATTTTCGGCGACGACCGCGCCGACGCGATGACCGGCGTCGCGAATGACCTTCAGCAGATCGGTGAGGTAGTACTCCTTCTGCGCGTTCTCGGGCTTCAGGTTGCGCAGGTTGTCGAAGAGATGCTCGCCGTCGAAGACGTAGATGCCGGCGTTGACTTCGTCGATGAGCTTTTCTACGTCACTCGCGTCCTTCGCCTCGACGATGCGCGCCACGTTGTCGTGCGCGTCGCGGACGATGCGGCCGTACAAGCCCGGGTCGGCAAGCTTCATCGTCAGGAGCGTGAGCGCGTTGCCGGACGTCGAGTGCTCGTCGAGCAGACGGCGTAGCGTGTCGATGCGCGTGAGAGGCACGTCGCCGGAAAGAATCAGCACGCGTCGCCGCGGATCGACTTGCGGCGCGGCCTGCAGCACCGCGTGTCCCGTGCCTTTCTGCTCTTCCTGCACCGCGAAGCGCGCGCGGTCGCCGACGCTTTTCTGCACGGCCTCGCGCTGGTAGCCGACGACCATCACCGGCGGGTTCGGCGAGAGGTCGGCGGCGAGATCGAGGACGTAGTCGATGATCGGGCGCCCGGCCGCGCGGTGGAGGATCTTGATCGTGCCGGACTTCATGCGCGTGCCGAGGCCGGCGGCGAGGATGATGACTTCGAGGTTGTCGTTCATGAGTCGCGTCTCATTCGTTGGAGCGTCCGCCCGTAGCGGTCATAGAGCTGAAAGATCGTCTGCGCCAGCGCGGCCGGATCGTGCCTCACGAGCTTCTCCTCCGCAATGATGTCGCCGAAGAACGACGTCACGCCGAGGGCGCGGATCTCTTCGAGATCGAACTGCACGGGAAACTGATTCATCGCCGCGTACGTGGAGAGGATCGCTTCCGACGGCCGGCGGCCGTTCATGACCATCACGTCGACGACGAGGCCGGCGTGCTCGATGATCGCGCGCAGATGATCCTGCGCGGTGTACGAGTCGGTCTCGTTCGGCTGCGTCATCACGTTGCAGATGTACACCCGCAGCGCGCGTGCCTGCCGCAGCGCATCGGCGATCGGCCCGATGACGAGGTTCGGCAGCACGGACGTGTAGAGCGATCCCGGGCCGATGATGATGAGGTCTGCCGCCGCGAGCGCGGCCAGCGCGCCGTCGGTCGGCTGCGCGTCCGCGGGATCGATGGCGATATTCGTGATGCGCGCGTGGCGCGCGGTCGTGCGTGGCTCCTCGCCGATCACGGAGCCACTGATCGCGACTTCGCCGACGAGCTCCGTCCCGTCCTCGAGCGTCGCGCGGAGCCGGACATCAGCGAGGGTTGATGGATAGATCTCACCACGGATCGCCAGGACCTCCGACGCCGCGAGAACGGCGTTGTCGAAGCTGCCGGTGATGTCCGTCATCGCTTTCAGCAGGAGATTGCCGAGGGAGTGGCCCTTGAGCGCGGAGTCGGTGTCGAAGCGATAGTTGAAGATCCGGGAGAGAAGCTGTTCTTCCTCCGCGAGCGCGACGATGCAGTTGCGGATGTCGCCGGGCGGCAGCATCCCGAACTCCTTGCGCAGCACACCCGAGCTGCCGCCTTCGTCGGTCACGGTGACGATCGCGCCGAGGGCTGCGACCGACCACCCGCCGTCGGCGTCGACGTAGGTTTTCAGTCCACGCAGAAGCGTCGAGAGTCCCGTGCCGCCGCCGATGGCGACGATGTTCAATCCAGGGGAGGGCATCGCCGCGCGGGATTATGTCATTTGGAACGCAGCACCCGCTCCAGGTGGAACCGCAGCGGCTCGATCAGTGTGTAGCGCGACGTCAGGCGGCTTTGACGCTCGCTCTCGCCGCGGAACAGGTCGCGCATCGTGATCGCGCGCTCGTCGTACCACTGATCGGTCACCTCGCCGTGCGCGCGCTTTTCGTCGAGCACCTGCATGATGTGCTCGCGGTCGACGATCTCGGGATGGTGATTGACGCCGAGGAAGCGCGGCATCGTGCCGTTCGGATCGCGCGCGACTTCCACCATCGTCAGCCCCTTGCCTCCCTCCGCCTCGAACGCGATCGGCAGGCTCTTGCCCGCATCCTCGAGCATGAGATCGAACAGACGGTTGTCGATGACGCGGAAGTGCTGATGGTCGGGCAGCTCGCGCGCGAACTGCTCGAACCACGGATGATGCATGGCCTCGGCCGAAAGACGATTCAGGGGCATCCCGCTGCTTTTCTCCGGACGCAGCACAGGTTTGGCGATGCCCGCCCAGCGGCAGACCAGTCCGAACGAGTGGCAGACGGCGATCATCGCAGCGGTGTCGTTCGCGAGGATGTCGTCGTAGAGGCGGAACAGCGGCGCCTCCCACTCCGGGGTCTCCGCCACTCCCTGACTCCACTCGTTGACACCGTCGTTGAGGCGCGGGTCGAGTTGTCCGGGCCCGCCGGTGCCGATGTAGATCTGAAAGCGACCGTTCGGCGACGCGGGGATGAGATTGCGGCGGCGCACGTCGTACGACAGCACGCGCACTTTGAGCCCGCGTCGCAAGAGCTCCTCGCGCTGCGGCTCCGCGGCTTCGAGGATCACGTGCACGAGCGCGTCGTGCCCGACGTTCGGCCACGAGTGGTTCATGTCCAGGAGCGCGACGTCGATGCGATCGCGGCGAGCCTCGGGCACGGAGTCTTCGAGACGGACGTACTCGAAGAAGTCGTGAGAATCGTGGATGTCGTAGCGGTTCAAGATCTCAGATGACTCCGTGCTCGGTCTCTTTCACGATGTAGTCCACGACGTCCTTCAAATCGCCCCGCTGATGGAACGCCGCGAGCTGGCGATCCGCGCCCGTGCCGCGCTTCAGGATCTCGCGCGCATAGTAGACGTCCTGGCGCGAGCCGAGCTCGTCGACCACGTCGTCGATGAACTCGAGGAGCTCGTCGAACAGCGCGGTGAATGGAACTTCTTCCTGCTTGCCGAAGTCGATGAGCTTCCCCTCCGTGCCGAAGCGTGCGGCGCGGGACTTGTTCTCGTTCAACAGCACGCGCCGGTAGTGACGCCAGCCCATGTTCTTCGAATAGATGCGATAGAGCTTCACCGTGAGCGCCTGGAAGAGCGCGGCGATGCAGATGGTCTCGTCGACGCGCATCGGCACGTCGCAGATGCGGTACTCGAGCGTGGGGAAGAACGGATGCGGGCGGACGTCCCACCAGATCTTCTTCGGGTTGTCGATGCAGTTCGTCCGCACGAGCGTCTGCACGTACTGGTCGTAGTCGCTCAGGCGATCGAAGTGGTCGGGCAATCCGGTGCGGGGGAAGCGCTCGAACACTTTCGCGCGATAGCTCTTCCATCCCGTGTTCTCTCCGCACCAGAACGGCGAGTTCACCGACAGGGCGAAGATGTGCGGGAGGAAGTAGCGCACGGCGTTCATGATCTGGATGCGCGTCTCGAGATCTTCGACGGCGACGTGCACATGCAGGCCGAAGATGAGGTTCGCGCGAGCGAGCATCTGCAGCTCGTACACGATCTTGTCGTAGCGCTCGTGCTGCGTGATCGGCACGTCTTTCCAGTGGGAGATGGGATGCGTACCGGCGGCGGCGATGCAGAGTCCGTTCTCGCGCGTGAGTGTGATGATCTCCCTGCGCAAGCGCGTGATCTCGCGGCGGGCTTCGCCGATGTTCTGACAGATCGGCGTGCCGACCTCGATCACCGCGTCGTGCATCTCGCGCTTGATCTCGTCCTTGAGCCGCTTCTCCCCCTCGGCGAAGAGCTCGTGGATGTGCGACTTCAGCTCGCGCGTCTGCGGATCGACGACCTGAAACTCCTCTTCGATCCCCGAGTGTGAACGACGGTTTGCAGGCATGACGCGCAGTTTACGCGACCGGCGTGCCTGCGTCCTTCCTGACGTCCATCACCTGCGGCCAGTTGCCGGTCAGCTCGAACTGCTTGTCGCCCCGCACCATCTCGATCAGCACCTCGGCCATGTTCTCGACCATCCAGTCGAAGTTCTCCTGGCCGACCGAGTTCACGTCCGCGTCCGGCGCGCAATTCATGAAGTCGATCGCGTACGGAATGCCGCCGCGCACCGCGAACTCGACGGTGTTCATGTCGTAGCCGAGGCCGTCGCAGAGAGCGAGCGCGTCACGAAGGATGCGCGCTTCGAACTCCGGATCCATCGGCGGCGGGTTCTTCACGTAACGCTCGTGGAACGGCGCCTTCGGGTCGTAGGCCATGATGCGCACGCGCTTGCGGCCGAGGACGTAGCAGCGGTAGTAGAGCTCGAAGTCGATCGCTTCCTGCGCCATCATCGTCAGATCGCGCGTCTGGTCGTACGCGGAGAAGAACTCCTGCGGATCGTCGCACTTGTAGACGTCCTTCCAGCCGCCGCCGTAGGCCGGCTTCATGAAGATCGGCCAGCCGAGGTAGCCGAAGACCTCGTCCCAGTTCACCCACTTCATGTTGCGGAAGGACTTGTCCTCGGTGTTGGGCGGGTGCTGCTTGTGCGGAAGCAGGACCGTGCGCGGCACCGCGACGTTCGCGGCTTTCGCGACGAGGTTGTCGAAGAACTTGTCGTCGGCCGACCACCAGATCGGGTTGTTGACGATGCGCACGCCGGACGCGGCCGCGCATTTGAGGTAGGTGCGATAGAACGGGACCTCGTGGCTGATGCGGTCGAGGATCAGGTCGTATGGGAACACACCGTCATCCTTGAGATACGAGATCTCGCAGATCCCCGCCTCGACGTCTTCGCCGCCGCGGTCGTTGACGGCTTTGATGAGCGCCCAGGGAAACGTGTCTTCCATCCCGAACAGCAATCCGATCTTCTTCTTGCGCATGGGTCCTCCCGAGAGCGGGCGATCGTATAGAATCGGCGGCCCGCGCGGCAAGGCGGCGATTTTTCATGTATCGCGAATATGTCAAATGGTGGTCTCCCTCTCTCAACCGGGACATGGAGTTTCTCTGGTTCGGCAAGTTCGGCCGGCCGGTGATTCTCTTCCCGACGTCGGCCGGCCGTTACTTCGAGAATGAGGACTTTCATCTCGTCGACTCGGTGGCGGACAAGGTGGACGGCGGCGAGATTCAGGTGATCCTGCCGGATACCGTGAACAGCGAGAGCTGGTACAACGAGAGCGTCCATCCGGCCGTGCGCGTGGCGCGGCACACACAGTACGACTCGTATCTGCGGCACGAGCTCGTGCCCTACATTCACAACCGCGCGCAGCGCGGAGACCTCACGGTCTACGGCGCGAGCTTCGGCGCCTATCACTCCTCGAACTTCGCGTCGCGCTATCCGGACCTCGTCAGCCGCGCGATCTGTTTCTCGGGCGTGTACGACATCCACTCGTTCACGCACGGCTACTGGGACGAGAACTGCTACTTCAACTGTCCCGTGGCGAACATCCCGAACATGAACGCGGAATGGGCTGGCAAGCTCTCACGCGTGAACTGGACGATCGCGACGGGCGAGCACGACTCGCTCGTGCAGCAGAACCGCGATTTCTCGGCGATGCTCTGGTCGAAAGGGATCCCGAATCACCTGGAGATCTGGCCGGGACAGTTCGGCCATGACTGGCCGTGGTGGCGGGAACACCTGCGACGGTTCGTGTGATGTGGAGTGCGGAGGCAGCGCCTCCGCTTTCCAATCGCGTCATTCGAAAGCGGAGGCGTTGCCTCCGCACTCCAAAACGAAAACGGGCGGCGTTTCCGCCGCCCGTCCCCGTTTCGGTTGTCTTGTCTTTACTTAGAACCGGCAGCGGCGGTCTTCTTCGCCATCAGGTCGCGCAGCGTCGCCGCTGGGATCGAGCCTTCGACCATGATCGAGTCGGTCTTGCGGGAGACGTCGAAGCGGCGCAGCATCGAGACCATCTCCGGCGCTTTGTCCTTCACCGCCAGGCGCAGCGCGGAGAGCGCGCCGCGGACGGTGTCTTCGAGAAGCTGCAGCGTCTCGGTGTCGTTGGAGAGGCCGATCGCTCCGAGCTCGAGCGCGTCGCCCGTGTCGGTGGCCCAAACCGCGACCGTCGAAAGAGACTTGATCGCAACCTGCAGCGCGTCGCCCGACTGACCCTTGCCCGTGTTGATCGTGCCGCCCTTCGTCAGACGCGCGGCGCGCGTGACGTCGACCAGCGCCCACGCGGTCGCCTTGCTGTCGACGCGTACGAGGTCGAGACCGAGAACGCCGCGGCTGCGGAAGCCCGTGCCGCCGTTCGCGCGCGCTTCGAGCGCCGCGATCACCGAGCGTTCGTTGCCGGCGACGGCCAGCGACGACGAGAGGAACGCAACCGCGCCGTGCTCCTCATCGCCCTTCTCCTCGGGGAAAAGAACGTAGCCGCCTTTCTTCACCGCGCCGCGCGAGACGAGCGCCTTGGTGAGCCGCTCGGGCTGAAAGCGGCCTTCCGCGATCACGAGCACGTCGGCTTCCGAGCCGAGGGTCGTGCGCGGCGACGTCGCGACGACGATGACGTCGACGTCCTTGGTCGGCGAGAGACCGGCTTCGAGGAGGAACTTCTGCGCCTCGCCGTCGCTGCTCATTTTGTCTGTGTGCTCGAACAGCATCGACGAGAGTGGGCTCGTGCGCATGTCGGCGAGCTTGACCATGCCCACGGTGACGGCGTTGGCCGGTACGAGGTTGAGCGCGTCGTCCGCCAGCGCCGGAAGCGCCAGCATCGCGACGGCCGCGAGAACTGCGAGGGTACGAAGGGAACGGGTCATGATCAAAACTCCTTTCGAGTGAACAACCAGGATGCGAGGATCAAAGATCCCACGCCAAATGCGGCAGTGGTAAGGAAGGGCGCTGGATTGAGCACGGCCGACATCCTGTCCGGCATCAGCTCGCCTCCCACGAAGGCGACAACGGCCTGACCCAGCTCGAAGGTCTTGGGAAACACCCAGTACATGCCGTCGATCAACCACGCCTGCCAATCCTTCGACACGGCTGCGGCGATCTTGTCGTGCGTGACCAGGATGGCGCTGAAGATCGTGAATCCGTAGGTGACCATGATCGACACGGCCGTCGATGACGTGACCACGCCGATGAGAAACGCGAACGCGAGCAGAACCGCGATCACGAGCATGATGATCGCGCCACCCACGAAGAAGCGCGGGTTCGCCACGTGCGTTTTCCAAACCATGATCAGCCACATCGCTCCCATGAGATAGAGAACGTTGCTGCCGGCGAGGATCAGGCCCGCGACATAGCGGGACAGCAGGAGTTTTACGCGCGAGACCGGACGCGAGAGATACAGATCCACCGTCCCTTTGTCCTGCATGCGCGGCACGAGGTGCGCAGTGGCGAAAATCGCCATGAACGTGCAAAGCAGGTAGAGGAAACCCGCGAATCCGGACTCGAAGCCGAGGACGAATTTCTCGATCGACATCTCGGGTGCGTCCGTGTCTTTGCCGAACAACTTCATTCCCGCGAGCGCGCCGTCGACGATGTCGAGATTGACCGCCGAGGCGAAGATGATGATGAACAGCGACGAGAGGAAGAAGTAGGCGATGAGCGTCCACCGCGCCGCGGCCTCGCGCATCACGTCTTCGATGTTGGCTGCGAGGACTTTCATGAGTGGGCTCCCACCGAGACGCCTTCTTCCGCGCGAACGAGACCGACGAACACGTCCTCGAGCGTTTCCCGCACGGGCGTGAGCTCGCTGAGCACTCCCCCGCGCGAGCGGAGTTGATCGACGAGCGTGTTGAGGTGCTGCAAGTCGTCGACGGAAAGGACCACGTGTCCGTTCACGCGCTCGACGCCGGCGCCGGTCTCCCGGAACGAGGCGACGAGCGAGTCGTCGATCGGCGACGCGACCATCTTGTACTGTGCACTTTTCTGTGTCAAGTCCTTGACGCTGCCGAACGCCGCGACTTTTCCGTCGCGCAATACGGCCACGCGGTCGCACGTGCGCTCGATCTCCGAAAGCAGATGCGAGTTGAGGAGCACGGCCACGCCGCGATCGGCTTCGGCGCGAAGAATGTCGCGGATCTCGCGGCGGCCGACCGGGTCGACGCCGTCGGTCGGCTCGTCGAGGAGCAGCACCTGCGGCGCGTGGACCATCGCGCAGGCGAGTCCGATGCGCTGGGTCATGCCTTTCGAGAACTTCTTGATCCGCACGTCGGCCCACTGGGTCATGCGCACCTGATCGAGCAGGTGCGGGATGCGTTTCGCGATGTCCGCGGAGGTCATCCCCGACATGCGCCCGAAGATCGACAGGGCCTGTCGCGCCGTGAGGTAGTTCGGAATCTTGTGTCCTTCGGGAAGGTAGCCGACGCGGCGGCGCGACTCCGGATCGCGCACGGGAAGCCCGCAGACGGAGGCGCTGCCTGTCGTCGCGTGCGTCAGCCCGAGGAGGATTTTGACGGTCGTGGTCTTGCCGGCGCCATTGGGTCCCAGGAGCCCGAACAGCTCGCCTTCCTTCACCTGGAAGTCGATGCCGTCGAGCGCGATGATCTTCGGCTTGCGGAAAGACGACCGGTACAGCTTGCGGAGGCCGGAGACCTCGATCAGCGTCGTCATGAGGACAAGATACGGCGCAAAACGCGGAAAGGTTGCGAACAGTTGGCAGTTGGCAGTTGGCTGGAGCCCACTCAACCGGGCGGGCGGCGGCTCCTGTCAACTGCAAACCGCCAACTGCAAACTTCGAGTTACCGCGCTGCGCCCGCCATCACGTTCACGTCCACCATTCGCCCGTCGACTGCCTTCCAATCGATATTCGACAGAAACGCCTCGATGTACTTCGGCCGGTCGGCGGGCTTGTAGTCGAGGAGATAGGCGTGCTCCCAGACGTCCATCACCACCAGCGGCACGAAGCCGGAGATGTTCCCGGTCTCATGCAACGTGATCCAGTGATTGGAGATGTGGCCGGTGTTCGGATCGAGGTAGCAGATCGCCCAGCCGACGCCGCGCATCTTGCCGATGCCGACGAAGTCGGTCTTCCAGATGTCGTAGCTGGGGTAGCTGCGCTCGACGGCCTCGCGGAACTTCGAGTCGCGTGCGGCGTCCCCCCCGCCCTGCCGCTTCATGTTCTCGAAGTAGTACTCGTGCAGGACCATGCCGTTGTATTCGAAGCCGAGGCGGCGGGTGAGCTCGGAGTACGCGGGCGTTTCCTCCTGATCGACCTTGCCGTCGGAGAGAATCGCAGCGATGCGCTCCGTCAGCGTGTTGGTGTTCGTGACGTAGCCCTCGTAGAGCTTGAAGTGCATCTCAAGCGTCTTGTCGGAGATGCCGTTGAGGCCGGAGAGGTTGAAGGATTTGGGCTTGTAGATCTTCGTGTCCATGACAGCAGGACAATGCAAGATCAGCGCGCGCAGCGAAACGTTGCGTAGACGTACGGATAGGCGGGCCGGAACCAGTTGCGGAAGCTCGGACGGATCAGCTCGCGTGGCGTCGCGGGCGACGCGCCTTTCATCACGTAGTGCGCGTCGTCGAAGAAATCGGCGGAGTACTCCGGATACGACGGCATCGGCTTGAAGCCGGGGAACGGCGCGAAGAGCGTGGACGTCCACTCCCACCCCTGGCCGGTCAGGTCGGGGACACTGCAGTCGTGCGCGCGATGCCACTCCGCTTCCGTCGGGAGGCGCGCACCTTTCCAGCGCGCGTACGCGGATGCCTCATCGTGCGTGACGTACACCGCCGCGTCGAGCGGCAGAGGTTGCATCTCGAACATCCCTCGCCAATACCACTCGCGCTCGCCCCGCGCCCAGAAGTGCGGAGCCTTCGCGCCGGTGGTGTTCACGTATTCGAGGTACTCGCCGTTCGTGACGGCATGTGTGTCGATCGAGAACGCGGCGACGTCGACGGTGTGGGCCGGGAACTCGTTGTCCCAGCCGAAGGTGCCTTGTGGAGCGCCGAGAGTTGTTGAGCCCGCGGGGACGGTTACGTAGGGCGTGGCTTCAGCCCGCCCCTCCACGCCGTGGGCGGGCTGAAGCCACGCCCTACGTCGCTTCTTCTCGTGATCCATCTCATGCAACAGGTACAGCAGCGTCTCCTGATGCATCGCCTCGTGCTCGAGGATCGTGAACGCGGCTTCGTTCGGCTCCGTCAACGTCTCTTCGATGAGCGCGTCCGCGGCGCGTCCGTACGCCTGCACTTCCTCGCGTGAAGGCCACACATCGGTCGGGCTTCTCACCGCCGTCTCATCCTCGGGATCGATGCCGCGCGCGAAGAGCGTCTCCAACCGTTCGTCGATTCCTTTGCGCTTCAGCGTGAGCTTCACCAACGTGTTGATGGAGAACGCGGGCAGGTGCCCTTCGTAGAACACGATCGGATTGCGCAGCGGAATCGGACGGTCGTAGTACGCGTCCGGCACGACGAGCTCGAACAGCTCGCGCGTGCGCGCGCGGTTTGCGCGGTACCACGCGAGGAGATCGTCGCGCGTCACTTCGCCAATGAACGCGGGATGGCGCATGGTCGCGAATTCTAATGGGGGACGGGCTTGGAAGCCCGTCCCCTGTCCGATCAGAATGTAACCGTGAATACTTCCCAGGTCACCACGCCGCGATAAAGCGCGGTGACGGCGCCGCCGCCTTCATTCATCGCGCTGATGTAGTAGCCGTTCCACGTGCGGAGGGCGACCGTGTTGCCGGAATAGATCCTCCCAGTGCCGGCCGTCTTTTCGATGACGAAGCGCTCCCAAGTCACCGGGGTGAAGTAAGGCGCATAGACGTCGCCGCCTCCGCCGTTGTGGGCGCTGACGTACTGGCCGCCGCGGACCTGCATGTAGACGGTATCGCCGCTCATCAGGGAGCCGCCGTTCTCGTCGACCATGCTGAAGGTTTCGTTCGTCGAAGCGGTGGTCGCCTCGGCGTTGATGTCGCTGCCGCCGCCGTTCCGCGCGCTGAGGTAGTGCAGACCGTCGTAGGTCTTGAATTTGGCCTGGTAATCGCCGAGGTTCGCGTTGAGCGGCGGACGATTGTTCAACCAGGTCTGGGTGAGCGTCCCGTAGATCGCGCGACGCCCCGGACTGAAGAATCCGCAGGCGCGCGCGGAGTCGTTGATGTTGTCGCAGAAGAGACCGGAGTCAAAATAGCCGAAGTCGTAGCCGAACGAGAACGGCGCGCCGCCCAGCCTCTTGTAGTAGAAATCTTTGACCGGAAACATCTCCGGCTGATAGCCCGGACCGCCGTAGTTGTCCGCGCAGTTGAAGGTAGAGGTCCTGGTCAGCCCTCCCGTGGGTGAAGTCCCGAACTGATAGCAGTCGGTCTTGAACGTGGGCCCGTTCGGGAAACCAGTGTGGTAGTCGGCATTGATGAACAGCGATTGCGCCACCTGCACCTGGTCGCTGGTGTAGGTATGCGGCAGGTAGGCGAGGTTGATTCCGAGATCGGCGCTGGCGACGCTGGTCATGAGACCGAGGCCGTACGGCATCGAGTCCCCGCTGTGAAGAGCGACGGCCACGGCATTTCCGGAGACGAGATCCGCGACCGAGCCGGTGCACGGGCCCGCCGCCGGCGCCGGCGTCGGAAGCGGCTCATTGTACTTGTGGATGCAGACGCTTTCGGTGATGTTCAACGCGGCCGCAATCGCGCTCTTCGCCTGGTTGGCCGCGGTAATCGCCGACTGCCCGCGCTTGTATTTCCAGGCCGCTTTCCATCCCGAGCCGCTGGCTGCGACGCTCCAGTCGTCCATGCAGCTGTTCCCTGACATCCACACGTTGGTCTGTCCTCTGCGGTTCGAGGCGAAGCCGCAATGGGCGTCGATGTTCTGGGTGTAATTGACCTGGTCGACCAGGTCCGCGAGCGGCTTGGTGAGCCTTCCCTGCCCGCCCAGGCGAAGAGCGGCGGCATACACCAGCGTGGCGTTCGCGCCTTCGAGCCATCCCGAGTAAGGGCCGACGGTCTTGTACACGTTCGAGTCCCAGTAGGCCGGGTGGTTGAGCGTCGCGCGCACCTTCTTGTACAGCGCCACAGCGGCCCAGGCGGCACACCCGGGATCGTTGGCGTCCTCGAAGATGATGCCGTAGTCGAACAGGTTCGCGTTGGCGTCGGGCCTCACCCCACCTTTGAGCGTGGAAACGTCGTACAGGGCATATGGATCGGTTCTGCAGGCAGAAGCAGCATTTGGAAACAGAAGTACAGCGAAAGCCATGGCCGTAAGCCAAGCGGTTTTACGCATGAAGATCTCCCTCGATACTGTTATTTAGCGAATCGAGGGCGGATCTTACTGTGCTGCTTCTGAAACGGCATCACCCAATCACGGTAAGGCAGCGAACGGGCTGGAAGTCGGTCCTCCACTATGCGCGCGTTAGTGTGATCGACCACGACGAAACGTGCCCGCCGTGCAGGAACAGCGCGCCGCGCACTTCGTAGCAGTCGTCGTTCCGCCGCAGAAACACCTCGCAGGCGTTGTACTGCCCGTCGTCGGAGCGATACGTCGAGAGAATGAGATCCTCGAAGAACGCGAACGTGCCGTTCACTTCGCCGGTGATGCCGTCCATGCCCGTGAACGACGTCGCGGCGACGTCTTCGCCGAGGGGCGTCACCGCGTAGCGGCTCGTGTTCTCGTTGAGCTCTTCCTCGACGAGCCACTGCGGGCCGTGCGTGACGATGATGTAGCCAATCATCACGTTTGGATTTCCGGCCACGTCGATCGTCGATCCGCTGATCTGCCAGCGGCCCTCACGAAGAAGATACGTATGCTCGTTCACGCGACCGCTTCCGCCGTGATCGGAACTTCTACCACGCGGAATTGCGGCCGTTCCGGAAAAGTCGCCGCCAGCACGGGCATGGCCACGTTGTAGACGCGCGCGCCGTTCTTCGTCCGTCCTTCCGCCGTGCCGCGGTGGGCATGTCCGTGAAAGACGGCATCGACGCGGTAGCGATCGAGCGGCTCCTCGAGACGGCTCGATCCGAGGAACGCGATGATCTCCGGCGGTTCCCCGGTGACTGTCGACTGGATCGGCGAGTAATGCAGCACCGCGATCTTCTGGGGCGTGCGCAGACGCGCCAGCGCGGCCTCGAGCTTCAACGATTCGTTGATCGTCTCGTGCACGAAGTCCTTGATGATCTTCTCGCCCCATGCGCCGAGGGCGCGGCGTCCGAAGCCGCCGGCGAAACCTTTCACGCCCGCGAAGCCGACGCCGTGAAGCTCGGTGGAGTCGCCGTCGAGGATGGTCACGCCCGCGTCGGTGAGCATCGACGCGATCTCTTTCTCGTGTCCCGATTCGAAGTCGTGATTGCCGAGGACGCCGATTGCGGGGATGCGCAGCGCAGAGGTGATCTCCTTCACCAGGATCTTCGTCTCCTCGATCGTGCCGTAGTCGGTGAGGTCGCCGCACAACAGCAGGACGTCTGCCTCTTCGCTGGCTTGCGAGAACAGCGATTGCAGCGATCCCAGTCCGGTCTTCTTCACATGGATGTCGGCCGTCGCCGCGATGCGAAGCGTCTCCCGTTCAAACATCATTTCGCTCCATCGATCTCGATGCCCGCCGTCCACACGGCGATCTCCTCTTCGGACATCGTGCCGTCGGCCAGCCGCGCGTCTTCGTATCCCCAGTCGCTCACGTCTTTCAGGTACTGCTGCCGAGAGATGATCGTGCCGTAGCAGACCTTCTCGTCGGCATTGTGTTGCTCGCGGCGCATCCGGTCCATCAGCACGTCCATCAACCATTGCGGTACCTGCTCCCGGTCCGACGGATAGACGAAGGTGAACAGCACGATGTGCGCGTAGAGCGCTCGCCAGTATTTGCCGAAGCGGTCGAGCAGGCGATGCCAGTCGAGGCGATCTCCCACCGCGCGAATGACGTGAGCAACGTCCGCGCCGTCGAAGCGCTCGCGTTCCATGATCAGTCCCTTCGACCAGATCATCTCCTCAGGCGGAATGAGCTCGACGTCGACGCCGAACACTTTGTCGCGGACGGCGTGCTCGAACCAGAGCTCGTCGACTTCCGCGACGCCGTTGCCGGCGCTGAAGATGAGGTCGACGAAATCGTCGCCTTTGTGCGCTTTGCCGAGCCAGTGCGGAAAGGTGAGCTCGGCCTGGTAGCCGGCTTTCCGAAAAGCCCACGCCGCGCGGCCGAAGTCTTCGCGGTGGATGAAGACGTCGAAGTCCTTGGTGTGGCGCTCGATGCCGGTGTAGCGGGCGAATGCGTACGCGCCTCCGACGAGGTGCGGAACGCCGGCATTCGCGAGGATCGAGAGCGCGTGCCGATAGAACCGAAGGCTCTGCTCGCTGAGGATGGCCTGAGGAATCGCCGCCATGGTGACGGCGAAAAACTGCACTTTCTATGCCTCGGTTAAATAAAGCGAGATCAGAAAGTTACGGGGCCGATGATGATCGGTGCGGCGACGGTCGAGAGGCGGATGTCAGGAATGCCCGCGCCGATGCGGAGCTGCCTGCGGTCGGCGCCCCACTGTCCGCCTTCGCAACCGCGGAGCGTGCAGAGGATCTCACCGCCCTCGGCGATCTTCGCCTCGACGGTCTGATCGTTCGAAGATGGCAGCTTCAGCGCGATCGCGCCGTCGCGCGACGATGCTTCGACGTTTCCGGAGACGCGGTCGAGCGTGATGCCGCCGTTGTTCGTCGAGATCCTGTAGCGGCCCGAAGACTGCGCGACGGAGATGCCGCCGCTGGTCGCGTGCGCGGTGACGCTTCCGCTCATGTTGCGGATGGCGACGCCGCCGCTCGCGGCGTGAACGTCGACCGTCGCGCGGCGCGGCACGTAAAGGATCATGTTGACCCACCACGCCTGATTGATGTCGATCGGAGGCCCGGACGCAGAGATCTCGCCGTTCGTGGAAGAGACGGTGATGCTGCCGAGCAGGCGGTTGGCCTGGCTCTTCGTGTGCGCGACGGCGTAACTGCAGACGATGAGGCGCGCGAACGGCCGATTCCAGCCGCGGACGGACACGCCACCTTCGTTGCTGGCCGTGACCTTGAGCTGGTCGATGCTGGTGAGCGTCAGCTCGCGCTGTTCCTGGTTGTGGCTTTGCGCGTGGAAGCTGGTGAAGGTGGTCTTGTAGAAATGCTCGCAGTCGCTGGTCTCGGCGGCGAGCGAGTGGTCCTGTTCCGAGCCGATGATCTGGCGCGCCGGTGCAGCGCCGGAAGCGGTCGCGTACGGCAACGCCGCGACGAGGACCATGAGGAGCACGCGCATGACTACTTCTACGGTTACGGATCACCGGACGTTAGGTTTCGCTCGGGTGAAGGGAACGCCGGCGTCCTCGCCGGCTGAGCAGGCGGCGTCCCCGCCGCCCGCCCGGAGCGAGGACGCTCCCCGTTCAGCCGGCGTGGACGCCAGCGTTCCACGTATAAACTCCCGCGCGTGAGCCGCGAGATCCAACGCTGGGATCCTGTCCCCTTTCCGCATGAGGATCGCGCGCCGGCGATGCACCTCGTGCACCAAGATCGCCTGCAATCGCTCAGCATCGACGCGTCGCTTCTCGCCGAGGAGCTGAAGCGTTCCGTGCGTGGCGAGGTGCGGTTCGACGACGGCTCGCGCGCGCTTTACGCGACGGACGCGTCGAACTATCGGCAGGTGCCGATCGGAGTCGTCCTTCCGCGCGATGCGAACGACGTGATTGCCACCGTCGCGCTCGCGCGCAAACACGGCGCGCCGATCCTCGGACGCGGCGCCGGCACCAGCCTCGCCGGCCAGTGTTGCAACGTCGCGGTCGTGCTGGACATGTCGAAGTACATGCACCGCATCACGGAGATGAATCCCCCGCAGAAGTTCGCGCGCGTGGAGCCGGGCATCGTCCTCGACGATCTCCGCCGCGAAGCGGAGAAGCACACGCTCACATTCGGCCCCGATCCGGCGACGCACGCGCAATGCACTCTCGGCGGAATGATCGGCAACAACTCCTGCGGCGTGCACTCGATCATGTCCGGCAAGACCGTCGACAACATCGAAGAGCTCGACGTCTTGACGTACGACGGCGTGCGCATGCGCGTCGGCGCGACGAGCGACGAGGAGCTCGAGGCGATCATCCGCAACGGCGGACGCCGCGGCGAGATCTACGCGGGTCTGAAGTCGATTCGCGATCGCTACGCGGACCTCATCCGCGCGAAGTTCCCGAAGATTGCGCGGCGCGTGTCCGGCTACAACCTCGATGAGCTCCTGCCCGAGAACGGCTTCAACGTCGCTCGAGCATTGGTCGGCAGCGAGTCGACGTGTGTGCTCGTCCTCGAAGCGAAGACGAAGCTCGTCTACAGCCCGCCCGCGCGCGCGTTGCTCGTCATCGGCTATGCGAGTGTCTACGACGCCGCGGACGACGTTCCGCGCGTCCTTTCGTTCGGTCCCATCGGTCTCGAAGGCTTCGACGATCTGCTCGTGCGCGATCAGAAGCACAAGCGCATGAACCCGCACGGCATCGCGTTGCTACCTCCCGGCGGCGGATGGCTGCTCGTGGAGTTCGGCGCCGAGACGATCGACGAGGCGATGGGCAAGGCGCAACGCGTCGCGTCGACAGTCGAGCATTCACGCCTCTTCGACAACTCGTCGAAGGAAGCGCGTTACGTCTGGGCCGTGCGCGAGTCGGGACTCGGCGCGACGGGACACGTTCCCGGCAAGCCGCTGATGTGGGAGGGTTGGGAAGACGCGGCCGTCGCGCCGGAGAAGCTCGGCGGCTATCTGCGCGATCACCGCAAGCTGCTCGAACACTACGAATATGGCGGCGATTTGTACGGTCACTTCGGCGACGGATGCGTGCACACGCGCAACAACTTCGATCTGACGTCGGAGACTGGGATCGCGAAGTTTCGCGCATTCATCGACGACGCCGCGGACCTCGTCGCGTCGTATGGCGGATCTTTCTCCGGCGAGCATGGCGATGGTCAGGCGCGCGGCGCGCTGCTCGAGAAGATGTTCGGCCGCGAGCTGATCCAGGCGTTCCGCGAGTTCAAGTCTTTGTGGGATCCCGCGTGGAAGATGAATCCCGGAAAGCTCATCACGCCCTACGAGCCCGACGAGAACCTCCGCCTGGGCGCGAAGTACGACCCGTGGAATCCGGAGACGCACTTTCATTACGCGGAAGACTACGGTCGGATGAACCATGCGGTGCTGCGCTGTGTCGGCGTGGGACGCTGCCGGCGCCTCGACGGCGGCACGATGTGCCCGAGCTATCAGGTCACGCGCGAGGAAGAGCACTCGACGCGCGGCCGCGCGCGCCTGCTCTTCGAGATGTTCGAGGGGAAAGTCGTGCCGCAGTCGTGGCGCAACGAGGCGGTGAAGGAATCGCTCGACCTCTGTCTCGCGTGTAAGGGTTGCAAGGGTGACTGCCCCACGCAGGTCGACATGGCGACGTACAAAGCCGAGTTCATGTCTCACTACTACGAGGGGCGCCTGCGTCCGATGACCGCGTACACCGCGGGACTCATCTACTGGTGGGCGGGAATCGCGCAGTTCATGCCCTCGATCGCGAACGCGATCATGACGCTGACGAAGCCGTTTTCACCTGTTATCGGTATCGCGAAGGAACGGCGCATGCCGCGCTTCGCACCGAAGACGTTCCGCGAGCAATTCACTCCGCGCGTCACGAACGGGAAGCGCGTGATCCTCTGGGCGGACACGTTCAACAATCACTTCAATCCCGAGACCGCGCTCGCCGCAGTCGATGTGCTCGAGCGCGCGGGCTATCGCGTCGAGATCCCGAAGAAGCGCGTCTGCTGCGGACGTCCGCTGTACGACTGGGGTTTTCTCGGCCTCGCGAAGAAGGTGCTTCGCGCGACGCTCGACGCGGTCGAAGAGGATCTGCCGGTGATCGGCCTCGAGCCGAGCTGCGTGTCGGTGTTTCGCGACGAGCTGCCGAATCTTTTCCCCGATGATCCGCGCGCGCAGAAGCTTGCGCGCAACGCGGTCACGTTGAGCGAATTTCTCGCGCGCGAAAATGTGGCGTTGCCGCGACTCGAAAAGAAAGCGCTCGTGCAGGCGCACTGTCATCACAAGGCGGTCATGCGCTTCGACACGGAGGAAACGCTGCTGCGCGCGATGGGCCTCGACGTCACGCATCCCGACTCCGGCTGCTGCGGCATGGCCGGCGCGTTCGGCTTCGAGGCGAAGCACTACGACCTGTCGATGAAGGTTGGAGAGCGCGTGATTCTGCCGATGGTGCGCGAAGCCGACGCGGAGACGCTCATCATCGCGAACGGCTTCTCCTGCCGCGAGCAGATCGAGCAGGGGACCGGAAGAAAGACGCTGCACTTCGCGGAGGTGGTTAAGATGGCGCTCGAAACCTGATGCAGGCGAAAGCGCGAATCCTCGGCCATCCCATCCACCAGATCCTCATCGTCTTCCCCCTCGGCCTGTTGGCAACGTCGTTTTTCTTCGACCTCGCCTGGCTCGCGCGGCGGAACGAGCAGCTCGCGATCGTCGCCTGGTGGCTGATCTTCGCCGGAGTGCTCGGTGGTTTCATCGCGTCGATCTTCGGGACGATCGACTGGCTGGCGATTCCGCGCGGGACGCGTGCGAGGCGCGTGGGCGCGCTGCACGGCGGTGGAATGGGAATCGTCGCGTTGCTCTACGCGGCGAGCTGGGTGCTGCGGCGCGATGCACCCGCGCAGCCGGACACCTTGGCGATTCTGCTCTCGGCCGCGGGAGTGCTCCTGACCATCGTCACAGGCTGGCTCGGCGGCGAGCTCGCGGACCGCATGGAAGACGTGTAGGGAGCGCCGCCGTCTCGGCGGCTGAGCGGGCGGCGTCCTCGCCGCCCGGGGGTGGCGGCGCGGGACGCCGCCACATCAGCCGGCGAAGACGCCAGCGCTCCGCAGTGTTTAGATCCTCTCGCGATCACGACTCGAGAACGAGCCGCTGTCGTCCGCGGTGTCGCTCTGGCGATCGCTGTTGGGGCGGCGCTCCGGCGAGCCGAACGTGCGATTGGACGTCGACTCGACGCCGCTGTTGTCCTCGTTTGCCTGACGGACGAACGGCTGCGCGCCGCTGCCCTGTGCGATGTCGGTTCCTGCTGCCGCGCGTGCGCGTGCCCCGCGGCTGTGGCCGCCTTCGCGGCCGATCGCGGCCATGTGGGCGCGATCGCGGCTGACGGCCTCGCCGCCCTTACGGCCGGCCACGCGTGCTTCGTCGGACGTGAACTCGTGGGCCGTACCCTTCGCGTGCGCCGCGCGCCCGCCTTTGCTTGCAATTTCTCGCTGCTTCGACGCGTCCATCGACGCAAAACCGCGCTTACTTGTCGCCATGAGTTTGTCTCCTTCGGGTTCAGAATCAACTTCTTCAGCTGCTGTTTCTGCTTTTACGAGGCGGTCTCATGGTGGAGCACGAACCGTGCCCGTGAGTGACGATTTACGTCACTTTTGCGCGGGCATCACGCACAATTTTTGCTCAACCGTAGCGCGCAGCGTTACCGCACTCCGAGAAGCAACTTCCCTCGGGTCCCTCGCGACTCCAGCAGACGGTGCGCTTCCGCTGCCTCGCTCAAGGGCAGCTCGCGATCGATGCGCAACTTCACTTCGCCCGACTCGAGCCACCCGAAGAGCTCGCGTGCGCGCCAGCGGAGCTCCTCGCGCGTCGCGGTGTAGTGCGCGAGGCTCGGACGCGTGAGATACGCGCCCTTCTTCGCGAGCCGCGCCGGATCGACCGGCGGCACCGGTCCGCTCGACTGCCCGAAGAGCACGAGCATGCCTCGCACGGCGAGAGAGTCGAGGCTGCGGTCGAACGTCGTCACGCCGACGGAGTCGTAGACGACGTTCATCCCCTCCGGCCACGGATCCGAGTAGTCGAGCACTTCGTCCGCTCCGAGGTCGCGGACCTCTTCGTGCTTTGCGGGGGAGGCCGTTGCGATCACGCGTGCACCGCGCTGCTTCGCGATCTGCACGAGCAAGCCGCCCACGCCGCCTGCGGCCGCGTGCACGAGCACGGTGTGTCCCTCGCGCAACGCGAACGTCGACGTGACCAGGTAATGCGCGGTCATTCCCTGCAGCATCGCCGCCGCGGCCGTGCGCGAGTCGATCGATGCCGGCAACGGCACAAGCTTCTCTTCCGGTACCGCCGCATACTCCGCGTACGACCCCGGCACCATCGCCCACGCCACACGCTCTCCCGTCGCCTCGACCACACCCGCGCCTTCGGAGCCAGGCACGAACGGCAGCGGCAGTTTGTACAAGCCGCTGCGGTGATAGACGTCGATGTAGTTCACGCCGGCCGCTTCGACGCGGACGAGCACCTGACCCTCGCGAGGCTCCGGCTTCGGGATCTCGACATACTCGAGAACTTCCGGACCGCCTGTCTTGCGAACCTGAATCGCTTTCATCGTCATCACCACGCCGAGCGGAACTCGCGCTTCACTTCCGCGATGCGCTTCTCGTTGCGTTTGTAGAACGTCCACTGCTTGATCCGCTTCGGCGTGACCAGTCCGGCGTGGCTGAGCACGCGCAGGTGCTCGCTGGCCGTCGGCTGGCTGACTCCGAGCTTCTGGGCGATGAACACGCCACACACGCCGTCCCGGACGAGGTCTCCGTCCACCTGCGGCGGGAAGTGCTCCCGCGGCTCCTTCAGCCAGGCCAGAATCTGTAACCGCTTGTCATTGGCCAGCGCCTTGACCACGTCGACGGATAGCATATAAGCTACTTTGCCAAATGACTAATTCTATGTCAAGGACGGAGATGACGAGCGCGAGGGCTGTGGTCGCGCCGCACGTCCGCCGCACCCCCGTCATCGAGCTTCCCGGCGCCGACCTCGGACTCGCCGACTGCACGCTCCTCTTCAAGCTCGAGTACCTGCAACACTCCGGTTCCTTCAAGGCCCGCGGCGCGTTCGCGAACCTCCTGCTGCGCGACGTTCCCGCTGCAGGAGTGGTCGCAGCGTCCGGCGGCAACCACGGTGTCGCCGTCGCCTACGCGGCCATGCGCCTCGGCGTCCCCGCGAAGATCTTCGTTCCGACGATCGCGTCGCCCGCGAAGATCGCGCGCATCCGTGGTTACGGCGCGGAGCTGGTCGTCACCGGCGACCGCTACGACGATGCGCGTGCCGCGAGCGAAGAGTGGGCCGCCGGCTCGGGCGCTATGCGCGTTCACCCTTTCGACCAGCCGGAGACGCTCCTCGGCACATCCACTCTCGGCGCGGAGTTACAGGAGCAGGCGCCGAACGCCGATACGGTCCTCATCGCAGTCGGCGGTGGTGGACTGATCGGCGGCGTCGCGTCGTGGTACGACGGCGGCGTGTCGATCATCGGTGTCGAGCCCGAGGCCGCACCGACGCTCACGCGCGCACTCGAGGCGGGCGAGCCGGTCGATGCGGAAGCAGGCGGCATCGCTGCCGATTCGCTCGCGCCGAAACGTGTCGGCACGCTCATGTTCCCGATCGCGCAGAAGTTCGTCTCGCGCGTCGTCCTCGTTCCCGATGACGCCATCGTCGCCGCGCAGCGAAAGTTGTGGGACGTCCTGCGCATCGTCGCCGAGCCGGGCGGCGCCACCGCGCTCGCCGCGCTGCTCGCGCGTCGCTACGTTCCGAGATCCGACGAGCGGATCGCCGTCGTCATCTGCGGCGCGAACACCGACGCCGTTTCGTTGTGAGGAGGGCGGCACGGCCGCCAGCGCCGGTTGGCAGAGCCCGACCGCACGCCTACTAACGATTTGTGAGGAGGAAGTTCATGAGTGGATTGTTCGTCCCTTCCGTCCAGACCGGAAACCTCGTCTTCGTCTCCGGCCACATCGCCAAACGCAAAGGGGAACCATGGGTCGGCCGCCTCGGCGAAACGATGACGACCGCGGAAGGTCAGCAGGCCGCGCGCGCCGTCGCTGAAGATCTCCTGCGAACGCTCGGCGACCTCTCGCGCGTGAAGCGGATCGTGAAGGTGATGGTGCTCGTGAACAGCGCGCCCGACTTCACCGAACAACATCTCGTCGCGAACGGCGCGTCGGAGTTGCTGATCGAGAAGGTCAGCGAGCACGCGCGCAGCGCATTCGGCGTCGCGCAGCTGCCATACGGCGTGTGCGTCGAGATTGAGCTGGTAGCGGAGCTGAAGTAGCGGCTCTCGGGAGGCTTGTTCCTTCGTGTGCCGCCTGGCGGAGAGAGAGGGATTCGAACCCTCGGTAGAGCTTTACACCCTACGGCGGTTTAGCAAACCGCTGGTTTCAGCCACTCACCCATCTCTCCGGCTGAAGGAACGCGCATGTTAAAGGGTTAAGAGCAGCCGATCAATTCCCGGCGCTTGCCATTGGGCGCTCGCGACACGTCATCGCTCAATAGCAAACCCTGTGGAAGGCTATGCCAACCAGCGCTCCGGGCCGTGCCCGGTGGCGGAGGAGGTGGGATTCGAACCCACGGTACCGTTGCCGGTACGGCGGTTTTCAAGACCGCTGCCTTAAACCACTCGACCACTCCTCCGTGGTGCGGGACAACGCGCCCTCAGGACAAAAGATTCACGTCCAGCGTGATCTTCAGACGCAGCCGGCGATAGCGCCGCAACTCGTCCAGCGTCAGATTCAAGGGGATGCTCACCTCTTTCACCAGCGCGTCCGTGCTGCGGCGGTCGAGCGGTGGGGCGGCGATCGTCGTCGCCGCCGGCTGCTCGCCGAGAGTCGGGAGCGACTCCAGAATCCCCTGCGGCAGCGGGATCTCGATCGACGTCGTCGGAACCTCCATCGCGGACGGCGATGGATCCGTATCGTAGTAATCGCCGAACGGATTCGCCTGCGCCGGCGACAACAGCTCCGTCGCGACCAGCGGGATGCTGTCATCCGAGGACGCGTTGTCGAGCTCGAACTCCGTCTCCCCTTCCGGTGCGGCCGAGAGCGGAATCGAATTGGGACGTGCGGAAGGCTCCGGAGCAGCGCTCGTTGCGAACGGCTCCTCCTCCTCGTCGTCCCAGAGAGACTCGCGCGCCGGCTGCGCGTGCGACGGCGCGTTGAGGATGTTGATGTCCAGCGGCTCCGACCCTTCCAGGCCGTACTTCTTCACCAGATGCGCGAGGACCAGCTGCGTGATTCCCTTCAACGTTTCCTCGACGCCGAGGCCCGTCGTCGCCACCGATTCGAAAAACGGCACGCGCAGCTTGTTGATCTCCGGATCCATCTCCGGCACCGGCATCGCGTTCGGAAGATCGCGCTTGTTGTACTGCAGGACCAGCGGCATCTCGCGCAGTCGGATGCCCTGCCGCTTCAGGTTGTCCTCGAGGTTCTGCAGCGACTCCAGATTCGCGTCCAGCGCGAAGTCCTGACTGTCGGCGACGAACACGATTCCGTCCGCGCCCTTCAGCACCAGCTGCCGCGTCGAGTTGTAGTAGACCTGCCCCGGCACCGTGTAGAGCTGCAGCTTCGTGCGCATGCCGCGGATCTTGCCGAGGTCCAGCGGGAGGAAGTCGAAGAACAGCGTGCGGTCCGTCTTCGTCGCCAGCGAGAGCATCTTGCTCTTGTTGTTCGACGGCAGCGAGTCGTAGATGAACTGCAGGTTCGTCGTTTTGCCGCAGAGTCCCGGCCCGTAATAGACGATCTTGGCCGTGATCTCTTTGGTGGCGTAGTTGAAGAGGACCATCGTGGCTCCGAACTCGGGGAGGGTACGCGAGTTTATGCACGGCAGGCAACAGCGCCAACTGGCTTATCATGCCGCCCCTCGGAGGTGAGCATGACTCTTCGGCGACTCGTCGCCTTTTCGCTGCTCCTCGTTCCACTTTTGTCACGCGCGGATGCCCCTGGCGTCTACGCGATCACCGGCGGCACCGTGCACACCGTTTCCGGAGCGCCGATCGCGAACGGCACCGTGCTCATTCGCGATGGCCTCATCGAAGCTGTCGGCTCGAACGTGGCCGTTCCCGCGGACGCGACGATCATCGACGTCGCCGGCTCGCACGTGTATCCGGGTCTCATCGACGCGCAGACGTCCCTCGGCTTCGCGGCGCCAAGCGGCGGAGGACGGGCTTCAGCCCGTCCCGAGCGAAGCGAACGCCCACCTGAGCCGACTCCCGACTTTCTCGCGATCCGCAACGTCAAGCTCACCGACGACGACGCGGACGCGCGCCGCGCGATCGGCGTGACCACGATCGTCACCGCGCCGTCGAACGGCATCTTCAACGGCCAGTCCGCGATCGTGAACCTCGGCAGCGGATCGATCGAGTCGCGCGTCATCAAGAGTCCCGCGGCGATTCAGATCGCGTTCAACACGCGCCCGACGTGGACCTATCCCGACAGTCTGATGGGCGTGATGTCGTACATCCGCCAGACGTTCCTCGACGCACAACAGCACGTCACCGCAACGGAGATCTACACGCGCTCGCCCGCGGGGTTCGAGCGCCCGCAGGAGAACCCGGGACTCGAAGCGCTGCGTCCCGTGTTGCGGCGCGACCTGCCGGTGGTCTTCATCGCCGACTCGGAATTGATGATGCGCCGCGCGATGACGCTCGCGCGCGAGCTGAACGTGAAGTACGTCCTCTCCGGCGCGCGTCAGGCGTATGCGATGCCTGCGGATCTGAAGAACGTGCCGGTCCTCGTTTCCGTGAAGTGGCCGACCGCGCCGACGGACAAAGACGATCGCGAGGATCAGCCGTTGCGCGTCATCCGCGACCGCCAGCTCGCGCCGACGACGCCGGGTGTGCTCGCGAAGAACAACGTCGCGTTCGCGCTCGTCAGCGGCGCGGCGAAATCGAGCGAGTTCCTCCCCGGCATTCGCAAGGCGATCGAGAACGGGCTCTCCGCCGAGGACGCGTTGCGCGCGACGACGCTCGCGCCCGCGCGCATCTTCGGCGTCGATCGCCAGCTGGGCACGCTCGAGCGGGGGAAGATCGCGAACCTCGTCGTCAGCGACAAGCCGCTCTTCGAGAAAGAAGCGAAGGTGAAACGCGTGTTCGTCGACGGGCGCGAGATCCGGCTGCCGGCGGAAGAGAAGAAGGATAGCGCGGCCGGCGCACCGGCGTCCGCGATCGATGGAACGTGGGCGCTCACCGTGCGCGCGCCGCAGGGCAACGCCGCGATCCAGGTGACGTTGCGCGCCGAAGACGGCCGCGTGACCGGCACGTTCTCGGGCGACCGCGGTTCCGGCGACATCAAGGGCGGCTCGCTCGACGGCACGAGCTTCGAGTTCACGATCTCCGCGAACGCGCCGGACGCCGAGGCGAGCGACTGGGTGTTCCGCGGCACGCTCGACGGCGACGCCATGAGCGGCACCGTCACCACCACCCTCGGCAACTTCGAATTCAGCGGGAGCAGGTCGAAATGAAGAACGCTCTCTTCGCACTCGCACTGACCATTCCCCTCTTCGCACAGGAGCGCGTCACCCTCATCCGCAACGCGACGATCCTCACGGTCACGAACGGCACGATCGAGAACGGCTCGGTCCTCATTCGCGGATCGAAGATCGTCGCGGTCGGGAAAGACATCGCCGCGCCCGCGAACGCACGGGTGATCGACGCCACCGGCAAGTTCGTGCTGCCGGGCATCATCGACACGCACAGCCACACCGCGGTCGAGGGCAGCGTCAACGAGATCTCTCTGCCGAACACGGGCATGGTCCGCATCGCCGACGCGATCGACAACAACGACGTCTCCGCGTACCGCCAGCTCGCGGGCGGCACGACCGCCGCGCTCGTGCTGCACGGTTCCGCGAACGCGATCGGCGGACAGAGTCAGATCCTGAAGTGGAAGTGGGGACGCCCTGCATCCGAATGGCTCGTCAGCGGCGCGCCGCGCACGATCAAATTCGCACTCGGCGAGAACCCGAAGTCCGCGAACTTCCGTCCGCCCGAAGGCACCCCGCGGCAATACCCGGCCACGCGCATGGGCGTCGAGGAGGTAATCCGCAAGTCGTTCATCGACGCGCGCGATTACATGGCCGCGTGGGACGAATACGAGGCGAAGGTGAAGCGGAAAGAAACCGCGATTCCGCCGCGGCGCGATCTTTTGATGGATACGATGGCCGACATCCTGCGCGGCAAGATCGATGTCCACGCGCACTGCTATCGCGCGGACGAGATCATCATGCTGCTCAACGTCGCGGACGAGCAGGGCTTCAAGGTCCGCGAGCTGCAGCACGTGCTCGAGGGCTACAAGGTCGGCCGCGAGATCGCGAAGCACGGCGCGGGCGCGGGCACGTTCATCGATTGGTGGGGCTACAAGGCCGAGGCGTACGATGCGATTCCTTACAACGTCGCGTTGATGGTGCGCGACAAGGTGCTGACGTCCGTCAACTCCGACTCCGACGAGCTCGCGCGGCATCTCAATCACGACGCGGCGAAGGCCATGAAGTACGGCGGGCTGACCGAAGACGAGGCGCTGCGTCTCTGCACGATCAATCCCGCGCGGCAGCTGCGTCTCGACAACCGCATCGGCTCGATCGAAACGGGCAAGGACGCCGACCTCGCGATCTGGAACGGACATCCGCTGTCGGTCTACTCGCGCGTCGACACGACGTTCATCGAGGGCGAGGTCTACTTCGATCGCGAGCAGGACCTGAAACGCCGCGAGGAGCTACGCAAAGAGAAGGAAGAGCGCTTGAAGAAGGAAGCAGACGAGGCGAAGAAGGACAAGGACAAAGAGAAGGAGAAGAAAGATGCGTAAGACACTCGCGCTTGCATTGCTTCTGGCGTCGAGTGCCTTCGCGCAATCGACGATCCTCAACGGCACCGGCCGCAAGGCGACCGTCGCGATCCGCAACGCGACCATCGTTCCGGTGAGTGGTCCGACGATCGCGAACGGCACGATCGTCTTCGCGAACGGCGTCATCACCGCGGTGGGCACGAACCTCACGGCGCCGTCGAACGCGACGGTGATCGACGGCACGGGACTCTTTGTCTATCCGGGCATGATCGATTCCGGATCGAACGTCGGCCTCGTGGAGATGGACTCCGTCGCCGGCACGGTCGATACGACGGAGCTCGGCGACTTCAATCCGAACGCGCAGGCTGCGGTGGCGTTTAACCCTCACAGCGAGGTCGTGCCGGTGACCCGCGTGAGCGGCGTCACGCACGTGCTGTCGGTGCCCGAGGGCGGGATCATTTCGGGACAGAGCGCGCTGATGCAGCTCGCGGGATGGACGCCGCCGGAGAGCGTGGTGAAGGCGCCCGCGGCGATGCACATCCGTTTCCCGCGCCTCCGCAGCACGTCGCCGTTCGCGACGCAGCCGCCGGATGAAGAAGCGGAGAAGGAGCAGAAGAAGGCGTACACGAAGTCGATCGATCAGTTGCGCGACTTGCTCCGCGACGCTCAGGCGTACGCGAAAGCCGCGGGGGCGCGCGCGAAAGACACGAAGGTCCGTCGCTTCGATCGCGATCTCGTGCTCGAGGCGCTCGTGCCGGTGGTGGAAGGCCGCGAGCCGGTGGTGATGCACGCGAATCTCGCGCGCGACATCAAAGCGGCGCTGGAGTTCGCGGACGAGTTCAAGTTGAAGGTGATTCTCGCCGGCGCGCAGGACGTCGCCCGCGTCGTCGACGAGGTGAAGCGCCGCAACATTCCGGTGATCCTCGGACCGATCCTCTCGCTCCCGCAGCGCGAGGACGATCCGTACGATCTGCTCTTCACGAACGCAAAGACGCTGCACGACGCGGGGATCGCGTTCGCGATCCAGTCCGGAGACGCGCACAACGCGCGAAATCTCCCGTACCACGCGGCGTCGTGCGCGGCGTTCGGATTGCCGAAGGACGTGGCGCTGAAGTCCGTGACGCTCTACCCCGCCCAGATCTGGGGCGTCGCCGATCGCCTCGGATCGCTCGAGATCGGCAAGAGCGCGAGCCTGATCGTCACGGACGGCGACCCGCTCGAGATCCGCACGAACGTGAAACGGGTGTTCATCGCCGGCGAGGAGATGCCGATGGACTCGCGGCACACGCTTTTGTACGAGAAGTTCTCGAAGAGACCGTAAGCTAAACGTAGGGCGTGGCTTTAGCCCGCCTCCCTCGTGGGAACGTGCAACCGAGGGAGGCGGGCTGAAGCCGCGCCCTACGTTTCCTCGTATACAATCCCCGTCCCTGTTCTTTCTCAACCCACGTTCGAAACGGTAAAGGGAAGCCGGTGTGATGCCGGCGCGGCCCCCGCCACTGTAACCGGAGACGACTTGCGCCTTGGTCCGGAAGGACCCCCACTGCGATAGCGGGAAGGGGACGCAAGAAGGATGACCCGGAAGCCAGGAGACCGACCGCTCGAGCACCTCGCCCATTTGTCGGCCTTCTTCGGAGGGAAGGAGTCGTCATGCATTCACGTCTCTTCTTTTTCACACTCATTCTCACAATCAGTTTCCCACTCTTCGCTCAGCAACAATTAAGCGACGAGATAATCGTCACTGCTTCGGCGCTGCCGGAGAAGAAGGACGACACGCCGGTCGCTGCGACGGTGATCACCCGCGAGCAGCTCGAGCGGCGCGAAGTGCGCGACGTCGCGGACGCGCTTCGCGAAGTGCCGGGCCTGGCCGTTTCGCGCACGGGATCGCCCGGCAAGAACACGACGCTGTTCATCCGCGGCGGCAGCTCGAAGCAAGCCCTCGTGCTGTGGAACGGCGTGCAGATCAACAATCCGTACTTCTCCGGCTATGACTTCGGACAGCTCTCGGCCGCGGGCGTGGAGAAGATCGAGGTCGTGCGCGGTCCCTTCTCCGCGCTTTACGGCTCCGAGGCTGTGAGCGGCGTGGTGAATGTGCTCACGACGCCGACGCGGACGCGCGCAAATGCGGACCTCGAAGGCGGCGAGAAAGGTCTTCTCAATGGATCGCTCTCCGGCGCGTACGTGACCGAGCGCTGGAACGGCAACGCCACCGTCGAGCATCGTCAGGATGACGGCTTTGCCCCCAACGACGATTTCGAATCGACGTCGGTCCTCGCCGGAATCACGTTCACACCGCTGGAAGGCTTCTCCGCGGGAGTGCTTGCACGCGACACCTCGTACGACCTCGGCGTACCACGCACCCCGAACGCGGCTTCGACGGGTTTCGTGCCGTCGCTTCACCGCCGCGAGGAAGGCGGCGAGACGCAGGTCCTGATTCCGCTTCGCTACAACACCGGCAAGTCCGCATTCACGCTGCGCGTTTGGGAGACGAAGCGCGACGATACGTTCAGCGATCCCGATGCGCCCTTCGGTCCGCAACGCGACTTCGTCGATTCGAACGTTCGCGGCGCGCACGGAACGGCGCAGGTGGACACGAGCCTGGGAACGATCACCGTCGGCGGCGAATACGGACGCGCGGTCGTCGACCTCGAGGCCGGCTACGGCACCATCGACGCGCGGGAGCGGACGAACCAGTCGTTCTTCGTGGAGGATCGTCTCTCCGTCGCACGCGGCGCGAACACTTCCATCGAGCTCACCGCGGGCATTCGCTACGACGACTTCGACGAATTCGGCAGCGAGACCTCGCCGCGCCTGGCCGCGGCGCTCGTGCGCGGAGGACACAAGTTCCGTGCGGCCTACGGCGAAGGATTCCGCGCACCCGCGATCGGCGAGCTCTATTTTCCGTTCGGCGGAAATGTGAACCTCGGCGCTGAGCACAGCCGCAATTTCGAGGTCGGCTACGAGCGGCTCTTCGCGAACGGCAACTTCAGCGTGGCGGTTTTCGACACCGACTACGACGGGCTGATCTCCTTCGGCCCGACGTTTCAGTTCGAGAACATCGCCGCGGCAAAAGCGCGCGGCGTGGAGCTCGGCGCGTCGCGCAGATTCGAAGCCTGGCAACTCGATGCGAGCTACACGTGGCTCGATACCGAAGACGAAAGGACCGGCGATCAGCTGCTGCGCCGGCCCGAGAGCTCGGGCTCCGTCGCCGTCGGCTATCACGCTCCTTCGTATTCCGCGCAACTCGTCGTGACGCACAAGGGCCAGCGCAACGACGTCACAGACCTCTTCCCGTACGGCACGGTGAGCAACGACGCCTACACCGTCGCCGACGTCGTCGTCCACTACCGCCTCGGCGCACTGACTCCGTACGTGAAGCTCGAGAATCTCAGCGACGAGAACTACGAGGAAGTGTTCGGCTATCCGAGCGGTCGGCGGCGCGCCGTCGTCGGCCTACGCTGGGCGATTCGGTGAGGAGGGCTTCGATGAACTTCGTTCTGCCGACTCTTCTCGTCGTCCTCGGCGTGGTCTTCCGCGTCGCACCGCATCCGGCGAACTTCGCTCTCGTGGGAGCGATCGCACTCTTCGCCGGCGCGACGTTCGCGAACCGTCGCGCCGCGTTCGTCGTTCCGCTCGCGGCGATGTTCATCGGCGATCTCTTCATCGGCCTGCACTCGCTCATGCCGCTGATCTACGCCACGTACGCGCTGATCGTCGTCCTGGGCATGCTGCTGCGCGAGCACCGCAACTCGCCGCTTCGCATCGCCGGTGGCGCGGTCGCCGGTTCCACGATCTTCTTCGCGGTCACGAATTTTGCCGTGTGGCTGGACATGTATCCGCGAACGGCCGCGGGATTCACGGCCTGCTTCGTCAACGCGATTCCGTTCTTCGATCGCACGCTGATGTCGGACCTGTTGTTCTCCGGCATTTTCTTCGGCGCTTACGCGCTCGCGGGACGGGTCCATGCGCATCGTCTCCCTTCTGCCTAGCGCGACGGAGATCGTCTGCGCGCTCGGCTACGAGTCCTCGCTCGTGGGGCGGTCGCATGAATGCGACTTCCCCGCGGGCATCGAGCGTCTGCCGGTCTGCACGGAATCGAAGGTGCACGGTGCGCTGACCTCGGAGGAGATTCACGCGCGTGTCGGAGCGATCCTCGAACATGACATCAGCGTGTACCGCGTCGACGCGGAGCTCCTGCGCGAGCTCGAGCCCACGCACATCGTCACGCAGGTGCAGTGCGACGTCTGCGCGGTGAGCCTGCGCGACGTCGAGGCCGCGATTGCCGATTGGACGGGTCTCGCCGCGCCGCGCATCGTGCCGCTCAATCCGCAGTCGCTCGAGGACGTGTTCGCCGACATCGCGCGAACGGCCCGCGCCCTCGGTGACGACGATGCCGGCGCGGCGCTGGTCGGTCGCATGCGCGACGCGATGGATGCCATCGCCGACACGGCCGCGGGCGCATACGACAAGCCGCGTGTCGCGACGATCGAGTGGCTCGCGCCGCTGATGTCCGCGGGCAACTGGGCACCGGAGCTCGTGCACCTCGCCGGTGGCATCGACGTTCTCGGCGAAGCCGGCAAACATTCGGCGTGGATGCAGTGGGAACAGCTCGAAGCCGCCGATCCGGATCTGCTGGTGATCTTTCCCTGCGGCTTCGGATTGCGGGAAGTCGAGCGCGATCTGCATCACCTGACGCGCCGCGCGGAATGGCCGCGTCTTCGCGCCGTGCGCAACGGCGACGTGTTCCTGATCGACGGCAACCAGTATCTGAATCGCCCCGGACCGCGTCTCGTGGAGTCGCTGGAGATCTTCGCGGAGATCTTCCATCCCGACCGCTTCGCGTTCGGACACGAGGGAAAGGGATGGGTCCAGTGGCGCGACTGAAGACGCTTTTGTCCTGGAGCAGCGGCAAAGATTCCGCGTGGGCGCTGCATCGGCTCCGCGCGGACGACCGCTATCAAGTGGTCGGGTTGCTGACGACGATCAACAGCGCTCACGATCGCGTGGCCATGCATGCCGTACGCATGGAGTTGCTGCGACTGCAAGCCGCTGCTGCGGGTTTGCCGCTGTGGTCCGTCTTCATCCCCAGTCCCTGTTCGAACGAGGAGTATGAGACGGCCATGGCCGCGGCCATCGAGCAGGCGAAAGCGGCGGACATCGCCTGCATCGCGTTCGGCGATCTCTTTCTCGAGGACGTCCGCGCGTATCGCGAGGCGAAGCTCGCTCCGACCGGCATCACGCCGCTGTTTCCGTTGTGGGGTGCGGACACCAGCGTGCTCGCGGAGGAGATGATCGAAGGCGGCTTGCGCGCGCGCATCACCTGCGTCGACCCACGAGTGATGCCACGCGAGCTCGCCGGCCAGGACTTCGATCGCGAGCTGATCGCGCGGTTGCCGGAGACGGCGGATCCCTGCGGCGAACGCGGCGAGTTCCACACCTTCGCATACGCCGGACCGATGTTCTCCCACCCGATCGCAATCGAGAACGGCGCGGTAGTCGAGCGCGACGGCTTCGTCTTCGCCGATCTATGGAGTGCGGAGGCAACGCCTCCGCTTTCCTATTCGCGCGCAGACTAAAAAGCGGCGATCGTCTCCAAAGCGCGCGCGACCTGCCGCTCGCGCTTCTCGATCTTCTTCACCCGCCCCACCACATCCTCGATCAACGCCCAGGTCACGTTCGACGGCTGATAGCGATCCGGCGACGACTCCGCGACGTGGCGTCCGAGGGCGCCGAGGGCGGTGTGATACGGCAACGGCGTGGCCTCACCGCCTTGCGCGAGCACATCGATGTAGCGCGCGACCAGCAGTCCCACCGCGGACGACTCGACGTAACCCTCGACGCCCGTGATCTGTCCCGCGAAGAACATGTGCGGATCGCGCTTCGTTTGGAACGTCGAGGTGAGGTGCTTCGGTCCGTTGATGAACGTGTTGCGGTGCATCGAGCCGAACCGCGCGAAGCTCGCGTTCTCGAGGCCGGGAATCATGCGGATCACGCGCTGCTGTTCGGGGATGCGCATCTTCGTCTGGAAGCCGACTAGGTTGAAGTAATCGTCCGAAAGGTCTTCCTTGCGCAACTGCACCACCGCGTGCGGACGCTCATTCGTCTCCGGATGTTCGAGGCCGACCGGCTTCATCGGACCGAAGCGCAGAGTTTCGATGCCGCGGGACGCGATCTCCTCGACCGGTAGACATCCTTCGAAATGCGCGGCGTGCTCGAAGTCGTGCGGCGCGAAGATCTCCGCGGTCAGCAGCGCCTGCACGAACGCTTCGTACTCCTCGCGCGTCATCGCCGCGTTGAGATAGTCGACCGCGGTGCCTTTGCCGTAGCGCGATTTCCAGTAGAGCTTCGAGAAGTCGAGCGAGTCGGCGGCGACGATCGGCGCGATCGCGTCGTAGAAATAGAGACCGTCGTGTCCAAGAAATGCGTCGATCGCGTGAAAGAGCGGATCGCTCGTGAGCGGTCCGGTGGCGACGACGAGAAAGTCGTAGTCGCCGCGGTCGAGGGTCGTGATCTCCTCGCGCCGCAGCGTGATGTTCGACATGCTCGCGATCGCGTTCGTCACCTCGGCCGAAAAGCGCTCGCGGTCGACGGCAAACGCGTCGCCCGCGGGCACGCGCGCTTCCTCGCCGCTGCGGATGACCATCGACCCCATGAGCCGCATCTCCTGCTTGAGTAGGCCGACGGCGTTCGTGGGCGCGGAGGAGCGGAAGGAGTTCGAGCAGACCAGCTCCGCGAGGTTCGACGTCGCGTGCGCGGGCGTCATCTTCACCGGGCGCATCTCGTAGAGATCGACCGTGTGCCCGCGCCGCGCCAGCGCGTACGCGCACTCGCTGCCCGCGAGGCCGGCTCCGATGATCTTGATGCGACTCAATTCTCGGGCTCGTTGGAAAACGTTGACGTCGCGTCCGCGCGGATCTCGCCAAACTTCTGTTCGAAGAGCGAGAGGTTGTGGCTGAGAGCCTCGAGGAGCTGTTTCGCGTGCAGCGGCGTGAGGATCACGCGGCTGTAGATCTTCACGTCGTTGCGGCCGGGCACGACGCGTCCGAGGTCGATGACGAACTCGCTCTGCGAGTGGATGATGTTGGCGAAGTTGACGTATTCGCCCTGCGCGATCGCGTCGTCGAGAGTGATGCGAATCGTCTGTGGCTGCGGCTGCTGGTTTTCCATGGCGGCCACAACTCGCGTGCGATCAGCGCGAATTCCGCGCCGGAATCACGCGCAGCGGAGCGTTGCCGATGGCGCCGAGAACGGTCCGCGTGGCCGACGTGTGCATCGCATCTGCCTGCACCAGCACCGCCTCCGCGATGTCGCTCCAGACGCCGCCGCGCAGGTTGAGCTGGGAGAGCGCGGCCTCGAGTGGAGAGAGACTCGGATTGAACGCGGCGTTCTCCGCGTATGGCGCGGCGACGATCTCGCCGCCCTTCGTCCGCAGCGCGACGCCCGCGAAGGCTTTGGAGTACGGCGCGTAGCTCATGTTCGCCGCGGCGAGCGCGGCCTCCGCCGTCTCGTCGTCGGCTTCGATCGTCAGCCCGTTCGCGATTGGCGCGAGCAGCCCGCTCGTGACGCCGAGGTCACGCGGCCCGAATGAGTGCGGCAGGAGATCGGAAAGTTTCCGCTCTTCGCCGGGCATGACGATCACGAGCTCGCTCGCGTTCTCGAGCTCGTTCAGAAACTGCCTGCAGTACCCGCACGGCGCCGCACTCGTCGCTACGACGTCGATTCCAGTCTCGCCGCCCATCCACGCATTCACGACGGCGGACTGCTCCGCGTGCACGGTGAAGCTCAGCGCCTCACCAGCAAACTCGACGTTCGCGCCGAAGTAGAGCTTGCCCGATCTCCCTTGCGCGATCGCGCCGACTTTGAAGTTGGAGACCGGCGGCTTCGCGAACGCCGCAGCCTGCGGGAGGAGAGTCATGAGGTCGGTCATGGGAGCGCGAATCGTACACCTGACCTTGTTTGTTCCTTCCTGCCCTGTTTTCAATTTGTTCGTACAGACGTAACGTCCTACTTATGGCAGTAGGCTTATATTGCTGGCGATCCAAATCCACGAAATCTGAATCAGGGCGGAGTAACCGTTGGACGGAGTTGTGGGTACAGGTGTGTCTATTGAACCGGGCGGCTGTACGGGGCCGGTGTTCCGCATCGCGTCGAGGCTCGACGCGGAGCGGATCTCGGCCATTCGCAGCCACGAGCATGTCGTGCTCGTCTTCGGACCGAACGCATCCGCGGCCGATGTGACCGCCTCTCTCGATGCGCTCACGCCACAGCCCGTTGCGGCCATCGTTCTCACTACGACGGAGGAGCTCGCCGACTTTCAGGGGCTGATCGACGCCGATCGCCTCTTCTATCTCGCTTGCGGCGAGTTGTCGCAGCGTGATCTCGACGCGTTGGTCGAGAGCGCACTCGCGTCGAAGCCACCAAATGTCTCACTCGACCTTTTTCTCGGCATGGGCAACCTGCGCCGCATGGCGCTCGCGCAGAGCGTTCCGGAGCTCGCGGACGCACTCCGCGCGGCGGTGACGAAGGCCGCCGGCGCAGAGCGCACGCGTTGCGTGCTCTTCGACAGCGAGCGGCAGGTGCTATGGATTCCGAACGAGTCCGAAAGCGAGAGCACTGCCGTTGGTCTGGTCAGCTTCATCCTCCGTACCGGCGTAACCATCTGCCTTCCCCGCCTCGGCGAAGACGCGCGTTTCGATCTCGACCTCGACGATCCGGATGGCGAAGCCTCCGATCGCTTTCTCGGTGTTCCTGTTCGCGCGAGCGGCGCGGTGATGGCCGTGCTCGTCGCGATTCGGCCAGCAGACGAACCGCCGTTCGAGCCGCTCGACATCGCTGCGATGGAAGCGGTTGCCGCACACGCGAGTCCGTACATCGCGGCCTGGCTCGGCGAGCCGGCGGACGACGGTCCGTTCCGCCAACGCGCGTTGCGCGAGCACGAGCAGCCGTACAGCGTCGGACCCGAGCCGCTGCGACTCGAGCCGGCGTGGACGCAGCGCGCGACCTGGTTCGCCATCGCAACGTTCGTGGCGTTGCTCGTCGCATTCGTAGCGCTGAAGGGGTGGCTGCAATGAGCAAGCGCATCCCCTTCGTGCCGCAGACCGCGGCTGCCGACTGCGGCGCCGCATGCCTCGCCATGGCTCTCGGCTTCCACGGGAAGCATGTCTCGCTCGAGGACGTGCGCCGCGTGACCGGCCTCTCGCGACACGGTGTCGACGCGCAACGGCTGCTCGCGGCCGCGGAGCATTTCGGCATGCGCGGACGCGGCGTGCAGTTGCGCACTCCCGACGACCTCGCGTACCTCGATCGCGGCAGCATCCTGCACTGGGAGTTTCGCCACTTCGTCGTGCTCGAGCGCGTGGAGAAAAAAGGTGCGTGGATTCTCGATCCCGCGAACGGCCGACTCTTCGTGCCGCGCACGCAACTCGATCGCGCGCTCACCGGCGTTGCCCTCGTCGTCGAGCCCGGCCCGGAATTCGAGCCGGGCGGCAGCGATCACCGTCCATCGCTCCTCGGCCGTTACCTGAGGCGCGTCCTGCGGCACGACGCGGCGCTGGTGCGCATTCTCCTGCTCTCGGTCCTGCTGCAGCTCTTCGCGCTCGCGGTTCCTTTGCTGACCGGTGTGCTGATCGATCGCGTGCTTCCGCGCGGCGATCATCAGCTCTACTGGATCCTCGCCGCGGGCGCGGCGACGCTGGTCGGTTTCTCGGCGCTGGCGACATTCATCCGCGCGCACATCCTGCTGGCGCTGCGCACGCGGCTCGACGCGCAGCTCACGACTGATTTCCTCGAGCACCTCGTCCACCTGCCGTTCTCGTTTTTCCAGCAGCGCTCGACGGGCGATCTGCTGATGCGCGCCAGCAGCAACGCGACGATCCGCGAGACGCTCACTTCGTCCGTTCTCTCCGGCGCCCTCGACGGATTGATGGTCGTCATCTACCTCGCGTTGCTGCTCATCGCGGACGCGCGCCTCGGCCTGGTCGTCGCGGGACTGGCCGTGCTGCGCATGGCGATTCTCGCCGGCGCGTTGCGGCGCCGGCAGCGTCTGACTGCCGAATCGCTGCAGGCGCAGGCCGCGGCGCAGAGCTACGAAGTCCAGATGCTCGCCGGCATCGAGGCACTGAAGGCATGCGGCGCGGAGCGGCGAGCGGTCGACTCCTGGTCGCACCTGTTCGTGCGGCAGCTCAACGTCGCGCTCGCGCGCGGCCGTCTGGACGCGCTGGTGAGCGCGTTGCTCGACGGACTCGCGGTCGCGTCTCCTGTCATCGTGCTGCTCTACGGCGCCACGCGCGTGATGAGCGGTGATCTCACCCTCGGCACGATGCTCGCGCTCGCGGCGCTCTCCGCCGGATTTCTGGCGCCGCTTTCCGCGCTCGTGGGCAACGCGGCGCAGTTCCAGTTGCTCGGCAGCTATCTGGAACGCCTCGAAGACGTCTTCGCGACGCCGGTCGAGCCGCAGGGACGCGATCTGCCGCGGCCCGCTTCGTTCGCGGGGCGCATCGGATGCGAGGAGGTCTCGTTCCGCTACGGACCGCTCGTGCCTCATGCGCTCGAGGGTGCGTCGTTCGACGTCGCACCGGGTTCGCTGATCGCGATCGTCGGTCCTTCGGGCTCGGGCAAGTCGACGCTGACCGGACTCCTCGCCGGTCTGCTCACGCCCGAATCGGGAAGAGTGCTCTACGACGGCCGAACCCTCGAACAGTACCCGCGCGAGTGGCTGCGCTCGCAGATCGCCTACGTGCCGCAGCATTCGTATCTCTTCGGCACGAGCATCCGCGCGAACATCGCGCTGCAGGACCCGAACCTTCCGTTCGAGCGAATCATCGAGGCCGCGAAGCTTGCGGAGATCCACGACGAGATCGCCGCGATGCCGATGGGCTACGAATCGGTGCTCGCCGATTCGGGATCGTCGCTCTCCGGCGGACAGCGGCAGCGCATCGCGCTCGCGCGAGCACTCGTCGGCCGTCCGAAAGTGCTCATCCTCGATGAGGCGACGAGCG